>Ga0209727_1000478_pt1 | contig 44033 bp, 47 predicted proteins | sample RifGroC1_FD_183995 | JGI IMG/M metagenome (GOLD analysis project Ga0209727, IMG submission 183995) | Groundwater microbial communities from Rifle, Colorado, USA - Groundwater C1 (SPAdes) (version 2) | ecosystem: Environmental > Aquatic > Deep subsurface > Groundwater | place: Rifle, Colorado... | reverse complement strand
CAGAAAACTTGCTAAATATTTGATATATTACAATTGCCAAAGAGAGCATGAATCTTTAAACAACATGACACCTACCAACTATCTTATACAGGAAGGAGGAATGTCGAATATGTTGGGAACCTATACAGCTTCTTGCTTTTTTGTAAAATTTTCCATATCTGTTTATTTCAAAGTAGTTTATAAGAAGAAGAAGAAGTCAAGGACTACAGGATACTTTTATTTAGGTTTAGACGGGTCAGGGCGGAGAGGAAATAGGCATCGTCGCATTTATTGATTAAATCAGCTAGTTTATCAATTGGCCAAAGAACAATTCCCTCATCTTCTTCAAACTTATCTCCCTTTTTGACATCTTTATATAGTTCATCTGAAAGATTAACTATAACTGCATAAAGGTTTGGTTTATTATTTGTCATACCAGAGTCAGGATTAAGTCTTCCGAGAGAAATTATTTGATCCAAAATTACATCATTTTTAGTTACACTTAAATTCAAATCTTTTTGAATTGATCTAATTATAAAGTCCAAGACTGATTCATTTAACTTAGGAAAACCTCCTGCTAAGGTATACTCAACAGATCCTGTTGGAAATTTTTGTTCTCTTTGGGTTGCCAAATGAGTTATTTCCCCATTTCTTTTAACTAAGACAAGAAGTTTTGCGCCTGACTTGGGTCCCCAACCCCAGGAGTAATAGCCTTCCATTCTAATTTCTTTCTTTTTGTTTTCCACCTCAAACCAAGATCCGATTCCATAAATTCCATATTTAGAATCTGCATGTTCAATTTTAGATAAGTTAAGTATCAAATCCCCATTAATATGATCTTCCCTACTAGCAAGGTCCTCTACATAACCAAAGGTTGAAGGGTTTATTCCCAATGTTTTAATTTCGTTTTTAATTTCATCAGGACTTGCTTTGTACCATTTTTTACTATTTAAATTTTTCATTACAATTTCATATCTAACCAGATTTTGTTCCACAAAGTGTTTATCCGCGTCAAAAACTGTTTCTTTTTTCTCTGCAGGTTTTTCTATCTTTCCAAAAACAAATTTTGTTTTACCCGACTCTCTATCAAGTGATATATAGGCCGAGATTGACTTTGAAGAATCCATAATCATAGCTTTTCTTTTAAGAAGCGGTCTCCACCAATCCTCGTTTTCTTTATACCAAGCAATTGTTTCTTTTAACCCTTCATTAAATTTATCTCTTGTTATTTCAGGTTTCCACCCCAGCTCGTCCATAATTTTTGTTGCGTTTATAGCGTATCTTCTGTCGTTACTGTGTCTATCTGAGACATGCCTAATTACATTTTCGTTTGCACCATACAAATCAACCACTTTATTGACAATATAGCTATTACTTCTGTCGTTATTTGATCCTACAAGATAGGTTTCACCTTTTCTACCTTTTTGTAAAATCAAATCAATTGCGGATGAGTGGTCTTTGGTATGAATCCAATCTCTAACATTTCTACCATCACCATGAAGTGGAACCTTAATTTTATCGATTAAATTAGTAACAATAATTGGTACAAATTTTTCCGGGAATTGATAAGGGCCATAATTATTTGAGCAATTTGAAATAGTAATATACATTTTTGTTTTTTGATAAAAATCTAAAACTATTTTGTCTGCTTCCGCCTTTGATAGAGCGTATAAATTATCAGGCCTTGGGGAATATGGAGTTTTTTCTGTAAACTTAGCATTGGAATCAAGAGGCAATTCTCCCATTACTTCGTCCGTTGAGATATGATGAAAACGCGGAACTTTCGCCTTATTTGCTTCTTCAAGAAGGGTTAAAGTTCCGTGGACATTTGTTTGCCAATAAGTAGAAGGGTCAAAAATTGCACGATCGACATGACTTTCTGCAGCAAAATGAACAACAGTATCAATTCCTTTTAGTGCTTGACTAATTTTTGGCCTGTCGTTAATATCAGCCTCAATAAATTCGACTTCTTTTTTAACTGGAGCTAAATTTTCAAGGTTACCTGCATAAGTTAGCGCATCTACAACAACCAATTTATCTTTTGGATGTTTTTTAACCCAGTAGTGGACAAAATTAGACCCGATGAAACCAGCACCACCAGTTACAAGTAATTTCATTTTAAATTTAAAGAAGCTAAATATTTTTTAAACTCACCGTTTAAATCTTTATGTTTTAAAGCAAATTCAACCACAGTTTTCAAGTATTCAAGTTTGTTTCCTGTATCGTAATATTTGCCCCCTTTTATTTCGACGGCTAGAACTCTTTTCCCGTCACTTAACATATGTTTTAGTGCATCATTATAATAAAGCTCCTCTCCTTCACCCAATTTGTCCAACACATCATCTAGATAATCAAATATTTCTGGTGTAAAAAGAAAGCCTGAAACATTCATTAGGTCTGATGGGGCTTTTTCCTTTCCGGGCTTTTCTACCACTTCTTTGACATCCATTATTCCGTCTTCAAGGTAAGTTCCTCCTGAACATCCATACCTGTCATAGTCATCATCTTTTGTTGCCCTGATACTGCCTAAACACGTGGCACCATATTTCTCATAGGCGTTCATCAGTTGTTTAACTCTACTTACAGGTTCAGCTTTTATAAAATCATCACTCCATGTATATATAAATGGCTCGTTGCCGATTAAATGCCTAACATTTAAAAGTGGTGTACCGTTGCCGTATGGTCCTTTCTGTCTAATATAGACAAAGTTGGCGAGGTTACTTATTCTTTCTACTTCTTCAAGAAGATGTTTTTTCTTCTCTCCACCCATTTTGAGGTTTTCAATAAGGTCAAGGTTTGGAGTATCAAAATGGTCTTCAATTCCTCTTTTATGATATCCCGTAACTATAAAAATGTCTTTAATTCCAGCTTCAACCAATTCTTCAACTACATATTGGATAACAGGTTTATCTACAATTGGAAGCATTTCCTTAGGCATAGCCTTGGTTTGGGGAAGAAATCTAGTTCCGAAGCCTGCTGCGGGAATTACTGCTTTAGTTACTTTTTTCATGCTGTGAAAAGATTATACAGAGTCTAAGCCCTAAAAATCAAGGTCAAGACCATTATTAGCCCAAGAATTGCAACTGCAACATATTCAAAAATAATTGTCCAACAAATATTTTTGTGTGCTGCGTGATGTATCACGCCCCAAGAAACATAGGCGAAAGACAAAGCTACTGCGATTGCAACCTGAAAATAAGTGTCGTATAAAAATACATAAAAACCAATAAGTCCTGCAATAAATATACTAATTAAACTTACATAATGTGGAATGTGTTTAATCATAAAATTTTGCCTGACTTTAATATTAATATTATAGCTAAAATCATACCTAAAAAGGCTACATGAGCAAATGTTCTACCAGCAATTCTTGTAATTCTTCTTCTTGATACCAAAAAGGCATCAATTATAAAAACTAATAGCAAAAGACCAACGACTATTAACGACAGGTTTTTTGTGGTTGTAAACGGCGAAATTAAAACTCGTTGATTCGGTTTCGGAGTCGTAATCTCGGCTTGAACCTGAGGTAAATTTGTAGTTACAGGAACAATTGTAGGTGCAACAGTTGGAATTGTTGTTGGTACGATTGTTGAAGTTTTTATTTGTTCTACTTGAGCTACCTTTTGTGGTGTTTGATCAACATATGTTGCTCCAAAAAATTGGACAACTATCGTTGTATCAACCCCCGCCAAATCCCCCTCAGTAACACCAATCCCAATTTCTTTATACTTGGGGTTTAAAATATTTTCTCTATGTGTTGGTGAATTCATCCAGGCATCAACCGTTCCTTGAGCACTACTAAAATCACGAGCCAAATTTTCCCCAGCATATTTATATCTATAACCAAAATCTGTAAAAAATTTCCACGGCTGGGTTCCATCAGGTGCTGTATGGGCCCAATAATCTCTGTCAATCATGTCTCTTCCTTTGGTATATGCAGCCCCAGCAAGTGTCTGATTGTAAGTTAAGGCTGACAGCCCCGCCTCGGCCCTTTTTTGATTTGTGAGTCTAATTACCTCATCTGGTGAGATTTGAGAAGCATAACCTAATATATTTGGCCCAAATCTTGGTAAAAAATTAATTAAAGCCTGAAATACAACAAAAAACGACGCAATAACAATTAAACTTGAGGAATGCAATATTTTAGCTTTGTGATTATTACTCTGCCTTGGTATAAATAAATGAACCAACTTCTCCATATAACAATCTTAGCAAAGAAGTGTTTAGTTATACAACTTTTTAATTCCAACTATGTCATCAGGCTCAAGAGTTCTCTTTATAGTTTCTCCCTCTTGGGAATATCCATACATAGTAACTTTGGAACAGTTGTTTTGATATATATCTCCAAGTCCCCAACCATGGCCTAATTCATGCGTTACAATATTTGCTAGATCCATTTTAGATGAATTTAAACCTCCATCTCCCCAACTAAAATCACTATTAAATAAAATGTCAAAATCAACAATTTCGCGTGTATTAATTGGCCCTCCAAAATAACCCCAAACATTAGTAACAGCAATTACTCCTGGGTCTGAATATGGACCTTCTACAATCTCACTCATAAAATCAGGTGATGTATCATCCCAATTTGCACTAGAACTTGCCGTTGCACTGGAAAATATGTCTGTGTTAACTACACTATCCCAAGTTTCTGCAGAACTTTCCATTGTAGTTAGCACAAAGTCATTATCTAAACCGACAAAACTTTCTGTGTTCACATAAAGTGTTCTTGGAAGATTGTTTTTCCAGTAAACTCCTTTACCTAAAAAACCATAACAAGAAATACTGTTCCCTTTTCCTACACCAGCTGGTTTAGCCATTCCTTTTTTATAATGAATAAAAGTAATTTTAGTTAAAGGACCACGATCTTCTAACCCCTTTGGTCTTTCTGAAGCTATGATTTCTTCTGTAAACAAAAATAAAAATAAAGTAAGAACAATAAAATACAATTTTCTCATCTACTTTTATAGTAAACGATTATTTATTTCTTTTAAAGAGGTAAACTGCAATACCTAAAATCAAGAGGGCTCCACCAACAAACAACCATGGCTTATTTTTTGTAACATTTGCGATAATACCAGATAGCGATGGTGTTTGAGTAGATTCGAGATCTGGACCTTCAACTCTGTCCTCGCCTAAAACTTGACCGTTAGTCTCTTTAGGAAGCTGTCTAACCTCACTTACACCATTTTCAGACTGAGCTTGAGTGGCGATAGTAGTTGTTATAGTTGCACTCCCATCACCAACTAAACTTGATGAATTTCCAGCCTTATCAACTGCTCTCAATGAATAATAATAAGTTTTTGTATTATCAGGTATATCTGTTGTATAGGTCATCTCTGAATTTGGCGTTCCATTAACTGTTGTTATTTCGTGATTACTGTCTGCTGAAAAATCTACAGTTTCACCTCTATAAATAATTACTTTTGCTAAATCCTCACTATTTGGGTTTTTCCAATGAATTACAATATTATTATTACCACCACTATCTTTTCTATAGCCTGTTACAGGTGATGGGCCAGCCACATCATAAGTTGTACTGGTTTCATCATTTACATTCCCATCCAGTATCACTTTAAAGTGATATTTTGTTTGTTCATTTATTTGACTTGAACCAACCTGAACTTGACATGGATCCGTTGTTATATCAATTACTCCACCAAAATTTTGATAAGAACCACCTTCTTTTTTATACGCAAATTGGATGTTACTACCGCCCAAAGCAGAACAAGAAAGTTTAAAATTATCAACAGTTACATATGATGGCAAATCCTGAATCGAAACTGTAGGAGTTATGGCCAAAACTGGCCTTGTCGCCAACCAAAGACCAAAAACTAATAGCCAAAGGCTGTGTTTAAATTTATTTTGCATATTTTCTTTTTAATAATAAACCACCTGTTAGGCCAAGCATGGCTAAGGCCAAAAGCCATGTTGGATTACCTGTTGCTGGAAGTTCAGTCGATGCTCCCAAGACTTGACCAAATAAGTTTCCACCATAACTATTTGATGTACCGATAGATACACTTGAATCTGCAATATTACACTCAATTTCGCTTTGTTCAAATAATGTAACTCTAAATAATGTTTCTTCATCTCTAAATCCTCCGTAGAATGCTCTGCAGGTTGCAAAATTTATATAAGTTGAATTCTTAAATATGGTATCACCAATTTTTAATTGATAAGTAAGTGTAACTTTTTCTTCTTGAGCAATATCTCCAACATTCCAAGTAAGTAAACCACCAGTTATTGTTGGGTCAGAAATTAAAGCATTATTAAGATAACTTGTACCTGCAACGTATGTAAATCCTCCTGGAATTGCATCTTTAACTTCAAGATTATTAAGATATAAATTCCCTGTATTTTCAATAATTAAAGTATAAGTTACATTATCACCAATGTTTGCTCCATTTGATTTATCGTTTGATTTAGTAATGACAATTTCCGGATTATCTTCCATATTTCCAAAATTATAAACAGGAGGATTTAAATCAGGCAGTGTTACAAGATGACATCCATCTTCGTCAGGGTATGTTTGTGACCAACCGTCTTGATTTACTTCACATACTTTATACGTTCCAGGAAAAATATGTGTAAACCAGTACCATCCAAAATCAGATCCTGCATTATTATCTGTTGTAGTTGTTTTAATCAAATCTGTATAATTTTGATCTTCATCATTCCAAGCAAATAAATTAATTGTCCAGTTGCCCAACAATTCTTCCTGTTCAAAAAGGTCAGTTCCATTACCATTTATGTCGTTCCATTTGTAACCATGAATTGTTCCATTTGGTGTATTATAAAAAGTACAAGTTATAAGTTCGTCTTTAGATAAAACTATGTTATCTACTGTACTACCATCACTACAACTTGAGGTAATAAAATCATACCCATCTTGCTGTGTCTCACTAACAACATTTGTTCCTGTATCTATTTTACCTGATTTTAATTCGCCATTTGAATCTGTATATTTAATTTCCCCATCAAAATCAATCTCCCAATCAGTCCCTAATGTTTGATCAATTGATGTGCCTAAATCACCATCTTCATCAATTATTTTTTTAATTATTATTTCGCCCTGATCTCTGGTGTTTGTTATCGTACAAGTCTGATTTCCTCCGTTTGGAACAAAAACTTCACTGCAGTTGTCATAAGTTGTGGTGTATCCATCTGCAGAATCTTCAATAACAGTGTAATAACCTGCATTTACCGTCAAATCATTTTGTCCGTCAGATTCAAAATAAACTGTCTTGTCACCATTTACTCTAAAACCAAAATCTTCATAAACATTTGAACCACCATCAATTATTTTCTTAACGATTAGTGTTCCTGGTTCATCATCGTTTGTTATAGTACAAGTTTTACTATCTCCGAAACTAACTGTCTCACTACAATCTACAGATAATGATTTTGTATAACCTGCAAAATAATCTTCATCAACACCATATTCACCAGGGTCAAGGGTCACCACTGTACCTGATTCGCTACCTGCAAAACTTGTATTGTCTGGGTTAACTCCTGTAACATTAATCACAAAATCAGAGGCAATAGAATTGCCTCCATTATCATTTATTACATGTTTAATTACATTAATTGTTGGTTTTCTAGAGTTTGTAAATGTACACTCAATCGTATCTCCAGCATTTAAATAAAATTCATCCCCTCGAGGGTCAAAACTATTTTGGCTATCACCATTAACAATACAGACTGCTTCTGTTAAGTCCCAATCTTGAACACCCAACTCTGTTACATAATAAGATCCAGGATTTAAATCCCCAGAATTGCTTGAGTCTCCATCAGCCAAAGAGAAATTGGATCCATAGTTTGTACTAAACTCAAAATTTTGTTGGCTTCCATCGGGAATTGTCTGCTTAGTCACAATAATATTTGCATCTTTTTGATTGACAAAAGTACAAATTATTTCCTCTCCTGCATCTGGGGTAATATTTGAAACAGAATCATCATTATCACAGACGGCACTTAATAAATCCCATCCAATCGGAACATTTTCTAAAAGTGTGTATGTATTATCTGGGTCAAGATTTATAAATGTCTGACTTGCTGTACCTGAAACAGTAGTTAAGTCTATATCACTTGGTAAACCTTCTCCTGTTGCGTCAAAATCAAAACTATCATCTCCGCCATCAGTATTTTTAACTAGAGTTATTGAAGCTAATTTTTCGTTAGTAAAAGTACAAGTTACTGTTTCACCTGCTGATACATCAATACTTCCAATCGTTTCTCCATTATCACAAACAGCACTTTCTTGTTGCCATCCAGAAATGGAGTTTTCAGAAACAATATATGTTCCTGGCAAAACTTCTGCATCATAATTGGGTAACCCAAGAGTATTATCATCCACTAAATCAAAAGTGTTTGGGTTTCCGTTGCCAAAATTATTATTAAATGTAAAAACTTGTGATCCATCAGGAATTGAATTTTTCTCAATAATAATATGGGCTCTTTTGGTATTTGTAAAAGTACATTTTACATTTTCACCTGATTCAACTCTAAAAGTTGCAACACCGGTGTTAATATCACCAGTGCTATTTACATCATCACAAACAATTGAGGTTAAATCCCATCCCACTGGCAACACCTCTGTTGATGTATATATTCCGGGTTCTTTGTCAGTTATTGTTATTGTTCCACCATTAGCAATTGGACCCGCAACATCACCTGTAAAATTAAAAAACTGGGAATCACTATTGGGAAGAGTTTGTTTTTCAATAGTAATTGTGCCGTATCTTGTATTAATAAAATTATTTGGACCATCATCTTCCCCAGCATCTAGGGTTACATTTAATAAACTACTAGACACATTTGTCCAACCGGAAAGCATTTGTTCAACCAGTGTATATGCACCTTGAATTAAGTTGGTAAATGAAAAGTATCCATTAGCCAAGGTGCTTGTCTCTCCAATCTTTATCTGTCCTTGCCAAAGCTCGATTATCCAATTTTGGACAGGCACCCAATCACCACTTTGACCATCTCCATTTAAATCTTCATACTTGTATCCAAAAATACTACCTCTTTGGGTATTAGTAACCACACATTTAACTGTTTCGCCAGGATCAACATTAAATGTGATAGTTCTTGCTCCAACATTGCCAAATGATGCTTGACCACCATTTGTTGTATCGTCACAAGAGATATTTGTTAAATCAAATGATGGAGTTGGATCATTTTCTGTCGAAAGATATTGACCTGGAATTACGTTCTCGATAATTATTTGTCCACCATCTGAAATTGTTCCTGCAACACCTCCAGTAAAAGTAAAACTACCAGAAGCTTGATCAGGATTTGTTTGTTTTTCTAAAATTATTTTCCCACGTTTTGTGTTTGTAAAAGTACAGGTAATCGTTTCTGCTGGATCAAGCTCAAGATTTCCAACTGTTTCAGTATCATCGATTGAACTAACACATACACCACCATCAGAATCCCAACCTGTTTCCGAAGCTTCCGAAACACTATAATTACCAGGTATTAACTCCTGATCGTTTGGGGTTGAAACATCAGTTAAATTAAATCCAAAATATCCAGTTCCAGTTGTAGTAAAGATAAAACTTTGCTGATCACCTAATGGATAAGTAACTTTATCAATAACAATATGGCCTTTTTTAGTGTTTACAAAAGTACAAGTTACATTCTCTCCAGCTTGCAGTGATATAGCTGAAACAGTACTACCGTCACTACAAACTGCACTTGTTTGGGTCCATTCTGGTACTAAAGTTTCAGCAACCGAGTAAGTTCCTGAAGATAAGTTATTAAATATCTTAGTATTTAATAATGTTCCGTCAACATCGTCGTCAAGTGAAAAATTTGAAAGTCCAGTACCGGTTGTAGTGAATGAAAAATCCTGCGGATCATCAGGAAATGAGTCCTTAACAATTGTTATACTTGCATTGTTTACTCTTGTGTTTGTGACAGTACAAACAATATCATCGTCTTTAACGACATTCACCGTCCATGGGAAAGACCCAGTGGTTGAAACGACTGATCCTACTCCATTGCCGTCTCTACACTCAACCGTTGTGGTGTAATCACCTAAGTTTGTTCCTGTTCCTGCAGATTCTGAAAAAGTATGAAATGTACCAGTACCGGCACTTGCCAACACGATCTGTTCGGTAGTAGTTCCGTTATTTCCAATATTGCTTGCAAGTACCGCGTTATCTATCAGCAAGTTAAATAATCCAGAGTCATCACCAGGAACTAGATTTTTAACTATTTCTAATTTTCCTGTTTGCGCATTTGTTGCAACAATACAATCTGATGGATCAGAATTTGGTTCATTTGATGGGTACGAACAGACATCAACAAGATCTGCTGTTATTGATGAAATATCAGACATTAACACAGTACAGCTACCTGTAGTATCGTTTGGAAAATTATTCCCTGCTGAAAATGGGTCAGTGCCTTGTATAGATGCTGAGCATGTTGTTGATACATTTGAAGGAATTGCTAATTTTCCAGCACACCTGTCTGGTTTTGTATCATTACATGAATAAAGCTGTTTTGAAATGAATGATGCTGGACTACCACCAACAGTGACACACATGGCATAATTTACATCTCCATCTGCATCCGTATCAAAAAGAGCACAACCATCACCGGTATTACCACCGGACCATGCAGAGTCATCCCAGTTCCAATCGATATTAAGTGTTGTTGGAAGAGATGCATAATCTGCACACATCCTAGTTAAATCTTTTTGGCCGGGTTCATCATTTACTCCTTCAACATCATTTTGACAAGAGGGAGAATCCGTAAATGTGACTGAAGAAACAACTACGTTTCCATCCCTTATTTCAACTTTATAATCTGGCCTATAAGTTCCATCAAGTTGATATGCATAAAAAAGACCGCCGGATTCATCTGATGTTACTTTGTCACTAAATTTAAAATTTCCAGTACTTGATGTTATTTCTATTCCATATTCTTTATTTGGAATAAACCCATTTCCAGTAATTAAAACTGTATCTGTTGGAGCATAGTCTGCTTTGTCTGTTATTAAACTAGCACTTGAATAATCATTTGATGAAAAATCATATTCCTCAACTGTTTCTGAGTTGGTATTTTCCAAAATTACAGCATTGAGTTCTACTGATTGGACCGGCTCTGATGTTGGCATTGGTGTGGATAAAACCAGTGTTTCAACCGTTGGAGTTGGACTAACACTTTCAACTGGTGTTTCAGTAGGAATTGATTCTTGCGTTGGTTCTGTGGTTGGATCAATTGTTGCTTCGGCAATCGCTGTTGCAGTTTCTTCGATTGTAGTAGGTGTTGGTTCTGGCGTTGGTGATACTTCTTGAGCAATTGCAGTAAGGGGCGCAAAAAGAGAATTTATTAAAAGTGATACAGAAGCCAAGACCGACAGGAACTTTTTCATTTTCTGGGCCGATTGTAACATCACTTGTCAAGTTTTGCAATTACTACAAGTCTTTTTAAAGTAGTGCCCGGAGGGTAACACGTTTGGAGGGTTAAAATCTTTTCGTTGGTTTCTTGAGTCAAATAATCGGAATCATTTGCATTTACCACTTTCTTTTCCATAACCCTATAATAATATTCTATGTTGTTGAAATAAATTTTTATTTCATCATCTTTCTCAAGTTTTCCAATTAAATAAAAAACTGCATTGTATCTTCCGACATTGTAAAAAGCATCCGTTGAGTGGGCAAAAAGATATACATTACCAAATTCATCAGGTAGAGAAGTTCCCTTTGCATGGGCAACTCCTTTTTTTAATGCAGGTAAAAACTTATTTTTATTGTAAGGATCAACATTTTCGATAATTGGAGCTACAGCTCTTATCTTTGGAATGATTATTGCAAAATCTTTGTTTGGAGGAATTAGTTCTTCTTCTTTAACTATAATTTTATTAATTTGATATTTTGCTTCTTCTTTTGTAACAGGATAAAAGATAAAAAATAAAATTAACAAAGAAACAATAATTAAAAAATTAGATATTTTTGTAGCCATTTGGATGAGTATTATGCCAAATAAAAGAAGATTTAACAATATCTTCTAAATTATATTTTGGAATCCAACCCAAAAATTTTTTTATTTTTTCATTACCTGCATATAAAGAGTTAGCATCCCCCTCTCTTCTTGGACCATATTTTATCTTTACTTTTAAGTTGCTTACCTTTTCAACTATATTAATTATTTCTTTGTTTGAATAACCTTTACTTAGACCTAAATTAAAAACTTCACTTTTTCCCTTTTCCAAAAATTCCAAAGAAAGTGAATGGGCTACAACTAAATCCAAGACATGAACATAATCTCTGATACATGTTCCGTCTAAAGTTTCATAATCTTCTCCAAATATTTCTATTTCCTGACCTTTAATTGCTTTTGTTATTATATTTGGAATTAAATGACTTTCTTCTGAGTGGGCTTCACCAATTGAACCATCAAGCGCGGCCCCTGCTGCATTAAAATAACGGAGGGCAACAAATTTTATTCCATATGCACTATCGTAATCTTCCAAAATTCTTTCCATCATATATTTTGTTTCTCCATATGGGTTTAAGGGATTTTTAAGATCATTCTCTTCAATTGGAAGTCTCTCAGGATTTCCATATACTCCGGCCGAAGAGGAAAGGACTATTTTTTTACAATTTCCCTTTCGCATGGCCTCCATTAAATTCAAAAATCCGACAACATTATTAAAATAATATTTGGAAGGATTAACATATGATTCTCCCATTTGGATAAAAGAAGCCATGTGAATAACTGCATCAAAATGTTCTTCTTCAAAAAGTTTATTAAGTTTGTCTTTTTCACTTACCAGATCTATAACCTGTAACCTGTAACCTATTACTGCTTCTATGTGACCATATGACAAATTGTCTAAAACGACAACTTCATAATTTTTCTCCGCCAGCTGGCGGACCATGAAAGAACCAATGTATCCAGCACCACCTGTAACTAAGATTTTTCCTGCCATTTTTTGTAAATTACACTACCCAAACTTGCTCCAAATGTATCAATTGCCACGTCTCTAATTCTAGGTTCTCTTCCTGGCGTAAACGACTGATGAATCTCATCAGTCAAACCATAAAGACCTGCAATAATTATAGAAATTATTAAAGCTTTTTTCTTATCCATATCAGAACCTACCATTGCTCTGTAAAGCAATATTGCTAAAATTGCATATTCAACCACATGGGCCGTTTTTTTAACAACAAAGTCTTTCCAATATATTTCACTTGAACTACCAACCTGAAGGGAGGAAAAGGAAAAGATAACTAACCCCCAAAGAATCGGTGGCAACCAATATTTTAAAACATCTTTACTGCCCCGAATCTTTTTTTCCATGCTTATTATTATATATTAAATATCCTCCATATCCCAAAAATGCAGTTCCAGATACTATAAATAGAATTGACAAAAATAGAGGTTTTTTAGAAGTTGATGCACCTGCAACCAATCCTTCTGAGGTTGGTGTTTTAGTTTCTGAGACTATAAATTCTGGAATTTCAGCCTGCCCCGATTCGGTCGGGGTCGGTGTAGAAGTTGGCTTTGCAGTTGCAGTTTTTGTAGGGGTTGGAACTGCTGTTGCAGTTTTCGTTGGTGTAGATGTTGCAATTGCAGTACTGGTTGCTGTTTGAGTCGGTGTGATTGTTGGGGTTGAAGTTGCTGGAGCAGGGTTTGCGTCTGCTTTTGTAGAATATGGAAGTAAAAAGAACGATCCCGTTCCATCCGGATATCTACCAAATGTCATGTCTTGGCCAGGATTTGAATTAAATTGATATTGATCAACAATTAATCCATCAGAATCAAACAAAACAACAAAATCTCCAGAATTATTTAAAAAAGAACTTGTTTCAAAATATGGAAAACTTGGATTAGATAAATTTATTGTGGTTAATATTTTTTTTGTGCTTGAACCAGAGTCGTTTAAAAAATCAGTATCATCGTCAAGATAATAATTTTTAATATACTCAGCAGAGGAACTTGCATTATATAATTCTATCCATTCCGTCGTAGAATCGGGTAAAAATTCATTTATTAAAACTTGGGCATAAATTAAAGATGGAAAGACAAAAAATAAAATTGAAATTATTAAAAATATTATTTTATACTTACTGTACATGCAGGTAAAAGCTTATAAGCCCATCACCGTGTTCAATATAAACTATATTAATAATACTACTTCCACAACTTTCTGACGACTTGTATAAATTTCCATCAGATGGAGCCCTAATGACATCTGAGGTTGTTGAGACCATGTCAAAACCTGTGTGAATTCCACCAGAATATTTATAGATAGATGAATAAGGAGTGACTCCATAATGTTGGGTTAATCTTATTGTATCTTGAATTGGCCATGCCCAACCACCTGACCCAATATTTGCATTTGACCTTACTGCTTCATCATATACAGTTTTGTTTTGTAAATATGGTCCAGGATCTACCCAAGCATTATTTTTCCTAACTTCAAAATGTAGATGTTTGCCAGTTGAACAGCCTGGATATCCAGAGTTACCAACCAAAGCAATTGGATCACCCGCTTTGACAGGACCAACTTTAGTTCCACTAACCAAAGCTTTCTCAATGGCTGCTTTTTCAGCTAAGGCTTGAGAAAGAAGAGTTTGATATTTTTTTTCATCGTTTTTTGTAATTGCCAACAAACTTGCTTTGGCAGCTTTTTGGGTATCGAGTTGTTTTTTTTGGCTTGCAAGTTTATTTTGCAGTTCTTCTTGATCTAATTTTTCTGCATTATAAGTGTCTTTAGCTTTTGTTAATCTTTGAAGTAAACTCCTATCTGATTCTTGAATCTTTTTTAAGTATGAAAATCTATTAAATGCTTCGCCTAAATTGTTTGAAGAAAGAATTAGCAAAACAGGATCCTCCACCCTTGTCATTTTATAAGTCTCTACAACTCTTCCTGAAAATGCTTTTGTCAGATCATCAAGTGAACCTTCTAATTGGTCAATTCTTCCAGAAAGTAAATTTATTTGTTCTTCTGTCTGGGCAATCTTAAGTGAGGTTAATTTAATTTGGGAATCAAACTGAGCGATTTGACTTGATAGTGTTTTACCTGAATCTTTAAGTTTTGCAATATTAGCTTCATAGCAGCTAATTCTTTGAGTTAAGTCTCCACTACAATCTTGTGCTCTTACCTTATAGTTGAAGATAGATAGAAAAACTAGAAATAATATCAAAAATAATACTCTTATCATCTTGCCTTTTTTAGAGACCTGGAAACAGCCAGTAAACTGCCTGTTAAGGAAATAACAACCCCAGCCAGGAGTTCAACTCCTAGAATTACAGCAAAGAGAAGGAAAAATGAGATTGGATCTTTTGGAATAACCGGAATTTCTCCAAAATAAGATATGACTGAAGGTGATGCATAAAGCCAAAGAATCAAAGCTAGTGTCCAACCTGATAAAACACCGATTAAAGAATAAAAGATGGCCTCCAAAACTATTGGACTTCTAATAAAAGCAGGAGTTGCTCCAATTAAACTTAGTATTTCAATCTCACCTTTTCTTGTTGTCATTCTCATACTAATAATTATTAAAAGAACTAAAAATGAGGATATTGCTAAAATTGCAACAAAAACTATACCACCAACCCTAACATAGTTGCTTATTGATTTAAGCCTACCAACAACATCTGACAATGATTTTTCTCCTCCAATATTAGCAGTGAAGCCAACATCAGCAACTATCCCTTCAGTTTTAACATCATTTATAACTTCCTCAGCCAATTTCAAGTCAGTTACCGAAAACTCTAAAGATGCTGGAAAAATCGAAGGGCTGACAAGTTCAGCTAAAAGTGGATTATCACTGGTTGCTGTTTTATATATCTCTAAGGCTTCTTCTTTTGACACGTACTTAACGTTTTTGATTCGAGCGTCAGATGATAATTTATTTTGAAGAACTGAAATCAGTTCAGGCGTGGCTTCATCTTTTAAGAAAGAAATTATTTGAGGTCTAGTTTCAAAATAAGTTAAAGTCTTGTCAGTTGCAAAAACTAAAATTGCAACCATTGTAGCCACAAAAAAAGTCAAACCCAAAACAAAAATTGCAGAAATTGCTTGAAATGGGGATCTTTTTATTGAATCTACCGCAGTTTTGGTATGTATACTCATGTTTTAATTATTTTACCATCATCTAGTTTAATTGTTCTATGCTTGGCATGCTTAATTATTCCCTCATGATGTGTAGCCATGATAATAGTTTTTCCTTCTTTATTTATCTGCTCTAAAAGTTCCATGATGCCTTCTGCAGTTTTCCAATCAAGGTTACCTGTTGGTTCGTCGGCTAAAATAATTTTAGGATTAATAACCAAAGCCCGAGCTAAAGAAACTCTTTGAAGTTCTCCACCCGATAGTTGGTTAGGAAAGAGGTTCGCTCGTTTATCAAGACCTACAAGTTTTAAAACATGATTAACTCTTTTATCCCATTCATCGGAAGGCACATCTGAAACTGCTAAAGCTACTTCCACATTCTCAGAAACAGTTCTTTCTGGCAAAACTTTGAAGTCTTGAAAAACAATTCCCATTTGTTGCCTTAAACGGGGAATGTCCTTGTTTGATAACCCACTTAAATCAACATCATCAAAGAGAACTTTACCAGAATCAGCTAAAATTTCACGCAAAATTAGTTTTAAGATGGTGGATTTGCCAGCTCCAGACGGACCAGTTAAAAAAACAAATTCTCCATCTTTGACTTCAAAAGTAATATCTTCTAAAGCGTTTATGGAACCAAAGTTTTTAGTTACATTTTGGAAGGAAATCATTCTATGACTTTAATCTTACCTACATCAATTAGCCAACCTGCTTTCTTGCCTGACATAGTATCTCCCCAAACTTGAACTTTTTTACCAACAAAGGCACCCAGATCAACAACACTTGACGTAAGGTATGCATACTGTGATGGTCCAATGCCTCGAACTAGGTGATATGTTCCTTCTCCTCCAATACCTCCCTCTTCCAAAACACCATCAGTTGTGGTTGAAAATTTTGATTCATCTGAAATACCTGCCTCATTTTTATTTACTTTGATCTCGCCAGTTGTACCTATTTCAGCTGTCCCCTTACCAGCATCGGATAGTAAATATCCAGTTCCAATCCCAGAAACTACAACAATTAATGAAACTAAGCCTAAGATAACATTCTTTTTTACAGAAGCAGTTTTATCAAATCTTTTAACAATAGGCGTGGCGGATGGTGTTGATACAGGATTTAGTGTACTTTCCATAAATTAATAATAACACATATTACTGTTTTGTGTTAAGGTCAGACCTTGAAAGCAGATCAGAAAGAAGGTCTGACCTTGCAAGATAAATTAATTTGTAAATTTGAAGGTGGAAAGAATTTGATCAACAAATTCAGAAGTTTCACTATAAATCCAATTTATCACTATAAATAACCCTTTATTTTCAAACGCAAACCCGACAATTTTGTTATTTTCAGAAAAAACAAATCCTTCGATATCGTTCACTTTTCTTTGACTATATTTATATTTATACTGATTTGCAGAAAAGGATCGATACTCATCGAAATTTGAATAGTTAGGATCTGGTTTAACAACATTAATTGTTAAATATGAACCGTTTGCAACTTCACCGTGGTCAACAGAGGCATTTGGTGATATTAGTTGATAAATATTTCCGGAATACCAATTTGTATTGTCTGGCTTCAACGATTCGCTAAGTTTCCAATCAGTTGGATACTTAAAAATAAAATTATATTCTTTATTTTCAATCTCTTTCCAATCTGTAGTTGGATCAGTTGTTGCCACTGGTTCTGGAGTTGCTGTTTGTGTTACTAATTCCTCATTCCTAATTCCTTGTAACTCTAAAACTAATTTCTGTGTTTGATATGCAAAAAAACCTGCAATAACAAGGGAAATAAAAAGAAGAGTAGATAATAAAATAATTAGAAAGTTGTTTGGTTTTGCGACAGACTGTGGACTTTCAGCTGTTGGCATTATTGGTGTTTGATTTTCTGGGTTCATAATTTAATTTTAGCTTGTCTTAAAATACTTACTAAGGTTTTTCTTTTTAAATCTTTGTTGTGCATTGGAACGGTTACTCTTAACTTTAAATCTTGATTATATAAATGTAAATGACTTCCCACTTGTCTTAGTGTAACAAAACCATTTTTTCGTAATAATTTTTCAATTTCTCTAGGTTTAAAACTTGGCAGTTTTGACATTTAATTTAAGCACCAGCAAACATTCCTTTTGACCAATCAATATCAATTGGCATTGTGAAAACCTTTTCGTCTGGCTCTGGAATTTCTTCATTGTTTTCAGACAAAACTTGAAGGTATCCATAAATTGCGTCTCTTACATTACTCAAAGCCTCTTCGTAGGTATCTCCTTCAGTTACAACACCCGAAAGTTTCGGAACAGTTACAACAAATCCGCCTTCCTCACAAGGCTCAAAAACGGCGTTATATCGTAAGACTTTCTCAATTATTTTTTTGGACATAAAGTTATTATAACATCTATTTTAGTTTTAATTCTGCCTCGATGAATTCATCTATTTCGCCATCTAATACTGAATCTGGGTTTCCTGATTCCACCTCAGTTCTTAAATCTTTAACCATTTTATAAGGATGTAATACATAACTTCTAATCTGGTTTCCCCATGAAGCAGGTTTATATTCCCCTTTTATATCTTTAAGATTATTTTTTTCTAATTCTTGTTGTCTAATCCAGAGTTTTGCACGAAGTAGTCCTAGTGCAATTTTTCTATTTTGTTCTTGAAACCTTTCTGTTCTAGCCGTAACTACAATTCCAGTAGATAAATGGGTAAGTCTTACTGCTGTTGAAACTTTATTTACATTTTGTCCTCCATGGCCTCCTGCTCTTGTAAATTGCCAATCTAATTCATCATCTTTAATTTGAACCTCTGGTAAATCAGTTGCTTCTAAATCTGGAAGCACTTCTACTAATGCAAAGGAAGTCTGCCTTAAATTATTTGCGTTAAATGGAGACTGTCTAACAAGTCTATGGGTACCTGCTTCATTTTTAAGATATCCATAGGCATATGGGCCTTTTATTTCAAATGTTACACTTTTTATTCCAGCTTCTTCCCCTGGCGTATAATCAATTGTTTCTGTACTCCAGTTTTTTCTTTCGCAAAACCTCAAATACATCCTATAAATCATCGATACCCAATCCATCGCCTCTGTTCCACCCTGTCCCGCATGAATTGTAATAATTGTATTTTTATTGTCATACGGATTAGAAAGATACGATTTAAGTTCTAACTTACCTAATAATTTTTCAAATTTGTTAATCTCTACTTCATCTTCTAAGTGATTTAAAATTTCAAGAGTTTCAGAAGCATCTTTAATTTCTTTTATTTCGTCTTTTACAGCTGCAAGCTGATGCATGACCGACCTCGCATTTTCTTGATCATCCCAAAGTTTTGGATCAAGTGAAAGTTTTTCTAACTTTTTTAAATCTTCTTCTTTTATTGGAATATTTAAACTTTCTGAAAGTCTTTTCATCCTTTCATTTAAATCATCAATTCTTACTTTAAAATCATTCATGGCTTTACGGAGTACATATTATAGTCTTAATTAAATTAGCTTTTCCAATATCAAGTGCTGTTTTAATTGGTTTGGGAGCATTCTTCCAACCCAATAAAGCAGTTATTGCTGTGCTTCCATTAATTAACAAGAAACCTTCAATGATAAGTGTTAATAAAACTCCAAAAAATAATCCTATTAACCCACCCTTCATTGACCACTTAACAAAATGGTGTCTAAATTGAGCCAAGCTTATAACTAATAAAAATAGTAAAACTATAATTGCACCAGCTTTAATATAAGTTGGGGCAACTGAAAAACTATTAGCAAACTGTAAAAATTTATCAATCAAAAATTGTAATGACTCCATATGAATTAATTATACTCTAAAGAAAATTCAAGGTGTTGAGGTTGGGGTTGAAGTGGTTTTAGGACTTGCAGAAGCAGATGCTGAACTTGATGGCTTAGGTGTTCCTGAACTTACTGGCTTTGTTGTTTGACTTGCTCTTAATCCAGTAATGATAACTACGTCAGATTTCTGAGTTGTAGAAGTTTTAACACTAACTTCTTTATATATTTTTTCAAGCTCTTTTTTGATCTCATCTTGAACTGTTTGGGAAAGAGTTTTACTAAATGTAACTGTAGTTATTGTGTTATCTGTAGAGCTTGCATTGCCTGCTGTAATATCTGAATAGCCCAACGCCTTAAGCTGTGTTTGTAAATATGCTGCTTCACCAGGAATACCTGTACCATTTTGAATTTCTATAGAAACTTCACTTTTCTTAACAGGCGATGGAGAACTTGCTGGTGTTGAGGTAGCAGTTTCTGTTTCATCAATAGGAGTAGTATTAAATGATGGCGTAGGAGTTGCAATTGGTTCGTCTCCCGATTTGGTAAAGAAAAATATTCCAACTCCTCCCAAAATTAAAAGGCCTACAAAAATCAATATCCACTTTGATCCATTATTTTTTTCTCTTGGTTCCACGGAAAATGAAGTAGACTGTGGTGGTGTAACTTGGGTCTCTTGGACTTCTGTTTGAACATCTTCCATATTAGTGGGCCGAGTATACCTATATTCATAGGAGTTTGTCAAGCCCTCAACTTTTCAATAAGCATTGAATAAAACCTGAGGTTGTGGATTGTGACTAAACGTCCTGCAGTAAAATCTTTAATTTTAAACAAATGATTGATATAACTTCTGCTGTATCTCGTACAAGTTAGACAATCACAAGTCTTACTTATTGGACCGTCATCATCTTTTATTTTTCCTTTTATTAAATCTAAAGTTTTAGTGTTTGAAATATAGGCCCTGCCATGCCTAGCGTCACGAGTTGGTAATACACAATCAAATATTTTATACCTCATTTTGAATAGTTTTGTTATTTGCGTGGGTTTCCCTACACCTAAACCATAAAGTAAATAGTTTTTAGGAGTATTATCTGCAATTGTTTTTGCTGACTCATAATCAAAGGTGTTATTGTCATTCATTGGCCATCCACCGTAGCCTAAGCCATCAAAACCAATTTTCAGTAAGTTTTCAATACAATACTTTCTTAAATCTTGATAATATCCTCCTTGAACAACACCAATAATTAATGGTTGATTGTTAATAGTTAAATGTTTAAGTCTGCAAATTCTCTCAAATTCGAGTTTACTTCTTCTGGCCCAATTTATAGTTCGATGAACTGAAACCTTAGCTTCTTCGTAAGTTCCTTTAGGATCAGTGAAATCGTCCAAAACAACAACCATATCACTACCTAATTCCATTTGAAATTCAATTGACTTTTCAGGAGTTATCATGACTTGTTTCTCTCCCTGAGGCTTAAATAAAACACCATTATTACTAATGTGGCCTGCTGAAGGGTTCATCTTAATTAAACTTCCCACCTGAAAACCACCTGAATCTGAAATTACAAACCCTTTCCAGTTCATGAACTTTTTTATTCCACCTTTTTCTTTAATAAACTTTATACCCAAATCTTTGTAAAGATGATAAGTATTGACAAGTAAACCTTCAGTTTTTGTACTTTCAATATCAGAAGTATCAAGTGATTTAATCAAACCACGGGTAGCATCAGGAAAAAATACAGGAAGAGGGGGTAATTTCATTTCTTACCAAGAGTTATAACAACATCGTATTTACTTGAAGCAGTAAGAGTTTTCGTGTCTTTTGCAACTGTATAATTTTTTGATAAATCAGTAGTAATTGTATCTAAAAATTCTTCAACATTGTCTTTAATTTGAATCTCCGTTTCTGCAAAATCAGAAGAGACTGCATTTCCAACAGCAACGTCTTTGTATCCTAAACCCTCAAGATAAGTTTTTGCTTTTCCTGCAAAGCCAGATGTGCCACTACCATTTAAGACCTGCAACTTAATTTCACTTCGTTTGATGCTTGCTGAAGGCGAGGCAGAAGGACTGGCTTTAGGTTCAATCGAAACAACTGGGGTCGGAGAATTTTCGACTGTTTGTAATTTTGAGATACCGGAAAAATAAGTAATTAAGCCACCAACTAAAGCACCAACCAATAATGCTGTTGGTATTATTATCCAGAGATAATTTGCTTTTTCATTTTCAATTGGAGTAGACACTTCGCTTCTATTTTCTGCTATTGCTTCAACTTTAGGTTCTTCCTTTTTTGGAGTTGCAACTTCTTCAACCTCTTCAACTACGACATTTTTTGGCATTATCTAATTGTATTACTTAACATCAAGTAGTTCAACTTCAAAAATTAAGGTGGCATTTGGAGGAATTACACCACCACCAGCTCCTCCTTGACCATAACCCAGCTCTGGTGGAATTGTTAACATTCTCTTTCCACCAACTTTCATACCAGCTACTCCCAAATCCCAACCCTGAATGACTTCACCTGCACCGAGAGTAAATTCAAATGGAGTTCCCCTATCTTTTGATGAATCAAATTTTGTTCCATCAGTTAAAGTTCCTGTGTAATGAACAGAAACAACCTTACCAGAAGTAGCTTCAATTCCTGTCCCCAAAACCAAATCTTTAATTTCCAATTCCCCACCAGCATCGTTTTGCATTGTATTATTTTCTACTGGAACAATATTTTCTGCAACAGGCAAAACATCTTTTTTGTTGACAAAATATATAAGCCCCCAAGTAACAAGCCCAACAACTGTGATGTAAACAAGTGGTGTTAAGAAATTAAATTTGCTTTGTTGCATAATTTTGTAATACTACACTATACATTAATAAGTTATCCTTGTCAGTGTTTTTTTCTATTTGTTCATATAGATTTTTTAAGTATTTAGGAAGATCTAAACTTAATATCTCACGTTTTCTATTCATTACTTCCTGCCAAAATCTGTTGGCTGTATCGTCTGAGTGGCTGTGTTGAGCCAAAGCAACCCTTTTTAAATCCATTGCCAATGCTCCAATAATTTGTTTATTCGTCATATAATTTCTTTAAAGAAAAATTCCATCAAAGTTTTGAAATTATTTCGGATATTAGAATCTTGAATTTCATTGCTATCGTTTCCTTGATTTGGCCTAATGTTAATAAACGAATTAAAATCTATCTTTTTTGTTTCTAGATCTATGCCACCTCCCCACAAATTCATTTGACTTGAACCTTGATCAAGTAGTGTTTTTTCACCATCATAATGCATATTCATTCCGGCAATACAAGTTTTATTTTGAATATCAATTACAGTTTTAATGTAAAATTCAAACTCTTCTTTAAGTTTTTCAATTTCATTTTTTGAGTAGCACTGAGTTTTTATAATTACCATCTATTACGATCTTACTTAATTTCTTCCCTTAACTCAACATGAATATCATGAGATGAAAAATAATCTATACTTTTTCCAAAATTTTTATCCACTTCATTAAACCACGAACTTTGTCTACTTGGGTTATCATGATCTACTTCATAAACATCAAAAAAATAAATATTCTTTATTTACTTTGAAGTTCATTAAAATATTTTAGCAGTTCTTCAAGAAAGATTATTTTAGGAAGCTTTTGGGCTTCCTTAGAATCCACCCATTTGTATTCATTGTGTTCTTCAGGGTTTAATTTTATTTCGCCACCTTTAAATTCACATTCGTAGATAATCCAAATTTGATGCCTTTCTTCTTTTTGGACTTCAGAATATATGTAAATTGGTCGCTCAATTTTTACTTCCAAACCAGTTTCTTCAAAAATTTCTCTTTTCAAGGCTTCTTTTGGGTCTTCTCCAAATTCAACAGTTCCACCAGGAATGTCAAAAAAGTTCGGTAAAAAATCATTTATTGGCGATCTTTTTGTTACTAAAAACTTTCCATCGTCGCTTTTTATGTAGGCATGTACTGCAACTTTTTGATATTTATCCATATTTCGGGTAGTGACACTTCTTGAATTTTTTTCCGCTTCCACACCAGCAAGGGTCGTTGCGACCTAATTTAACTCCAGTTTTAGTGTTATGGGTTACGGGTTGCGGGTTATTGGATAAGCCAGTACTATCTGACTTATCAACATTTTCCCTCATTCTGGTAACTGGAATTTCCTGTATATTTTGATTAACTCCAATTCTAAATAGACGTCTGACAATTTCTTCATCAATTCTTTTCAAAAGTGCGTCAAACATTCCATATGCTTCACCTTTAAACTCCACCAACGGATCTCTTTGGCCATATGCCCGAAGTCCAATTGCGTCCCTTAAATCATCAATGGTGTCAATGTGGTCTATCCAATGATGATCAATTGAGGAAAGATATGCATATTTTTCAATTTGACGCATGGTAGTTTCCCCAACTTGAGCTTCTCTTGATTTATGTGTATCTTTAAAAACTGCTTCCAAGAACTCTTCAACTGTTTGCGGTGTTGTTCTTTTTTCAAGCTCTTTTTTAAACGAATTGACCGAATTTTGATCAAAGGGTACAACTTCCAAAAATCCTGCAACCACAGCTTCATAATCAATAATTCCCGCTTCGCTTTGAGAAATTCTGCCAGCATGAATCCCAAGTTTTTCCAAGATTTCATCACGTAAATTATCACTTTCCAAAACTTTTTTTCGAGTTTCATAAATTATCCCTCTTTGTTGATTGGCAACATCATCAAATTCAACCAAACGCTTTCTGGTATCAAAATGAAATCCTTCCACCTTTACTTGAGACTGTTCAATTGCACGGCTAACAAGTGGGTTTTCAATCGGTTGATCCTCAGGAATTTTAAGTCTATCCATTAAGGATTTAATTTGTTCTCCTCCAAAAATTCTCATTAAATCATCTTCTAGTGATAAATAAAATTTGGATGAACCAGGATCTCCCTGACGACCACTTCTTCCTCTTAATTGATTATCTATTCTTCTTGATTCATGTCTTTCGGTACCAATAACATGAAGGCCACCTGAATCTAGTACCTCTTGATGATTTTTCTCCCAATTGCTAATCTGCTTTTTACTGACCTTTCCTTCAGGTTTTGCACCACCTAAAATAATATCAACTCCACGGCCAGCCATGTTTGTTGCAACTGTTACAGCCTTTAGTTTTCCAGCATTGGCAATAATTTCTGCCTCTCTTTCATGGTTTTTAGCGTTTAATACGTTGTGTGGAATTTTTTTTCTTTTTAAAAGAGATGAGATTATTTCATTTTTCTCAATAGAAGTTGTACCAATTAAAACTGGTTGACCAAGATGGTATTTTTCTGCGATTTCATCAGCAATAGCTCCATATTTTCCCGAAAGAGTTTTATAAATTGCATCTCCAGTATCCTTTCTTATCATATCTCTATGAGTGGGAATTGCAACAACTTCAAGTTTATATATCTTTTTAAATTCTTCAGCCTCAGTAATTGCTGTTCCTGTCATACCTGATAAATGTTCGTACATTCTAAAATAATTCTGAAAAGAAATAGTTGCTAGAGTTTTACTTTCTTGTTGAATAGTAACTCCCTCTTTAGCTTCCACCGCCTGATGAAGTCCGTCTGACCAGCGTCTTCCCACCATTAATCTCCCAGTAAATTCATCAACTATTGTTACTTGCCCATCTTTAACTACATAATCTTTATCTTTAAGATATAAACTTCTAGCACGTAGCGCATTTTCAATGTGATGTATGCTTTCAAAATCCTTTTCATATAAATTATCAACTCCTAGAACTTTTTCAACTTTATTAATTCCTTGTTCAGTAAGTGATGCGCTTTTGCTCTTTTCATCAATCTTAAAATCAGTATCAGACTGCAGTTTGTCTACAATACCTGCAAATTGATAATATTTTTGTGTCGGTTCAGTGTCAGGAGCCGAAATAATAAGAGGGGTTCTAGCTTCATCTATTAAAATAGAGTCAACCTCATCGACTATTGCAAAATAGTGTGATCGCTGGACCATTTCAGATAAACTTTGAACCATATTATCTCTTAAATAATCAAAACCAAATTCATTATTAGTACCGTAAGTAATGTCACAAGCATAGGCTTCTTTTCGTCCTACTGGTTTTAAGTGAGATAACCTTTCATCCCCGTGGGTATTGTCAGTAAACTTAGGATCATAAACAAAAGACTTATTTTCCTGAATAATAACTCCAACAGTTAAACCTAAAAGTTCAAATATTGGAGCATTCCACCCAGCACCGAGACGAGCCAAAAAATCATTAACTGTCACCAGATGAACTCCACTACCTGTTAAAGCTCTAAGATATAGGGCGGGGACAGCTGATAAAGTTTTCCCTTCTCCAGTTTTTTGTTCTACAATTTTTCCCTCAAAAAGAGCCGTAGCTGCCATTAATTGAACATCATAATGTCGTTGCCCCAAAATTCTTAAGGAAGCTTCACGAACTAAAGCAAAAGCATCTGGAAGTATTGCCGTAAGCTGTAGACCGTCGACTATAGACTTTCTTAATTTTTCAGTTTCTTTTTTAAAATCCTCAACTTTAAGCTTTTTGTATTTAACTTCTTGATCATTAATTCTAGCAACAGTTTTTCCAAGTCTGTCTACCTCTCTTTGGTTAAGATCCAAAAAACCAAAAACTTTATTAAATAATCCCATAAGCCTAACTATTGTAGCAGAAAAACATCACGTTAGCCGTGGGATAAAATACATCGACTTTTTTGAAAACTTTTTTTAATTTCTGACCAAATTCTAAAGCTTCTTGTTTTTTATCTCCATAATAAAGTCTATTAAAAATAGTGATTTTACTTGCAGGGTGAAACCCTGCAAGGTCAACGTATTTGTCTCCAAGATACATATCAACAATTACCAAATCATATTCTTTAATTTTAATTTTTGTAGCATCGGTGATTTTAAAATCAATATTATATTTATCTAAATTAAGATATTTTTTGCCTAGTTCGATCATAACTGGGTCAATTTCAACTCCAACAATCTTTGCTTTTGGATATTTTTTGCGTAAGAGTTTTGCAACCGTCCCTCCCCCCAACCCTAGTATTAAAATATTTCTTATTTCTTCTTTCTTAATTCTTAATTTTCGCAATGTTTGTTTCCATATTGTTTCTACAATCCCCCCAGATTGAGTTAATCCATTGCATTGAATATATGTTCCCATTCCAAATGTCTTAACAACTCTTACACGATCGTTATATTTAGAATCTCTCTCTTCCAAAACAGTCGTTCCAAGCATATTATTCTAATTATGACACAACCTTTGGCTGAAATTTTAAGACCTTCAAAACTTACTGAATTTGTAGGTCAGGAACATTTAGTTGGTAAGGCGGGAATTATAAGCAAATTGCTATTAGCCAAAGACTATATGCCTTCTCTCATTCTCTGGGGTCCATCGGGAGTTGGGAAAACAACTCTTGCTAGAATTATTGCAAAAGAACTTAAAAAACCATTTTTTGAATTTAGTGCAGTTAACACAAAAACTAAAGACATTGAAAACATAATAGTTAATAATCCAATTGTATTTTTGGATGAAATCCACAGATTTAATAAGGCTCAACAAGATAAACTTTTGCCCCATGTTGAAAAGGGAAACATTATTTTAATCGGCGCTACAACAGAAACCCCTTCTTTTGAAGTTATTTCGCCACTTCTTTCAAGATGTAGGGTTTTGGTATTAAATCAATTAACCCAAGAGGAATTAGTCGAAGTTGCTCAAAAAGCACTCAAACATTTGAGACTTAAAGTCAATAAAGAAGCTTTAAATTTTTTAATTGAATCAAGTAATGGTGATGCCAGGATTTTAATTAATACCTTAGAAATTGCAGCTAACCTTACTGCATCCCACATTCTACATACTACCGATATCGAAGTTGCCTTGCAACGCAGATATCTTTCTTTTGATAAAAACGGAGACAATTTTTTTGACACAATTTCAGCTTTTATAAAATCAATGAGAGCATCAAATGTTGATGCCTCTCTTTACTACCTTGCAAGAATGGTGGCAAGTGGACAAGACCCACTATACATTGCCAGAAGAATGGTCGTGTTTGCATCAGAAGACGTTGCTTCTCCAACGGCATTAGTTGTAGCCAATAGCGTTTTTCAAGCTTGCCAGTTTGTTGGATATCCAGAATGTCAAGAAAATCTGGCAGCTGGAACAGTCTTTTTGGCAACAGCCAAGAAAAATAGATCAGCCTATGAAGCCTATATGAAAGCATTAGAAGATGTTAAAAATTTTGGAAATTTACCAATTCCACTCAATAAAAATACCATACCTGAAAAATTAAGGAGTAAAAAGTATTTTAGAAGTTAAAAAGGTCTTGCCTCACGACCTGAACCTGTATCGATCACTACAACTTTTTTACCTTCTACCTCAACAAGTTGTGGTTTTTTCTGCTCTGTTGCTAACAAGTGAGCATTCTCAAACTTTTCTCTTTCCTCTCTCAATTCAACTGGTTCAGACAAATTAGGAGATCCTAAATGTACACTCTTTCCAAAAAGTAAAAAATTCATTTGGTTTGTATTTTACTCTTCCCCATCCATTTTTGCAAAACTGACGGGACATTTATACTTCCATCTTCATTTTGATAATTTTCCAAAATTGCAATAATTGTTCTTCCCATTGCAAAAGCAGTTGCATCATTCATGTGAACAAATTCCACTCCATTTTTTGTTTTTACTCTAGTATTTAATCTTCTTGACTGATAATCAGTCATGTAATCTGAGGTGTGAGTTTCCCTATACTTTCCCTGCCCCGGCATCCAGGATTCAATATCCATCTGCCTAAAATCAGGGCCTCCCATATCACCTGTGCAAATTGCAACAACTTGATATGGAATTTCTAAAGCTTGCATCAACTCTTCCTGAATACTCACAAAAAAATCTTGTTCTACAAGTCCTTGTTCTGGAGTTGAAAATGACTCCATTTCAAGTTTATCAAACTGATGTTGTCTTAAAATTCCCTTTGTATCTTTTCCATATGAACCAGCTTCTCTTCTAAATGCTGGAGTAAATGCAAAATAACGAAGAGGTAGGGCTTTTTCATTTAGCGTTTCTCCCATATGCATCGGACCTAATGTGTGTTCCGCACTTCCTATCAAATATTGATTATCTCTTTCTATTGCATATCTTTCTATTTCAGTTTCAGGAGATAATCTTGCCATTTTGGTATAAACATCAGGATTTATAAAAAGTGGAGGAAGAACTGGAATAAAACCTTTTTTAAGTAAAACTTCTAAAGCAAATTGATATAATGAATTTTGTAAAAGTACAGCATCACCAAACAAATAAGTAAACCTTGTACCTACCACACGGCCAGCAAGTTCTGTATCAATTATTCCTAATTTAGTCCCTAATTCCAAATGGTCTTTTGGAGTAAATTTAAATTCTTTTGGCGTTCCCCAACTTCTAATTACTTTATTTTCACTTTCGTCTTTACCAATAGGAGTATCACTCGAAACTATATTTGGTATTTTGTAAATTGCAGCTAAGAATTCTTTTTCTACCTCAGATAATCTAGGCTCTAATTCTTGAAGTTTTAATTTTGTCTCTTTACCCTTTTCAATATTTTTTTCTGAGGCATATTTATTTTTAAGACCTCTCAGTTCCTCGACTTCCCCAATCAGTTTTCTTTTCTTTTCATCAATTTTTAAAACACTATCCACTATTGATATATCAAGTTGTTTGTTTTTTACAACCCGCTTAACTAAATCCACATTTTCCCTAATAAATTTAATATCCAGCATGAAGTTATTATATTACAAACCCAAGTCAGTTGCTATCGACTGCATGGATTTTAGGACAATTTGAATAAAGTCGGGTAAGTTTATTCCCAGTTTTTCTTCACACAATTCTATGTTTTTCCTGTCAACTCCTTTGGCAAAGTCCTTTTTATTCCATTTTTTTAAGATATCTTCCACTGTTACATCTTTTATTTTTTTAGTGGGCCTTATTAAAGTTACTGCAACAATTAAACCTGTCAACTCATCACAACAATAAAGACTCCATTCCATTTTAGTACTAGGCTCTCTCGTAAATCCGTTGAATTTCCATGCGTGCGCTTCAATTGCATTTATTACTTCTTCATTTTCCTTTTTGATTTTTAAATTTTCAATTAACACACCTGGGTGTTTGTCAGGATATTTTTCATAGTCTGCATCATGTATTAAACCTATCACTTTCCACAACTCTTCGTCTATTTTGATTTTTGATTTTTGATTTTTAAATTCCTGTGCAAGTCCTCGCATCGAGGCTTCGCAGGCCAACATATGTTTGATTAAGTTTTTATTTATAGTCCAAGAAGTAACAATTTTTAAAGCTTCAGCTCTTTGTATCATATTTTTGGTTGTGTCTTAATTTTATCTCATCAAATAGCTTTTTACCGTGTTTAGTTTTAAAAATACCTTTGTAAGTTGATAAAAATTCGTCTAATAGATTTTTATCCGTTTTCTCTTCATACACTTCCCCTTGAAACAACGTCTCCAATTTATCTGCTTCTCTAGCAACTTGGGCCTCAACTGTTTCCATTTTTTGAAATTCATCAAAGAGTAATAGATAATTTTTTGATAACTCTTTAGGTAAACTTTCCGATACTTTTAACTTGGCCACTTCTTCAAGATCTTTTTTAATTTTATATTTACCAGAACTAGGTGTTATATCTTCAATCTCTGCCATCACCAAGTCATGGACTAGTAACATAGTAACTACTTTATTAGGATCTACTTTTTCCAAACTTGAAAGATACCAACCAATGTTCATTGCCCCAAAAACGTGTGACCCTATTGTATCAGAATCCAATCCTCTATCCAGCCACCCTTGCCTTTTGGTATGCTTAATTTTTACTATCTTATCGTAAAAGGCTTTCATTTTTTTGAAGATATAGCTACTTTAGGTCTTAAGGTCGGAAAAGGAATTACTTCTTTTATAGATTTTGCATTTGTTAATAACATTACAAATCTATCAATACCGATTGATATTCCGCAAGTTGGTGGAAAACCATGTTCTATGGCTTCAAGATAATCATAATCTGTTTGATGTGCTTCATTAAAACCCGCTTTCTCTCTTTTCTTTTCCTCAACAAATCTCTTACTTAAATCTTGTGGGTCGTTCAACTCAGTATAGTTATTACCAAGCTCAGATCCAAATGCAAAAAACTCAAACCGCTGGGTAAAACGCAAATCATCACATTTTTTGGCCAAAGGCGATACTTCAATAGGATAATCGTAGATTATTGTTGGTTGAATTAACTTTTCTTCAACAAATTCTTCAAAAGCAAAGGCCATGCATTCACCGATTGTTTGAATTTTATTTAACTCTTTTTTCTTTTCTTCTTTAATTCCAATTTTTATAATTGCTCTTTTTGATTCTTCTAATGTACTCCAGTTAAGCGGGTCAACTCCTGTAAACTTTTTAATAGATTCTACAAGACTATACCTATTCCACGGTTTTTTTAAGGATATTTTATGACCTTGATATTCAAAGCTTGTTTTTGCTAAAACTTTTTTTGCTGTATATTCAAAAATGTCTTCAATTAAATCCATTCCGTAATAATAGTCTTGGTATGCAATTTGGGCCTCAAACATGGTGAATTCTGGGTTATGATCAAAATCGATACCCTCATTTCTAAATACTTTTGTAATTTCAAAGACTTTTTCAAAACCTCCGACTATCAATCTTTTTAAATACATTTCATCAGAAATTCGAAGATAAAAATCTGTATCAAGTTTATTGTGATGTGTTGAAAATGGTCTAGCAAATCCTCCACCGTAAACTGGCTGAAGTGTCGGAGTCTCTACTTCTATAAATCCACGCTCGGTTAAAAAATCTCGAATTGAATCTATGATTTTACTTCTTGTGGTCAATCTATTTTTAACCTCACTGTTTAAGATAATATCTAAATATCGTTTTCTGTATCTTTCTTCGACGTCCTTTAGACCATACCATATTGATGGAAGTTGTTTTAAGGATTTAACTAAAATTTGGAATTCGCTTATATCAATTGATATCTCTCCCGCAATAGTTTTAATTACTTTACCTTTTACGGCAACAAAATCTGCAATATCGATTAGTTTTAAAATTTTGAACTGATTATTTAAAACTTTCTTTTGAAAGAAAAGTTGAATCTTTCCAGACTCATCAACCAAATCAGCAAAAATAACATTTCCATGGCCCCTTAAACTTAATAATCGTCCTGCAACTGCAATTTCAGTTCCAAAAGAATCCAATGCTGTAGATATCGATTTTCTATCAAACTTAAGTTTTGATGGATAAGGATCAATTCCTAAATCTTTAATCTTTTTGAGTTTTTCTAGTCTTTCATCTCGAACATTCTTTGTTTCATCCATTTGCAGTAATTATATGGCTAGAGTTAATCTATAGCAATAACTTCATACAAAATTTTTCCAACAGGAGCGGTAACCTCAAATTTTTCTCCCACTTTTTTACCTACCAGGGAAGATCCGAGAGGAGAAGTGTGACTTATTTTTTTACTCGCTAAATCTGCTTCCCATTCACCTACTATTTCAAATGTAGTTTTAACTCCATTTACTCTAACTGTGACTTTAGTTCCCACACCAACACCACTTCCGTTTTGGTCACTTTTAACTATTTTTGCAGTTTTAATTACTGCTTGAAGTTCGTCGATTCTTCCCTCCAGAAATTCCAGTTCTTCTTTAGCATTTTGATAGTCAGAATTTTCAGACAAATCTCCCTGAGCTCTAGCGTTAGCTAGTCTCTCAATTAACTTTGGTCTTTTATTGTTTAAAAGCTCAGAAAATTCTTTCTTTAGAGCTTCTAACCCTTTGTCTGTTACTTGTATTCTTTTAATCATTTTAGCTTCTAAAACTAATAATTCTCTCCAAAACTGGGAGAGAAAAATCAATGAGGTTTTGATTCTAACTCTATGAATAGTAATTGTCAATAAATCAGAATATATCAAAATTTGCTATAATACTGCTTCTGGCCCCGTCGTCTAGTGGTCTAGGACACTTGGTTCTCATCCAAGAGATCATGAGTTCAACTCTCATCGGGGTCACAAAATTTTTTTAGATACAATAGGCCACTTGGTTAGAGCAATTTTAAGTGCGTCTTCAATTTTTTCTACAAACACAAATTTGATGTCTTTTTTAACTTTTAAAGGTACCTCTTCCATATCTTTCTGATTTTCTTTCGGTAGAATTATAGTTTTAAGTCCAGCACGGTGTCCTGCAATTGTTTTTTCTTTTACACCACCTATTTCCATTACGTTCCCTCTTAAGGTTATTTCTCCTGTCATTCCCGTATCACGCCTCGTTGCGACTTTCGTTAATGCAGATACCAAAGCAGTTGTAATAGATGTTCCAGCGGAAGGACCATCCTTAGGTACAGCACCTTCTGGAACGTGAATATGAACATCCATTTTTGAAGCAAAATCAGCTTTTAAACCTAATAATTTGTAATTTGACCTCGTCCAAGTAAATGCAGCCTGAGCTGATTCTTTCATTACATCTCCAAGCTGACCAGTTAATGTAAGCCTTCCACGCCCGGGCATTAAAGAAACTTCAATAAAAAGTATTTCTCCACCAGCATTAGTAACTGCAAGTCCTGTTGCCATACCGATCTCGTTATTTTTTTCTGCAATTAAAGATGAGTATTTATGTGATCCTAAATACTCTCTAACATTTTTTTCTTTTATATTTTGGGGATATTTTTTCTTTTCAGCAACAAGCCTGGCTACTTTACGTAGAATTGCAGAAATATTTCTTTCTAAATCTCTAACCCCAGCTTCTCTAGTATACCTATTTATGATTTCTTTTAAAGCCTTATCTGAAATTGTGATATTTGTTAGACCATGATTTTTAAGTTGCTTTTCCCAAATAAATCGTTTACCTATCTCAAATTTTTCTTCTTCTGTATAACCAGCAAAGGTAATAATTTCCATTCTGTCTCGAAGTGCAGATGGAACAGTATCCAAAACATTTCCAGTTGCTATAAAAAACACTTTAGAAAGATCAAAGGCGACCTCTAAATAATGGTCTGAAAATTCTCTATTTTGTTCAGGATCCAAAGCTTCAAGTAGGGCTGATGAGGGATCACCTCTAAAGTCTGCTCCAACCTTATCGATTTCATCTAACATAAAGACAGGGTTTCTTGTTCCTGCTTGCTTTATTCCTTGAATAATTCTTCCAGGAAGAGCGCCTACATATGTTCTTCTATGACCTCTTATTTCAGCTTCATCTCTGATTCCTCCAAGTGAAATTCTGGCAAATTTCCTGCCCATAGCCTCGGCTATTGCTCTCCCGATTGAAGTTTTTCCTACTCCAGGAGGACCTATAAAGCAAAGTATTGTTGGCTGATATTGATGGTTATCTTTACCTTTTTCTTTTTGCTCTTCCAATAGTTTCATAACTGAAAGATATTCCAATATTCTTTCTTTCGTTTTCTTTAAACCGTAATGTCTTTTTTCCATTGTTTTTCTAGCTTTTGTTATTGAGACATTATTAGGAGAAACCACACTCCATGGGACATCACAAAGCCAGTCCAGATAATTTCTTAAGAACCCGGATTCTGGATTATATGAACTCATTTTAGAAAGCTTGACCAATTCCTTTAAAGCCTTCTCCTCTACATCTTTAGGCATTTTGGCATCTACTATTCTTTTTTTATATTCTTTAACTTCCTCTGAAGCAATTTCTCCCTCTTCTCCACCAATTTCTCCAAGCTCTTTTTCAATTGCCCTTTTTTTCTCTCTTAAAATGTTTTTCTTCATGTTTTCATCAAATTGTCTTTGTGTACTTGATGAAATTTTTTTCTCTATTTCCAAAACATTGATCTCTTTATTCAAAATTTCTTGTACTTTTTTCATTCTTTCTATTAAAGGGAATGTTTGGAGGAGAGTCTGTTTTTCTTCTAATTTAATTTCCAGAGTCGTTGCAATTTGATCTGTAAGCTCAATAGGACTTGAATTTTCTGATATTAATTTGACAATCATCATCACTTCTACATTTTTACCCAATGACAATGCTTTCTTAAATGAGTCTGATAAATTCTTGGAAATTGCTTTTATTTCAGAAGAATCATCGATAATATCTGGGATTTCTTCAACTGCACCTATTAAATATGGGGATTCTGTTACAATGTTACTCAACTTAACCCTTATTTGACCTCTAACTAGGGCATGGATTCCGTCATCAACTGACATCATTTGAGTAATTGTTGCTAGTGTCCCATATTCATACAAATCATCTTTGGTTGGATTTGCAATTCGACTATCACGTTGCGTAAAAATTGCAATTAATCTATCTTGATTAAAAGCTTCTTCTAGAGCATTAACTGACTCTTGCCTGACAAAGGAAAGCAAAGTGTCAGTGTGTGGAAAAACTACAGAACCTCTAATTGGTGCAATTGGTACGCTCCTGATCATATTTAATGTCGATTTAGCAGTCTAACAAAGTGTTTGCTAGAAGTCAATCCTGAAATTAGTGTTCCTATGACAGCACCTGCAATAATATCAACAGGGTAATGAACGTAGGCTAAAATTCTAGCAACTCCAATTAAACCTGCTAATATTAGATAAACAGCACCTACTTTTCTATCATGCTTAAAAATGGTAACAGCAAGCGCAAAACCTACAGCTGTATGGGTTGATGGAAATGCCCCATCACCTGGAACAGTTAAGGTTAGAGGTAAGGCACTGTTAAATTGAAAAGGTCTTAAAGTGGGAAAAAAAGTTTTGATAAGTTCAGTTACTCCCCAAGCAACAACACAAGAAAAAACAGCATGAAGTACAGTTTCTTTTTTGATTTTTCCATCAACAACCCAAAGAACAACAAGACCAAAAAACATTAACCAGATAAGAACACTTGCTAGAAATGTAACCATTTATTAAGTTAATGATATACTAAAAACAAGATGCAAAAAAGTTTTAGTTATGCTTTTCGAGGTATTGGTGACGCATTAAAATCTGAACCAAACTTAAGAATTCATTTCATGTTTTCATTTTTAACAATTTTACTTGCAGTTTATTTAAAATTTACTTGGATTGAGTTTGCTATTTTGACCTTGACTATTTTTTTGGTAATTATCTTAGAATTTGTAAACACAATAATTGAAAAACTTTCTGATATTACTCACCCCGAACAATCTGAAAAAATAAGATTCATTAAAGATATGTCAGCAGCAACTGTCTTAATGGCTGCTGTTTGTTCAATTATAGTTGGTTTGATTCTTTTCCTACCCAAATTATGGTAAATCGATTTATTAAAAAAATAACAAAATCCTTTACTTTAGTTGAAATATTGGTAGTTATTGCATTAATTGGTGGTATTACCATTTTTAGCGCCGTTGAAATTCCAGCTCAAATGCAAAAGGTCAGAGACGCTGTTAGAAAAACACATATTGATACAATGAAAAAAGCAATTGATGAATATTATCAAGATTCTGGTTGTTACCCACAAACAATACCTACATGTAAAAATAGCTTGATCCTAGGAGACTTAGTCATTAAAGATAATCTTCCTTGTGATCCAAAGTTAAAACTCTCGTATACTTACGTTCCTGAAGTATCTGAATGTCCCAAATGGTTCCAACTATATGCCAATCTTGAATACACATCAGATTCAATTATTGATAGGGTGGGGTGTAGAAATGGTTGTGGACCAATTTGCCAATTTAATTACGGGGCAGCTTCTTCAAATCAAAAACTAAATCCATTCTGTGAACAGTCAAGCCCGTCAGCACCAGGTGCACCAGCATCAGAACCATCACCTTCTCCAGATCCAGACCCTGAAGGGTCTGAGATCCAACTTCAGTATGTTTGTAGCCCAAGTGGAGCATGCGAAGCATATATCGACCCGGCACTCTCAGGTTGTCCAAATGTTTATCTAAACGATCCTTTATGCCAAAATGCATGTGAGGACAGAGATAATAGGTGTCATGATTCAAGAGGAAAACAAAACTGATGCTATTGCAGTAAACTATTTACTTTCGACCAGTTAACAACGTTCCACCAAGCATCTATATATTCTACTCTTCTATTCTGGAACTTGAGGTAATAGGCATGTTCCCAAAGATCTAGGCCTAAAATAGGCAATTTATCTTCAATTAATGACGAATCTTGATTTGAGGTTGTAACAACTTCTAGTTTGTTTTTGTTTTTAACTATCCAGACCCACCCACTTCCAAACAATAATAGAGCCTTTTCATTAAATTCATCTTTATATTGCAAAAGTTCTGAAGGCATTGATCCGTTTTTACCACTTGGGCCAATTATTTTCCAGAAAAAAGAATGGTTATAATGTCCCCCTGCCATATTTTTTGTTTCCGGAAGTAAACACAACTCTTCAAGTGTTTTATCTTTTAAATTAGAATTGTTTTCAACAATTGCATTTAATTTATCAACATAAGTCTGATGATGCTTAGTATGGTGTATTTCCATTGTTAGGCTGTCAATAAATGGTTCTAGTGCATCATATTTGTATGGAAGTTCAGGAAGCTTAAACATATCTGATATAATTGTAACATATTACGGGTTCGTCTAATGGCAGGACAATAGATTCTGGATCTATTAATCGGGGTTCGACCCCCTGACCCGTAGCACTCGATATCATATAAATGATATAATAAAATTATGAGTATCTTAGCAGCAATGTCTAGTTGGTCTTTGTTAAACTACGCCAATAAATCCAATAAAAAGAAAATGTCGCTTTGGCAAAAAATTTTTAGTGTAATTTTTTACTTCATTGTTATAAGTGGAGCGGTATACTTTATTTTTAGATTATCAAAATAGGTTAGAACTCTGTCTACGGTTCACACTAAAATAAAATATGACTAACTTCTGGCAGAAACTACCTAAACCTTTTACAGTACTTGCTCCGATGGAAGGGGTGACCGACTTTGCTTTTCGCGAAACTATTAGCAGATATCTACCTAGACCTGATGTACTGTTTACCGAATTTACCAACGTAGATGGTTTAAATTCTAATGGCTTTGAAAAAACAATTAAAAGATTTAAATTTAGTAAAACCCAAAAACCAATAATTGCTCAGGTTTGGGGCACTAATCCTAAAAACTTTTTTAAATCCGCAAAAATTATTAAAGATTTAGGTTTTGATGGAATTGACATAAACATGGGTTGCCCTGACAGAGAAGCTGTAAAAACAGGCGGAGGTGCAGCATTAATAAAAAACACCAAATTAGTTAAAGAGATTATTAATACAACAAGAAACGGAGCAAAAAATTTACCTTTTAGTATAAAAACGAGATTGGGATACGATAGGATCGTAACAGATGAATGGATTGGTTTTTTACTCGAACAAAAAATTGATGCAATATCAATCCACCTTCGTACTGCTGGGCAAAAGTCCTTAGGTTTGGCAAACTGGAACGAACTTAAAAAGGTTGTCAACTTAAGAAATAGGATTTCTCCAAATACAATAATTATTGGTAATGGGGATGTAAAAAGTTATCAAGAAATAATTGATAAACATAATGAATTTGGAGCTGATGGAGTCATGATTGGTAGAGGTATCTTTTCAAATTCTTGGATATTTGATAAACAAAATAATAAACATACACCTCAAGAATATAAAGAAATACTTATTAAACATTTAAATTTATATGACCCAAGTCAAAATTACGATACTCTGAAAAAGTTTTTCAAAATGTATATCAACAACTTCAAAGGAGCTAAGGAACTAAGAGTTAAACTCATGGCAACTAAAAATGTGAATGAAGCCTTAGATTTGCTTAAATAATTAAAAACTGCTAATATACTTATATTGGTGTGAGAGTATCAAGTTTTTGATACTTGAAAGACTGGTTGTAATTTACATTTACTTCTTTGGTTTTTCCCCATTAATAAATTTATGTATAATAGATCTAAATATGGATTTCGTGGCGGAAGTCGTGGTAATTTTCATAAAAGAGGGGGAAGGAGTTTCGATCCAACACACACCATTAGTAACTTAAAAACAACTGAAACTGTAGCGAAACTTGAGTATGTTAGCCAGAATACTTTTGATAATTTTAGAATTGATGACAGATTAAAAAGAAATATCTCATATAGAAATTACAAAAATCCCACACCTATTCAAGATCAATCTATTCCCGAGATATTAAAAGGAAAAGATTTAATTGGAATTGCCAATACTGGAACTGGTAAAACATTGGCATTTCTAATCCCTATTTTAGACAAAATGTTAAAAAACAGAAATGAAAAAGTGTTAATTGTGGCCCCAACCAGAGAACTGGCTAAACAAATTCAAGATGAATTCTTTTCAATTTCAAGAGGCTTAGGACTTTACTCCGCTCTTGCAATTGGGGGAGAAAACATGAACAGGCAACGACAAGATTTAAATAGAAATCCGAATTTCGTAATAGGTACCCCTGGAAGATTATTAGACCATGTAAACACCAGGGCTTTAAATTTAAGTAATTTTACAAATGTAGTTTTGGATGAAGCCGATCATATGGTAGATATTGGTTTTTTACCTGATGTTAAAAAGTTGGTGTCACTTCTACCTAAAAACAGACAATCTCTTTTCTTTTCAGCAACAATTGATGGAAAAGTAAAAGAGGTTTTAAAACAATTTGTAAATAATGATCCTGTAACGATTTCTGTTAAAACAGGAGATACAGCAGAAAATGTATCACAAGAGGTTATAAAAATTGATCATCAAGGACAAAAAATTAATAAATTATTTGAATTATTAAGTAAAAATGAATTTGAAAAAGTCTTAATTTTTGGTAGGACAAAACATGGAGTACAAAAATTATCAAATGAATTAAGGTTTAAAGGTTTTAAAGCTGATGCAATTCATGGAAACAAACGCCAAAATCAAAGAATAAAAACTTTGGAAAATTTTAAATCAAATAGAATTAATATTCTGATAGCAACAGATGTAGCCTCTCGAGGTCTTGACATCCCAAATGTTAGCCATGTCATTAACTATGACCAACCCAACGACTACGACACATATATTCATAGGATTGGAAGAACAGGAAGAGCAGATAAAAAGGGTATTGCAATTACATTTACTTCTTAAAAATGATGGCGTTGGGGATTTGTCTTCCTGGCCCTACTTTATATCCACCGTACGACATACTCGAAAATTCGAACCTATTTCGAAAAGAACTCGTAATGTTCGCTCCGGCTCGGCCTTTGGTCTCGCCTCCGCGTTATTATTTTCTGTGTGCAATTTTTCTCGCCTGCGGGCGAGAGTAGAACAACACAAAGAACAAACAATTAGTATTTTAACTGAAAAATGGAATTATTGAAAGCTGAGGTTATCAAAAATCTTTTTGGCTGTATCTTTTACAAAAGTGTCGCTTGTTGCACCTATGACTTTAATTTCATAGACATACTGGGGAGTTACAAACATTGTATAAGCAACATTGGTTGTGTCCTCACTAACTACCAAATTCACAACATTCTTACCCCATTTTGTAGCTGGCGTATTACTATTTATTTTGTAGGTTGATGCTTGCATTCCTTTTTCCCCAGTTTGGCTATTATATTTTTCAAGTTCTGTTGTTAATGATGAAATTAAAGCAGTGTTATTAGCGAAGCGACCGTTGTTTGGGATACAACTAACCACAACTGCTTGAGAAACATATCCACTTGCTTCATCAGGACTAGCAAACATGGTTACTGCTTGTTTGTGTTGATCGTATCCATTTGGAAATTTAGTCAATAGATTTGGGTAAACTCCACCTCTTGGAAAATCCCAAAATCTCCCACTTCCCTGTTCGTTGGTCACTGATGGTTGACGATTTACATCCACAGGATAGTAATAAGGTGCTTCTTTGGGAGGAATTGCAAATTTTACACCACATTCTTTATTATCTTTATAACTCCAGCCTGTTGGCAAAGTGCTAATCTGGGTCGTAGGCGTATTTGTTGGATTAGTTAGATAAGGAGTAGCTGTAGGATTGATTTGCACTTCATTATTTACATATTGAGGGTTTGATGATTGTTTTCCTAAGTAATATCCACCTACCCCAAAGATTAAAGAGCAAACCAAAGCTACTCCTCCTATCATAGGGTAATTTGTTTTTGGTGTTGCTACAACAGGCTGGACAGCAGGATTTTGACCAACTTGTGGGAGATTTTGATCTGCAGTATTGCTTTGATTTTCCATAAATATCTTTCAATAAAAAGTATATCATAAACTTTTGTAAAAGTGGTAAACTGAAACAAGAACATTAACAAATTTTTACATTTTTTCTTTTTGTTCTGCTGAGGCAGAATGGAACGAGCCAACTTTTTACGGAAGGCGAGGCCAAAAGCCGAGCCGGAGCGAACATTACGAGTTCTTTTCGAAATAGGTTCGAATTTTCGAGTATGTCGTGCACAAGTCTGCAGTGATGCTCAAATTGCTCGCGTCGAATGGGGACGACGCGAGCAAATTATGCGGTGAATTCGGCAAAAACGAAATCCGTTTACTTAAAAAAGAAAAAATGTAAAAATTTGGTTGTGCGTAGCACAACTGATTAAACTGCCAAAATGAAATACACAGGATATTGTAGAAAATCAACAGACGAGAAAGAAAAGCAGGTATTATCCATTGACCAGCAGATTTATGAACTCAAAGAATTTGCTCTTCGAGAAAAAATAGAAATTGTTGATTTTCTGATAGAGAAACAGTCTGCAAAAGTTACTGGGAGAAAAGTATTTGGCAGTTTAATTGAAAGGATAGAAAAAGGAGAGATACAAGGCATAGTTGCGTGGAACCCCGACCGTTTAGCAAGAAACTCCATAGATGGCGGAAAGATTATCTACTTGATTGATGAGGGAAAACTTCTCGATTTGAAATTTCCAACTCATTGGTTTGATAACACTCCACAAGGTAAATTTATGCTTTCAATTTCGTTTGGGCAGAGCAAGTATTATGTAGATAATCTTTCTCAAAATGTAGTGCGTGGACTTCACTACAAGCTACGACAAGGCACTTGGCCAAGTTTAGCACCATTTGGCTACAAGAATGACAGAAACACTCGTGGTATCATTCTTGAACCAAAAATTTCAAAAGTTATTAAAATTTCTTTTGATAGGTTTGTAAACGGAGAAATTACTTCAATTAAGGAGGTACAGAATCTTTTAACCAAAAATAAAATTATTGGTAAGTTTGGTAGACCTATTACCTTAACTAAAGTTAAAAAGATGCTTTCAAACCCATTTTATTTTGGTTTAATGAATTATGGAAAAGATTCTGTAATGGGAACTCACCCATGTTTAGTCTCCAAAAGAAATTTTGATTTGGTTCAAGAAAAACTAGCCAAGAGAGATGACAAAAGACCTCACACAAACATTTTTCCGTTTACAGGCTTCATAAAGTGCGCTGAGTGTGGCTGTGGTATAACAGCAGAAAAGCATTTCAAGAATTACCCCAAAACAAGAGGTAAAGTTGAATATACCTACTATCGTTGTACCAAAAAGAATGGGGTTTGTAGTCAGCCATACTTAAATTCATTGAGTATCGAGACTCAACTTAGAGATTTAGTAGGCTCACTTTCATTAAAAGAGATTTGGGCTAATAAGCTTCTTGAAATGCTTAAGAGAGATGAGGACAAAGAAATCAAATTCGCCAAACTCGAATTAGACAATCTTTCTTTTTCTTTAACTGAAACTGAAAAGAAACTGGATAAACTTTTAGAAGGGTATTTAGAAGAACTTGTTGATTCTCAAAACTATCAACAGAAAAAGAAAGAATTGCTAGAGGTAAAAATAAAAATTAATGAGAAAATTGCACTTGTTCGCAAGAAAGGAACATACTGGGTCGAACCAATGAGAACTTTCATAAATGAGGCCGTTACGACGGCCAAAATTGCACACGAAAATAATAATTGCACTTTGCTTTCACAAAGTGCAAAAAAAGTTGGCTCGAACTACCTTTTGGAAGATAAACGGATTTCGTTTTTGCCGAATTCACCGCATAATTTGCTCGCGTCGTCCCCATTCGACGCGAGCAATTTGAGCATCACTGCAGACTTGTGCCCTTATACAAAAAGGCTCGAACTTATTTCAGAAACAACTTCTAAAATCTATGCATAGTTTAACAGATTTTAAAAGCATTCTCCAAGAAAAGGGGTTAAAGGGGAAATGAATTGGAGAAGGCTCGGGTTCCCTGCTCAGCTCCGCTTCGCGGAGCTTCGCAAACTCAAACATGTTCGGACTTCTCGCTCACCCCACTTGCGTGGGGTTCGCTAACCCAATTGCGCTATGTTCTAGTTCTGGGTTCATATGAATAAATAATTTATACAAGTTAAATAATGAATACTTAAATTATACAGCTAAGGCTAGTTATTTTTGCTCCATATCCCTAGTTTCTTTTGTTTTGCTTGTTCTTGTGCTTCTAATAATTGAGTTTGATAAATAAATGGCTTTCTTTTTTGGTAAATTACCAGCTCAGCCATACCTTTTTGCACAAGTTCAACAGAGACGTTCTTTCCATCTACAATAGCATAAGCTAATATCCTTCCAAATTTGTCTGAAGTGTAATTGTCATATTCAAGTTTTATTTCTTTGCCTTCAACAAGTTCTTTATTTAGCTTGGTAGCTTCGTCTGCAAATGATTCACCTTCTTCTGGTGCTGTTATTCCTGTGTAACGTAATACGGTACCGTTAAATAACTCTACAGTGTCTCCGTCTATCACTCTTTTAACAACAGCAGACTTGGGGAGTTTTGTAATATCATGATTTTCTATAGCTTCACGAGAGTCTAAAACCTTTTTAACTTCATCTTCATATTCTGTACCTTTTGCTAGTTCTTTTAAATTTTTAAGAAGTTCTACTGGAACCAATACAAATTTGTTGCTCATTTGAGTATAAATTGTTTTATAAAATAGAAGATTGACCAAAAGAGATATCCAATAAATATATATGCAATCCAGCTTGGAATTGTAACGTGTAGTGGACCGGATTTGGTTTCGCTATCATTCTTTTTTAAAACATCTCTTGGATATGCTCCTTTTGCAGGTCCGACAATACCCCTGGATTCAAGTTCCTCCATTAGTTTAACTGCTTCAGTATATGGAAGTGAAAAGGCGCTTTGAAAAAGACTTACTGAAATCCTGTCATACCCAGAAGCAATCTTTGAAGCTTTGTTAATAAGCTTTTCAGTTATCATAATTTAATAATACCACTTTTTACAAAAGGTGTTTTAGACTTGCAAATTCAATTAAATCAAATTTGTCATCATTTAGTGTAATTTTGGTAATTGAGCACTCTTTAATATATGA
>Ga0209727_1000476_pt1 | contig 44149 bp, 66 predicted proteins | sample RifGroC1_FD_183995 | JGI IMG/M metagenome (GOLD analysis project Ga0209727, IMG submission 183995) | Groundwater microbial communities from Rifle, Colorado, USA - Groundwater C1 (SPAdes) (version 2) | ecosystem: Environmental > Aquatic > Deep subsurface > Groundwater | place: Rifle, Colorado... | reverse complement strand
TGCAGGAACAGCTTTTGCTTGCAGGTTATGCTTGGATTTATCCACAGTATTGTAAGAAGTCGTTTTGTCAGGCCTGGGAAAAGCTACAAGGTATTTCTGCAGGCAATCGGGTGGGGCTGTGGTCTGGTCCTGCTCCGGTACAGCCGTGGGTGTGGAGGAAGAAATGAATTTTGTTAAGATTTCATATTGGGGTGCTGATCTTACTATACCTGATTTTCTTGAGTCTCTATGGCCTCATGATTTGCCTCCTGAAGAATGGCCGACGTTCTGTGGTGCTGGTCAAGGCCTTGGGGATAAGATTGTTCCTGATCATATTGGGACAGTAAGTCTTAGTCCTGCTGGATTTTGTCATGATGTGGAGTGGGCATGTTCTGCAAAAACATTGAGTACCTTCGTGGGAGCTAATGGACGGTTTTTCCTGAATTGTGTATCTCTCATCATGGCAGCCGACATGAATGTATGGCCAAAGATAAAAACTTTGATTCCTGTCAGCGGCATCTATCTATCGGCAGTCAGTACTATGGGACTGCTGTTTTTCTCGTGGTTCTCAAAAAATCGGAAGGAAGATGCTGATCCACTAAATAATCCTGTTGTGCAAGATAGATTAAGAAGACTAGCTAATGCGAGAAATAATCACTGGGCGAGAATATTGGATACTCGATTACCAAATAATGAAGATATTCTTTATCAAGATGAAAAGGAAATATAAATGCCGGAGAATGGAGGTTTTTGGGCTGTAATCGGAGGTGTTGCAGGCCTTGGTGTTATATTAGGTTGGATTCTTTCATTAGTTGGATTGGGAAGAAAAATAGAAAAATCTTCTGGAAGAATTGAAAGTAGCGATAAACGTTTAAATGACCATGATAAAAAGTTTATAGAAGTAGATAATTTAAAAGCAGATGTAGTTTTAGTTAAGACTGCCATTAGTTCACAAAATGTAGATATAGCTGAATTAAGAAGTGCAATAAAAGATATTCTTACTATTTTTAAAGCGGCTGATGGTGAGCCAAGATTTATTACACGAACAGTATGTTTAGGAGAACAGTCTAAGTGTCATGAAATTTTTGCTGAAAGATTCTCTTCTGGAGCAGCAAGATTTGGTTCGATTGAAAAATCAATTGAAGAAGTGAAAGATGATCAACGAAATAACTTAGCTACTCTCATTGAAGAAATTAGAAAAATACAGAGGTAATATGTTACTTAAAGATGGTAGTGAAACTCAAGATTCTCGTTGTGGACTTATATTTCAATCTGATCCACTTGCTTCAAATCTTCTTGCTGTACCACCGATTGATGATGGTATTGATCTTCGATATCGAGAATTAATTAGCAAATATCGAGTAAAGAAATTCAAAGAGCCTTTGCTTAATCAGGATAAATGGAGTGCCTGTGGTGGGTTTGGATTTGCAGCCTTTCTTGAACATGAACCTGGAATAAGAACTCTTGGAGATGAATGGGCTCTTGAGTTTTATTTTAGGTGTCAAGATAATGATCAATGGCCAGGCTCAGAAAGACCAGGATCGAAGCCAATTAGTTATGGAACATCACTTGCAACAGTAATGCAAACTGCAAAGCAAGAAGGTTTGATTGAATCATATTGTCGAGCACGAACAGTTGATGAAGTTATTCGTGGTATTGCTTATTATGGTTCTGCGATACTTGGGCTAGAATGGACTGAGGGTATGATGTATCCTCGTGAAGTAGATGGATTAAGTACTCCTGGTGGTGAAGTAGTTGGTGGACATTGTACTGCGGGAACTTTTATTAATCTTCATCAAAATATTATTGGTGGTCCAAATTCATGGCCAGATTGGAACTTATTGCGTAATGGATACTGGGTAATGGACCTTGATGATTTTGCTGAGGTATTTATGAAACGTGGTGGTGAGTGTGCCTTTGCGAAGAAGACAATTATTCAAGGATAATTAAATGAAAATTTCTGATGCTTTGCAAGTTGTTATCTATCCTGGCTTGGCCTTACTTCCGAAACAAATGAGTTCTCCAGCGGCTATTGTAATGCTGCTTACTATTGGGATGCAGGAATCAAGATTCATTCACCGTCGCCAGATTGGTGGACCAGCTAGAGGATTCTATCAGTTCGAGAAGAAAGGTGGTGTGGCAGGAGTCCTACTCCATCATCACCGCACCAGCCCGCTAATCCGCGATGCCCTTGATCGATTGCAATATGATTTCGATCTCGATACCAGCTACAATGCAATCGAGCATAACGACGCCCTGGCCACGGTTTATGCCCGCCTGCTACTTTGGACCCTGCCAGATACTCTACCTCAAAAAGACGAATATGAACGATCCTGGGAACAATACATTGAGGCATGGAGACCAGGGAAACCACATCGACAAACTTGGAATGAATTTTATCAACAAGCATGGGAGCTTTTTGAATAATGTCATATAAACCTGGTGATTATTTAGTAATCTGTGATCAATGCGGATTCCAACGATATGCATCTGAATGTCGAATGACTTGGGATAAGCTGTTTGTTTGTGCTGATACTTGTTGGGAAGAAAAGCATCCGCACTATACTGATCCAAAACCGTTAGGTGAGAAGCAAAGTGTGCCTGTGCATAGGCCTGAACCTGAGGAAAATTTTATAACTGTTCCAATTACTCCTGATGATTTATAATAAAATATTGGAGCTCTTCTAATGCTTAGAACTGATTATGTATTTGATGCCAGCGAAGGCACAGTAACTTTCACTGACACTGTAGCTGAAGATAAAATTGAAGCTATAATTAATAGTACAGATGAAATTATTATTTATAGTTCAACTTCATCTGTAAATACTGGAACACTTGTTGGAAAAGTTTTTACCTTAGCATATGATACATCTTCTATGTCTGATGATGATAATCTTCAGATATTTTATGGAGATATTGCAGTAACACCATCTAGTCATACTTTTGCATCATTGATAGAGAGAGTAAATATTCTTATTGATAATCCTGCAATATATGACTTTTTAGGCGATTTTATCAATCAAGGTGTTTATGAAATTGCAGGCGGAATGCCTTCACTGATGGATGGAATTGATAATCCATTACCGAATTCACTTACACCACCTTTACCTAATTTATTTACAATAGATACAGTTGCAACTTCTACAAGTGATGCTTATGTAAACATGCCAACTAATTTTCATAGAGACTTACAGTTTGTATCATCCTCTACTGGAAGTGAAATTGACATAGCAGAATCATTTATTGAATTTGCAGAAATTTATCCGTTGTTAAATAAGTCAGGTAAAATTTCTGAAGTAATTGAACATGGTAGAAGGTTGTATTATCAAGGTATTCCTACAAGTAGTGAAACAGTAACATTACACTATTATCGAAAACCAGTAAACATGGTTAATGATGCTGATACTCCTGATGGACTTCCAGAGCATTTGCAAGAATCGCTATTGGTTAATTTTGGTGCATGGAAAGCATATGAAAGGCTTGAAGATGATAAAGATGATGAAATGAAAAATACGCTTAAGTATAAAAGATTTTTTCTTGAATCCATGCGAACTCTTGAACTAACTATTCCATCTTATACTCGTGGATTTATGCTTAAGTAAAAGGAGCTAAAATGAAACTTGCACTTGGGCCTTTTAAAGGCATGAATAATCGTGCTGAAGATCATGCTTTGCCAGTTAATTCAGAAGATTCAAGTACGATGGTTAGAAATGCTGTGAGTGTTGATTTTACTAATGCAGGTAAGATTAAAATGCGGAATGGCAGCACAAAGAGATGTGCTGGATTTGATATAAAATATGGCTTTGCTTGTTCACAAGGACAATTTATTGTTGAAGGTACAACACTTAAAAAAGTCAATACTGATTGGACAAAGACTGATATTTCAGGTGGAATACTTGGTGATACTTTTGCTCATTATGAACACAATAATGAGTTATTTTTTAGTGATGGCTTGGTAGGAAAAAAGATTTTAAATGGTGTATCACAAAACTGGGGCATGAGTAATCCTTCTGCTCCAGTAGTTTATAGTTCTGCTGGAATATTTGGTACAGGAGTTTATTTATGTTGTCTGACTTTTTACGATGCACTTGGCAATGAATCTGGTGCAAGTGATATTGCTTCTATCTCAGTTGCAGAAAATAGTAGTATTGTTTTTACAAATCTTCCATCTTCTAGTGATAGTCAGGTTATTGGAATTCGTTTATACATGACTACTGCGAATGGTCAAGTCTTTTATCAGTGCGGAGATGTTGCGATTGGAACGTTAAGTTATTCAGTTACACTAGCTTATGATGGTGGAAAGGTGCTTGAAACTTTATTTATGACAAAACCACCTGCTGGACAAATCATACGTGAGCATAATGGTAGACTTTTGATTGCAAAAGATAATTTACTTTATGTAACTGAATCATATTCAACTGATCTTGTTTCACAATTAAGTAATAGTGTTTTTCAATTCACTGATGATATAACTGTAATTGAGCCTGTAGATGATGGAGTTTGGATTGTTGCGGATAAAACTTATTTCTTTGCTGGAAGTGGTCCTGAGAACTTTCAGCAATTAACTAAACTTGATTATGGTGCGTCACTTGGTACTGGGCAAAAGCGAGCAGATAAAAATGTTTATTGGTTTTCAACACGAGGATTAATTATGGCAGGAAACGGAGGAGAAATAAAAAACATGCAGGAAGATCAAGTAGCCTCAGATTACAGCAATAAAGGAGCTATGTTGATTAGTGAAGAAAATGGTATGATACAGGCTATAACAAGTTTGAATAATCCATCAATGTCGGCTATGGCAGCAAATAGTTGGATAACTGCTGAACAAATTCGAAGAGAGGCATAATGAATAATGATTATAAAGTCGGATTTGTTTATACTCCGACACAGATTGACGAGGATGGGCAGATTATTTCTCAGCAAGAGATGCATAATCTTATGCCTGGAGACATGATCACATACATGCTCAATGCTGCATTGAGAGGGGGTAGTCAATATTCAACGTATTATCTTTCACTGTTCGAGAACAACTATACTCCGTTGGCAACTGATACAATGACGACCTTCATGGCAGCCTGTGGGGAGAATACTAGTTATACTACGACTGGAACAAACAGATTGACATTGACTTTACCCGCTCCTGTAGCTGGATCAATTACTACTTCGGCATCACCGAATGAGTTTGCATTTACTGGAGCAGCGACTATACGAGGGGCATTCATTACGACTGGACTAACACGAGGAACAGATACAGGATTACTGGTATCTGCTGCACTTTTTGCATCTCCATTTACTATGGCCAATCTTGGTGCATTGCGAGTTCCGATCGGGTTCGCACTCGTCTCGGCATAAGGAGGAATTATGTCATTTACTACGTATGGAGAAAATCTCCTTATCAACTGGGCATTTAATACTGATTCGGTGACTCGACCTACAGCTTGGTTCGTTGCTATCCATACCGCAGACCCAACTGAGACAGGGGCGGTTGCTGAGATGATCGTTGGCACCGATGCAGACTATGTGAGACAGGCTGTTACGATGGGGACATCTACCACCGGATCATCTGCTAGCACGACGCAGGTTGTATTCACACCAGCAGTTGCGGCAGGAACATATACGGTTACGCATGTGAGTATATGGACTGCGGCTACTGCGGGAAACTGTATCATGTATGGTGTTCTTACTACTTCAAGGTCGATCAGCAATGCTAGCCCCCTAACTTTTGAAATTGGCGAAATCATCGCCGCACTGGATTGAGGTGAATAATGGGTTCTTTTAAAATCAGCACAGGGTTACGGAATTATCGTCTTGGCACTGGGTCGTTTGCTGCGGGGATGAGCGGATTTCTCATTAAGATTTATGGCTCAGCAACTAGCCAAGCTGCAGCTGATGCACTTATTCCTGCTACAGCAGACGCTGCTATTGGTTCGGCTACCTTGCTTTGCATTGTTTCTGTAGATGGCGGAGGTACTGGGGGTACATTTGGTACGCCATCTGCTGGAGTAATTGCCAAGGCTGCGGCTGAGACATGGACTGGAACGAATGTTGCTTCTGGGTATGCATCTTTTTATCGCGGAGTTCTCAGTACCGATACAGGAGTACTGAGTACAACTGAAAAACGAGTACAAGGTACAGTAGGTACAGTTGGCAAGGACTTGATCATTGCCAATGCTTACATGACTTCAGGAGTAGTGCAACCCATTAATTCATATTCCATTGGAGATCCTGCTGAATAATGGCTGATATCTATACATATCTTGCAACCAAAAACCTAGGGGTTGGCTACGGGTACTCTCTTTCGTTTAATAGTACAGGAACAATGGCATATATTGTATACCAGTCTCTATCACCTGAACGAGTGAGAGAATTAAGCTTTTCTATCCCTTGGAATATAAGCACAGCTACATTTACAGCTAATACATTGTCTCCAACTACATATTTGCAATCATGTTTTCTTGCACCAGATTCCAGCAATATATATATTTGTCAAAGGCTGTCATATGGGGTTTTTAATGTATATCAGTATTCTTTGTCTGGGGATTTATCAACTGCTGTGCATGTACACACGAAATATTTCTCTGATGCTGCTGGTACAGGCTCAAATTGGATTCATTCAGGTTTTATTACAGCTGATGGTATTTCTCTTTTTCTGTCAGTGGATACCAGTAGTGGGGGCTTAAGAATTACTAAGTATGTGCTGTCTAGTCCCTTTGATATAGAAACAGCTGTGAAAGTAGATGTGTTTACTTTCTTTTCTGGAGGATTTGCTCCTAATCTTTTTATGTCTCCGACAGGACGACGATTGTATGCAGTAAATTTTGGTACTGCTAACTTAATAAGAGTGGATTTTTCAACAGCCTGGGATTTGTCCACATATACAGAAACAGATATAACTGATATTGGAGGTGCACGGATTGCTGGCTTTTTTGCAAATGAAGATTCCGAAATTTTTTACATATTAAAAGAGCCTGGAACAAATACACTTAATTTGAATACTTACGGATTTACTCCTGTCCCTGTCGAATTTTGGACAAATTTCTCAGGCCAGACTGAGATACTGGAATGATTACCTTTGATGGTGATCGCAGCCTGAAGCGCAGATGGTTCGCCAAGAAGAAGCTTGCTCAGATCAAGGAGATGGATATTCCTTCAGCCTGTCCGGTATGGGATGGGTTCAGATTTAAGGTATGGCAACTCGGAGACATCGACGGCGGGAGAGTGACTGCCCCGATGGGAGCAGTAGTGGCCTGCTCGACACAGGATGGTATCAAGATAGCCGTAGCTGATTATTGGGCAAGTGGATTCAATCCTGCACAGGACCTATATGTGATGTTCAAAGATCTGGGGATTGCTGGTGATTTTACGACATTCTTCAACGGCTCCATTGGTCCATCTACAGGGTATTATCCAGTTAAATTCTTGCCTGCGGTAAGTCTATCTCCGTATGGACTCATAGACGGAGATACTGAGGGACCTGATACTGTGTGGACCGAAGACTACTCCTGCAGGCCGGTGCTTCTTCCGTTCCATGGCGAGTTGTTCAACGTAATTGTCTCTGATTCGATGAAGTATGATCTTGCAGGAGATGGGACGTTTGATTGGTGGCGACAAGTTTTTGAAAAAAACACTTCATTCTACATTGCTAATGGTAGTCAGGCAAGCCGGATGAATTGCATTGCCAAGCATATTGAATATGAAAACTCTTATACACCTTGGAGGATTTATCAAAAGACTGGGGAAGACAGATACACTTCTTTTCACAGTACATGGTTATACGATTTTGTTGGAAGTCCTCCTGTAAAAACAGTGGGGTTTAACTTCGATGTCCTTACTGGAACAGCAGACAATATTTATTTTAGTGAAATCCTTAATACATTAATGCCTGAAGATTTGAGAATTATACTCAGCACTTCAGAGAATGATGGTTCATGTGAACCGCTTGGATCGTATGCTTTTGAAGGAACATTTTTTCATGCTGTGAATGCATCATGCCATGTTTTCTCATCTGGGGCGGAAACCTGCGAGGCATCTGAGTATTATGGAGTTCATACAGAAGACGAGAAGTGGAGGCTATTTTACTCAATGACAGTTGGAAACAATGTACATCTGGTAAATTCAAATCAATTTCTTGCAACACTTGACAGTTTAACAACGCTTGATCTTACAGCTAGCTGGTTCGATGCAAAAAGGATGTTTGAACAAGTTGCTGGTGCATATCCGAATGTTAATTTTACAGTTCCTTATGACTCGGTAATGTTCCATGCACATGATGGAAATATATATACCTGGACACGAAAGTATGGATCGGTTAAGTTTACTCCGACAGGATTGTTTACAGTAAGTCTTTCTGTCCCTACTGATATTCTTTATGCGAATATTACAGCAACTCCATTAGTAGATGAAACTGGAGTACGCCCTGATATCACCTACGCAGGGACATTTGAAACGGTTCCGTTATACTTGTGTGTCTGTAATAAAGTCAGGGGGCGGATTAAATCCGTTCATTACGGTTCACCTTTTATAGGATGGACTCAGTTACCTGGATGCCCTGAAGGAGTAGAACTTATCAGTGTCCGTCCTTGCATAGTCACGCCTGAGAGGATATTCTTAATCGGAGTAGTTAAGCACACCGTTGATGCAATTGAGAAGTACGCATTTGCTTCACTAAATTGGACAGCAGCAACTGATGAGGAAGCAGAAAGCACAGATTTGTGGCAGGTGATGGGTGAACTACCATTCTCAGTTGGATCCGCTGACAACTTTGCTATTGGACTTTACGGTGACGATTCAAGAGCAGATGCTCTCGCTGCTTATCAGTGTCCTCCAATTGTCCCACAAAGTCCGGTTGGGCCTTATGATAAATACGCAATAGGAATGCCATGAGCATATTGATAAAGGATTATAAGTATGAACTTATTACTCGTTACGGTGGTACGGCTGGAACTGAAGGGTATACCTCCACGAATACCGGCACATCTGGACAGTCCACCTTGACCTATTACTATATCCCTGATGGCTGGACTCAACTGGCTAATGGCCAGTGGATAGATGAAACTGGTGGACTGGTGACTGGCTATACCATGACGGATAGAGGGATTTTCTACCCTGACGGGTTTATTGGAGATGCTCCACCTGACGGAGAGAGGACAGGAAAGAAAGGCATCTATCTCGCCACAACGGCGCAGGAAAATGACATGATGCGATCCTTATATCCGAGTGATTGGGATGGTACGGTCACTGATATGCAGGCGAGGGTCAACCACCATAAAATTGTCTGGTATCAGGGCAAGAGTCAATTGGGGGTGCCTATATATTCGTATCCAGATGGCAGTTACCTCGCGTTCTGGGTGGGGTTCGTGGGATATGGGCTGTACCACTTTGTAGAATATGAATATTCTAAACCCACACAAACTCTTTCAGAAGACTCTACTGGATTCAATCAGAAGAATTATGATGCTATAATAGACGGAATACTTCAAGAAGATAGGACAAAGTGGATTTATCAAGAGGGTAAGGATGGAGAATCGTGGGGGGAACTATTTGATATTGAAATGGTTGATGGGTATGATACTTCATTTACGGATGTCTACTCTGGGACGTTCAATGATGGCGTTCCGTATATCAGGGATCAGACCGTCCCAACTTCGACGTATACTGTCGAGACCACTATGCCGGCGCAAGAGGCGACCAACAGTGCAGACGATCCGCTTACCTATCAGGAACTACTGCAACTGACTAACAGTGGTTGGAATACTTGGGCGAGATCGATCAATCCTCTTGCGGTAGGTACGTTCATCAAATTCACAGCAGCGTCCGGGGTGACGAGTGCTTGTATCAGTATCGCCAGCAAAGGGATGGAGGGTGCAGGAGTGGCGAGGTTCTCGCACGGAATCATCTGTGACCAGAACGGAGTGAGAGTATATGAAAACGGGGCGATGGTAAAGACCATGTTCTCTGTGCAGACCGAACTAACGGAGATCAGGATCTATCGGCAACCTGACAATATGATTGTCTACATGGCAAAGACCGACGCGGATTCTGTCGTTCACACTAGCACCGTTCCAACTGCATCTCGGTTGCTTCCTCTTTATGCTTACGGCTATCTATATACAGCAGGTGATAAGGTAACATCTGCTATTTTTAGGACTGGCGAGATCCAGTACGGGAGTGTCTAATGATAGGTTATGGAACACTGACAATCCAGGATTATGAAGTGCTGATGACAGGCACTGGATCGCTAACATTATCCAATCCCCAGACGGCAAATGTCACTATGTCCGGTGTTGGTGAGATGGTTGCCACGGCAGCAAGCAATTACGGCTATGCATTGTTTCCACCACTGGCAGGGTTTGGTGGAGATATTACTAACTATGGAGCAGGAGATGCATCGTTTCCCTCAATGCAATCCTATGCCGAAGGTGGGCTATATGTGCCTGTACTAACCAACTACGGATTTGTCTCATTCCCCAAAATGGTATCCTCAGGCATCCTTGGTACTATCTCATATCTTGATGGCGATGCTGATTTTCCTGCAATGCTTGCTAAGGGTGGTGAAGGAGAATATGGAGAAGGCTTGGCTGAGTTTCCGGCACTTGTTTCTTCTGGTATCTATGATGCTACTCCATTTGAGCGCAAGTTATATAGTTTCTGTTATACTTTAGATGCATTTGGTCGACGGCCAGTTTTTGTTGTCGTGCTTGATAATTCAGGGCAGATCGTTGATACTATTACTGGAAGTCATATATACATATCTCAGTTGCTAGCTTCTATGCAGGCGACTAACACCTTTACAGTTATTGGATCATTTCTTGCTTCGTTTGATACTTCTATAATAACAGATGATGTAGTTATTGCTACATCTGGTACTACTGCAACAATTAATAATGTTGCTGCACTTGATACTACTGCTAGAGTTTGGGTAGTTAACATGGATACTAATGCAACCAGTCAATATGATAATTATGGATATCTTTCTTTCTATTCATATGAAGGTAAAAACTATGGTATAGCAAGAGATGGTATTTATGAATTAACTGGAGATACTGATAATGGAATTGAAATAGATGCACTGGTTGATTTCGGTAAAACTGATTTAGGCTCAATTTATAAGAAGAGAGTTACTTCTGCTTATTTAGGACTAAGTTCAAGTGGAAAACTTTCATTAACAGTTGAAGCTGATGGACAAACTCGTACATTTGAAATGAAAGATTCAAGTACTACAATGACAAAGCAACGTGTTAATATGGGAAGTGGACTTTCTGGATATTACTGGAATTATGTACTTACGAATAATGGTTATAATTTTGATCTTGAAAATATTATGCTTGAAATCATGCAGTTAAATAGGAGAATTTAATGGCTACCACGGCAGAGATTGTAAATCAAATTATTGAAAATGCCATTGCTACTGCAAATACATCAACTGAGTCGGCTCAAGATGCTGCAGAAGATCTTATTAACAGTAATGCGGGTTTTTATGTTACTCCACCAGCAACTACTACAGGATTTACTGTTGATGCAGTAGAGCCAGAAATACCAACAGTAGATGATGCCACATATAATTATGAAGCAGAACGTGATGCATTAATTGCACTTTTATCTGCTCAACTGGCAAACTTTTTTGCCACCTATTATCCGTTGGCAAGTGATGCTTTTGACGAAGCAACAAATTGGTTAGTAAACACGATTACTAACGGAGGAACTGGAATTCCTGCAGCACTTGAAGATCAAATAGTTCAGCGTGAAAGAGATAGAATTATTAAGGATGGGCAGAGAGTTTCTAATGGTATAGCTGCTGGATATGCTGCGAGGGGATTCTCACTTGTTCAAGGCCCAATGGTTTATGATCTTAACCAGGCAGCATTTGAACAGGCAGGCAGGATCGGTGTTGCTACAACAACAGTTGCTGTGAAACAAATTGAGATAGCTATAGAGACTATTAAGTTTGCCATAGGGAAGGCTATTGAATCTAGATTGGCAGCTATGCAGGCAGCAATTGATTATATTCGGGCTCTGGCAGTAGCTCCCGATGCAGCAGCAAGGATTGCAGCCTTAAATACAGATATTAAGGCTAAGATGATGAGTGCTGCTGCAGATTGGTACAGAGCACGACAGAATCGCGATCAAATGATATTGCAGTCAAAACTTGCGGAGCTTGGTGCAGGAGTTGATGTTTATAAACATAGGCGAGATAATGCTACTCAGAATAGTCAAGTTGATGTTCAAGCACTTGCTGCTGCTGCGGATGTTTTTGCAAAGACTGCACAAGCTGCTTTGATGTCTTTGAACAGTATTGTTTCTCAATCTGTTAGTGCATTTGAATAATAAAATTAATCTGCGAGGCTAAAATGGCTTTGAATCAAATTGAAGAAGAAAAAAAGAAAAAAAAGTTAGCTCTTCTTCCTACTACGGATGAAGCATTTACAGGTAAGGCTTGGAATGTTCCTGTACCTGTAAAAAAGATACAAGCTCCAATAACTCCAGGCGATCCGAATAGCGAATCATTTTATGGCGGAAGTAATCCACAAAATATTCAAAAGTCAATGATTCAATCAGCTCCTTTAAGTGAACCAAAAACACCTTCATTATATCAGCCTCCAGTAAATGTAAATTCAAATTTTCCTAAACTTAAAGAAATTCCTAATGCACAGCGAGATGCAGAGTTAGGCAAGATGACCGTAGCAACTGATGGAGACATAGTCACTTATGATATTGGTGGAAACACTCTTTCATATAATCGGAATGATAAAGGAAAGATCAATTTAAGAAATATAAATCAATCAGGTAGGCAGCAACCAACTTGGGATGATTATTTTGAGCAGCAAGCAGCAAGAAGAGATTCTCCTCGTGGTAGATTCTTTGGAGTAAATCCAATAACTAAGGAAGCACCTGTAGATGATAGTATTGGTGGAATGTTTGTACGAGGATTACAAAGTAGACAGGCTCGAGCTGATGCACAAATAGTAAATGCTGAAGCAGATCGAGATGTTAATAGGGCAAATTTCCTTTCTACTTTAGACCGTAACCAGATTGCAAGAGATCAACTTTCTCTTGATGCAGATAAGAATCGGATTGATGAGCAGGGAGTTATTGCAGAAAATAAATTGCGAGGTATTCAAGGTGATGTGTTGCAGAATCCTCCGCTTAAAGAAAGTGTCTTAAAGCCTATGGTAATTGAAGAGCCTGATCCGACTGATCCTTCTGGAATGGCCAAGAGACAGAGAGTTTTAATTCCAAATGATAAAGGAACTGGATATGTTGATGGTACACCAGGGCAGCAAACAACTTCAGTCCCACAAGTTAATCCTGAACAAAGAAATAAAATTAATGCCTTGATTAAAGCTAATCCAAACATTACTAGAGAAGTTATTCTTCAGAAAATAGCTAATGGAGAAATATGATGGATGAGTTTGATAAGATGTTTGGAAATAGTAGTGCAGATGAATCAGACGAATTTGCTAAGATGTTTGGTGCTGCTGAATCAGTAAATAATCCTGTTGCTGCATCAACCGATTCTGATTTTATACCTGGAGTGAAGAGAGGACTTCAGAATCTTCAAGCATCTGCATATGGTGCTACTGCACTTGCAGGCTCTGGATTGAAAAAGCTTGGTGCTGAATCTGCTGGCCAGAGTTTGCAAGACTTTGGCATGGAAGGATATAATAGGAATATTGAAGAAGCAAAATTATATCCTAAAAAACATTCCTTTAAAGATATTTATACTGGCAAGACAGGTATTGGTGGTGCTCTTGACTGGGCTCAAGGAACCTTAGGTGAACTTGTTCCAAGTATGGCTGAGGCTGCGATCGGTGCTGGTATAGGATCTGTTGTTGCTCCAGGCCCAGGTACTATTGCCGGAGGGTTGGCAGGTAGAACAATTCTTAAGAAAGGAATTGATGAAGCTGTCAAGCAGTCAATCAAACGTGGAATTGGAGATTTGACAGAAGCTCAGGTAAGAAAGCAACTTACTGGCCAAGCTCTGAAGAAGTTTGGTGGCAAGGTTGGTATTGCCGGATCAGTTATGCCCCTTGAGTCTGGTGGCATGTACGCTGAGTTGCTACAAGAGAAGGGCATTGACGCACCTGAGACTGCATTGCTGTTTGGTGCTTTGGCAACATCATTAGAATTTGCTGGTGGTAACAGTAAGTTGGTAGATACTTTTGTAGATGCTTTGAGTAAGGGTTCTACTGGAACTGTTAAGAGATCAGCAAAGGAATTGCTTACAAATATCCCTCAAGAAGCCCTGCAGGAAGGTGGACAGGAGTTGCTTAGTGTTCTTAATACTGTAGCAAACACTGATGAGAAGCTGCTGACTGCTGATAATGTTGAACGCATTATTGAAAGTATGGCTGCTGGTGCTGTCGGTGGTGGAGCTGGTGCAGCAGTTAATGCAGGCTTCTCAGCACAGGCTAAGGATTCTGGCCCTGGAAAGACTGATGCAGAGATTGAGCTTGACCGAAGAGCAACGAACATCCTTAATCTTAAGGAAGATGAACTTGGTAAGAGTATTCAAACTTTAAATGATACTCTTAATTTGAATAAAGAAATTCTTGATGATCCTTATAAACTTGATCAAAAAGCAAGAGAGTTAAATGTTGAGCCGGCTGAATTAATTAGAAAGACTGTTGATGAGAATAAAAATAATCAGAGCCTCCTGGATCGAATTAATGCAAAAATTCAGAAGAAAGAAGAACTGGCTAAGAAAGAATATGAGCAACTTTCTCCTGAAGAGAAGGAAGCACGAGAGATTGAAAGTAAGTTAAATACTAAAAGATATGAAGATGCAAGTCAGCTGAATGATAGAATTACAAGTATTGATAATGAAATTGATACTTTATCGTCTTCATATTATAGTAAACTTGATCCATTAAATGAGCAAGAAAAGAAAGTAATTGCAGATAAAATTATTACTTTAAACAAACGTCGTAATGAAGTACTTGATAAGAAAAGTCCAGAACTTAAGAAGGCTTTTGCTCCTTACACTACTAGAGAAGATAGGCAGAAATATCTTGAAGAACTTTTTGGGACTGTAAATGTAGGAGAAAAAATTGGTGTAGAGAAAGATGCTGCTGAATCTGCAAAGATTATAGAAAGTGAAATAGTTCCAAAATCTATAGCTGATTATGCAAATCAAATAATTGCAAATAAATCTCAGGAGAGATCAACTTTAAATGATCAATCAACTTCAAGAACTCCTGAGGAAGAACATAACTTAAGACAAATTGAAGCTTATGTAAACTACGTAAAGACTTATATAAATAATAGTTTTACTCCCGAAGAAAGAAAGATTATTGAGAATTATTGGCAGGAAGTTAAAAAGGAATTGAATCTTCGTCAGGAAGAAATGACTCCTGGAACGGAAGCGTTCATGAGGAAGAAGTTCTTTGAGACGCAACTTGCTAATATTGAAGGTAATGTTAAAAGTGATACGGCAGCACAAGTTGGAGCAAAACAAAATGTTGTTCCATCTTTAGCTGAGCAGAATAAACGTCAGGCATGGTTTCAACAAATTGCTAAAGACCTCGGAGATGTTCCGACAGCAAATAGCCAGACAGTTCAAACTGAGATTCCTAGAAACTTGCCCGGAGGCTTGCAGAGTGGGTTCACTAATGAACGGCAAGTAGGTAGTGTTCCACAGTTTCAAGTTGCTGAAAATCAAGAAGCCCTAGGCAAAGTAAATCTTGAAGACATTAAAAAGGCTTTTCCAAATCAAACAGTTACTCAACATGAAAATGGTTCAGTATCTGTACAGTTCAAAAATGGAAAAGGCGTAAAGATCAACAGTATTCAAAATGCTGGCGAAGGCTTCATTAAGTTAGCTATTGAAACTGAGCAGACGCAAAAGAATGACGTAATCTTCGGAGTTACGGTTGGGAATGAAATTCTTCTTGATGAAAACTTTGCAGACAACAAAACATTATGGCATGAGAACAAGCATGTTCTTGACAACTTGGGATTGATTACAGAAGCAGATGATAGCGCATTGAATCGTGAGTTTAATAAACTTCGCAAACTTAACAAGCTTGATTTTGCTCTTAGTACTCACAAAGACCCGAAGCAGCGAATGGTTGAAAACAGGGCAAATATGTTTGCTCAGATTATGGTTAACAGAGCTGAGTATCGCAACACTGCTTTCGGTAAAGTAATTCAGAGAGTAATGGACTTCTTTCAGCAGTTGCTATCATTTGGCAAGCAAACAGTCTTAGGGTTGGCTCGTGAAGTAGAAAGTGGAAAGATTTATGAGCGGCAAGCTGAGGCACTCCGTGAAGGTATGCCGATGTTCGAGGTTCGTGAAGCCCCAGTTCAGAAGATCAGCGATGATGTTTATCACCAAATGTTCAGCGAACGAAATAGTTTAGTTCGTACAATCGGCCAGACTCTTCATATGCGCGGACATGAAATTAAGCAACTCATCGACAAGGGATTGGGGTCTATATCAACTAGGCTTAAGAATGTAGATCCAATGCTCCGTTCAGAGATTAGAAACCTCGATTTTCGGACTTCACAAAAGATTGTAACCGCTTTACGAATTGCTCATCCACTCCTTGAGAAGACTAAACAAATGAGTCCGCAAGATAAATTTGTTTGGGATGCAGCTAGGAGAAATTCAGACGAGGTTAAGATAAAAGAGATTGCAGAAAAATACAGCATGACCGCTGATCAAGAAAAGTTGCGATCAGTCCTAGATCAAATTCGTCAGGATGCAATTGATGTTGGTTATGATGTGGGATTTATCGAAGAATACTGGCCTCGCATAATTAAGGATCAAGAGGGATTCTTACAGGCAACTAAAGGAATTTCTCAACGTCCAGTTATTACTGATGCAATCAAAGTTTATGCAGATAAGCTTGGGATGACAGTGGAAAAGTTTGAAATTGAATATCCTGAGCAGGCAGCAGATATTGCAAGCAACACAATACTTGGCAGGAACCTCGGAATTGGTGGGCCAGGCAATATTCAAGCCAGGCAATATGAAACTGTCCCGCCTGAGTTGAATAAGTTCTACATGGATAGTGATGCAGCATTGATGCAATACATCTATAGTATGACCAAGAAAATTGAAGCACGGAGATTCTTTGGTAAGGTTCCAGAGAGAATAGCAAGCCTGAAAACTGAAAAGAAACGAAAGCAGGTAATGCTCACAGAATATGAAAAGGCTAATAATACTGCACGCATAGAAGATGTTTCAGGCGACTTGATTAGAATAGAGCAAGAATTGGATAAGTACAAACTGCAAAGAGACTATACTGAGAATATTGGTACATATATTAATGACTTGCGAATGTCTGGTCGAATCCAGGCAGATGATGAAAAAGTAGTTAGAGATATTCTTGATGCTAGGTTCCACGAACATGGAGCTACAGGAATAGTTAATGCTTACAAAAATATGTCATACATCGACGTAATGGGTTCACCTATATCTGCGTTAACGCAGATTGGAGACTTAGCTTGGGCGATGTATGTAGGCAAGGTATGGACACCACGTGGCCTAGCTGATACAGTTAAGAATGTTGGTAAAGCCATAACTAAGAAGTCTGAAATAACTAAGGAAGACTTAGGGATTGAGAGGATCGCCCAGGAGTTTGCAGACGGAACGACACTAGGGAATGCAGTAAGTTGGGTATTCAAAAAAGTGCAGCTTGAACGAATAGATTCTATCGGCAAAGAGACTTTAATCAACAATGCGTTTAGCAACTACAAGGTTATGGCCAGTACTGAGGCTGGACGACAAACATTGTTGAAGCAAATCAAGCCGATCTTTGGAACACAATCTGAGAGTGTAATAAATGATTTGCTTGCCGGGAATCCGACAGACAACGTGAAGATGTTGTTGTATCATCGCTTGCTTGATTTTCAACCTGTTGCGCTTTCTGAAATGTCAGAGCAGTACCTAAAGAGTGGAAATGGCCGAGTTTTTTATATGCTCAAGACATACACACTCAAGCAGTTTGATGTATTCAGAAACGAAGCTTGGCACAAAATTAAGACTGGAGAACGAGATCAGGTTATTGAAGGAATTGGTAACATGATCAAGCTGGTTAGTTTACTTACACTTGCTAATGCTGGTGCAGATGAATTGAAGGCCTTGCTGCTTGGTAAGGAAACTAAGTTTGAAGATCACGTGATTGAAAACTTTCTCACAATGGGTGGAGCCTCAAAGTATGTGCGGATGCAAACGGCTCGGGAAGGTTTGGGATCTGGATTGCTTGGACAAATTTTGCCTCCATTCAGATTTGTAAACTCCATCAGTAAGGATCTTAACCAATTGTATGGATCCTACATTACGGGAGATACAATAGATTTTGATCATGTCAGAATTGTAGAGTCTATCCCGATTGCAGGTAAGCTTTATTATTGGCATTACGGCAGAGGAGAAGACTATAAGAAAAGTAGCAACGAACAAGAATTTGGTAAGGTCAGCAAGGAAGTAGATATATTCAAGAAGCAACTCGAAAACTCGGAAGATAAACGAACTTTCTTGAACTCAAACCTGGATGGATTCAAGCAAATGAAGTTACATGAAAATTTTCAATCAGCACTAAATCGAAACCAGGCAGTAATTAATAAGTTGAAAAAGATTGATCAGACAACAAATGTTAGGGAAAGACTTGGACAGTTGCAGCAGCAACGAGAGGTGATATTGAAAAGATATTTTGACGTTGCAGAGACCTTATAAAGTATTTAAAACTAATAGGACATGGAGAGATTCATGCCCTATTTTTTATTTATAGCTAAAATTTTATGTTGCTTATTAGATTATCAATAAAAGAATTCTCCTCTATGCTTTTTCATAGCTTCTTGTACTGCAATTATTGCCTCATCTTTAGATTTAAATAATCCTATATGTGACCATTTTTTATTATTTTGCATGTAGGCTCTCCACTTTCCTGTATTATAATCAAATGATACTCCTTTACAGCCTGATGTATTATCTAATCGTATAAAAGAATTAAACTGATTTTCAGAGTTTGTAGCCTCACGTAAATTACACCATCGATTATCGCTACGCAATCTGTTAATATGATCTATTTGTAATACTGGAAATTCTCCTGTCATGTATAACCAAGCTAATCTATGTGCCATATACATTTTTCCATTGACTCTAAATCGAAGATATCCTTTAGCAGTCAATTTTCTTGCTACTTTTTTACACTTTGGATTTCGAGTAAATTTACCAGTATTTGGACAATAATTTATTATTTTATGTAGATCTTCTACAGTTAACATAATAATCCTGAAGAAATAAATTTATCTTTAAGCATTAATGCAAGCCTTCTAAAATCTGGATGCGCACTTGGAGCACAGCGAAGCTTAAAAATATGCACCCATTCAGCTGCATCTGCTGTAACCACGATCTCAGTTTTCAAAGCATTGGGCAGGACGGCTCGGGCTTGTTGGGGCGAACAAGTTTTCCCATCCAGAAGCCAATTATAATTTCCTTCAGCTTGCCTGCAAGCACCAAGAAATACATCTTTATCATATGTCTTCCAGTCATCAAAACCTTCTGGTTCAATAAACTCCATATTCTTACCGCCATAATTCACATACCTGGTTGATTCCTGAGCAAACGAGCATGGTCGATGCCGCACTAACTCATGGCTGACCCCACGATCACAAATGAATTTTGCCGAGTAGCGGTGAAGCTCCTTGGGGATTTCGTCATGGGAGCAGACTTCCCAAGATGAATGCATCGCTACCATACTTTGATTAAACAACTTTCCATATATTTTCACAAATGGGACAAGCACTGCAGCGTACCTAATCTCCATGGTTATTTGCGCCCATGCTGTTAAACTACCGCCTACATAAATAAAGTCTTTCCATACTTTGACATTAATATATTTTCCTAACTGTTCTGTCATCAATGCAATATATGTAGGAGTGAAACTGTTGTTAGTTCGCACCACAAAATTTGAGTGCTCAACCATAGCCAGATGCCCAGCCTTGCTCAGCTTCCGAACAAATCCCTTGGCGCTATCTTCAGTGATCTTGTCTTCTGACTTGTAGCAAGTTCTGCCGGCCATCTCGATAAACTTAAGAGCGGCATTATATTCTGTCGGTACTTCTCCAAAATATTCAACGCTTGGTTTGATTATTTTCATAATTTCATTCTCCATCCTCATGAGCCAAGGCTGCTATCAAATCATTATGCAAATCCTCTTTGGAATCAATTGTACAGTCTTTTGATTTATTCCTTAATTGCACTTGTATCTCAGATAGAACTTGTATCTGATAATTAAGCTGCTTTATCTTTTCATTAATAGCAATTATACTAGCCTCTGTTAGATCTTTAGTAAGAAACTCTCGAAGCAATGGAGCATTAATACCAGCTTTGTCAAGTGTTTTCAGATGTGATTTCATTATTTGTTCCTTCAACTATTTTAATACAATCTTTAATTGCTTGTACAGTGGCTGCTGCTGTAACTCCATCAGGAATTATTACGTTGGCTGCATCTCTAGTTGGCTCCGCTTCCCGAGAAAGTAAGAAGGCTTGAAGTTTTTGCAGCACTATAGTTTTGAATATCATTGACATTATTTTATATTCATCATAATGAAAGAATTAATTACTGCTAATATCCAAAGTAAATATCCATGGTATGAAATAAATCGTGGAAGATCTTTTGATGAAAGTGTTAAAAAATTAAATCCTATTGCATATAGATTAGTTATAAACACAAGAAGCATTTCATTACTCATTTATGTGACCTCCAGTATTTTATTACACCCTCCAGGTGTAGTTAATCACTTCAGCTAATGCATGGAACTTCTGGTTCAACAGAATTGCCAGTTTTAATCACAGTTTGTTTTGCAGACTTAGGAAAACCTTTAACAATTTTCTTCTCTGTTATACTACCAAGTGTAATATTCAATCGCTTGACCATTCCAGCCAGCCAGTCTCCGTGAGATTTGAATTGTAATAATTCGCACTCATCTAGAGCATTCTGTAGATCTAATTCAGTTAGTTTCTTCATAAATTTATTCACTTAGACTCTGTTACTAATTGCCATGATCGAACAGTTGCTTTAGCTCCACGTCTGGTTTTAAGTTTTAATTTATCACATCTTCCAGTATGGAAAACAACTAATTCTGACGCACGTTTTTCAGTTGCACAAGTAGATGCAACATAATGCATACCTTTTCCCCATTGGATAGTGATTATGAATTTTTGAATTTCTATAAATATCCTTATTCATGCATAATGATTTTATTCAATTCTTGTTCTTCTTCAGCTAACTTTGTATAAAGCATCCCTGCATAGTGTGCAATCTTTAGCAGGTCAAGCCTCTGTTGGCCTTCACGAGAGTTTTTTCCATACCTATTGAGGTATTTTTTCATCTGAGTGATAAAGTCAGCTTCGCTAAATTCTGAACATTGATCTGATCCTTTATCTCCGTATTGCGGAACAGTATAAGATTCAATATGATTGAATACTCTTTTACTAAACTTTAACCATTCTGATGCACGTAATGAAGGACCAGTGTCATAATCTTCTTCTGAGGGACAAGGATCAATTTGCATAGTTAAGCTCCATTATTATGTTTTTCTATTTTTGCTACAATCTCTTTCAATCCTTTTTCAATTCTGTAAAGCCTTTCAAGTTCATCAGCAGCTTGTAATCTTGCTGTGCGTAATTCAAGTTCATCAATACCATAAGGGTTACGTAGATAAGATAGCATTATATTTTTATCCATAGTCATATTAACCCTCTAGATTAGGAATAACAATTCCTCTATCCACCAATTCAAAAAAGCATCGCTTAGTTGCACTGATATCTGCATATGCGTCATGAGCTCCATCAAATCTTTCACCAAATAAATGCTCATGCAACTCGGTTAGCTTTGGCCATTTTGCACGACCAGCTTTGTTTTTCAATCCACACATTTTTACTACATTCTTATCTTTCATGGTACAATGGTTTGGAAGATCAAGATAGAATGCACTTCTTGCCAGGTCTGACAGCTCTTCAAGGTTTCGTTCCATCATCTGGTAAACGTAGTTCCAATCAAAAGAAAAGTTATGACATACAACCAAATCTGCCTGCCGAAGCATCAAGCCAAATTGTTCGGCAGCCTCAAGTTCTTCAATGCCCTCAGTGTCTGCGCGCTCAATGGTGATGCCATGAACCTCTTGAGCATAATAATTCATTGACCGGCCATTACTTTTGATGATGACATTCATTTGATCAAATTCTTCTTCTTGGCTGGCAAGAATTGCTCCGATCTGTACTGTCCAGGCTTGCTCGGGATCATTGGCAGAAAGAGCTTTTTTAATAAAGTCAGATGTTTCAGTGTCGAAAAAGAGTACTTTTGTAGCTGGTGTCATTCAGTTTTTCTCCATTTGATTTTTAATAACATTTCTGTCCATCAATCTAAAGACTGTTCTATCAAGATACGTTGGGTCACGAAGCTTTTGTTGCTTACGAATTGTGGTATATCTGCAAGTTGTAGCAGAATTCTCTGCTTTGAGTATCCCAGATTGCTCAGCCATTTCAACATAGCCTCGTAGCTGAGGTATGTTGTCTACATCCAGGTGAAAGTTCCTAACCAGTTCTGTCCACTCAAAAGATTCGTGATTATCAATGAATGAAAGTATCTTTGCATAGATGTTAGCCTGGCTTGACAAACCAAGGCCATAGAAAGCGTTTGGCATTTCAAGTTCTGTTGCTTGCATTATAGCTAGGGCTTGCTCGAAATGTTCAGCCGTAATGATCATATCGTCAGACTCGGCAGCACATACCAACATGCAGACCTTGTTCAAATGCAGTGGCCTTCTATGATTATAGCCTAAGAATCGCTCGCTGGGCACACCAGACTCGTCATAGTCTTGCTCATACCAACGTACATAAGTTTTGAGAAAATCCTTACTTAGGGTGAACTGTCCAGATAGGTTTGCAATTTCCTGCAAGTCGTTTTCTAACTTCTTTTGTGTATCTTCCTCTTCTTCAGTTAAAAACTGTAAGGCTCTTCTTTGCTTTGGACCTTGGCCAACTACGAAAATAATCCGAGAGATCAGGCCACCACCAACAGCATCTTGACTCAACTTAGATTGCAAAAGACTAGGAGTTATGCAACCAAAGAGCGTTAGCCAACAATTGGATATGTCTTCAGTCTTTCTTGCTAGGGTTTTATACTTCCAAGTATCTGCACAATCGAACAGATCGGTTAGGGATGCTAGAAGCATTTGATCTCTGTCGTTCAGGAAGACTTGAAATTCTTCTGACCAGATTGATACGCTCTTATGCTTGCGAGTAAGTCCAGCATGATCAACATAAGTATCTTCGCTGTCCATGAGTTCTCTATACAACGCTTGGGTGGATCCTAGCGAATCTGCTCCGATATTAACATCTAGTTTTTGGACAAAGCTCTTTGCAATTTTCATGGCTGTGCCTTTCCGTCCTCCAGGTGGACCGACAAGAGAAACGAATAAGTTTGGATAAACATAACCACGAAGTGCTCCCCAGTTACAATAGCACTTTCTTCGCAAGGCAGAAGCTATTGCAGTTAGTCCGCTCCAAAGATGGTAAAGTTCTGGTGGCTCTGTTCGCTGTGTGTACTTCATATAATGAGCTAACCAATTATCTAATTGCCTCGACATGAAAAGGTTCCTTGAATAGCAACATACGATTGTTGAATGGGCTTTCCCATTTTTGTTATCTCTTAAATTTAATACTTTTCGTAATTAACTTCATGCTTAATAACTGCACTAACATCAGGCCATACATCTATTTTACCTATCTTAGCAGTTACCTCAAGATCTTTACAATGTCTAATTAAAGAATCTAAATCATTAGCTGAAATAGAATAACATTTAACAAAGTCTCTTTTCTTATATTTACCAATAATAATTATTTGAGAATTACTACCTTCATACTGATGAATATCTAAATGATAATCAGTACGCTCTTTAAAGATTCTTTGTAATGCTCTAAGTTCTCCATATAATGAATTAACTTTACAATCAAGAGAAATAATACCAAGCCATTTTAATAGTTTGATTTTTAATTTATGCATATTAGAATCCTATCTTTTCAATTGCTTTATCACATTCTTCCTGAGTAAACTTACTGATTTCAGCAGTGTTACCTGCCCATTGAGTGCCAATCTTAGCATCCAAGCCAATGGTAAAACTCTTTCCTTTGTAAGTAAACGTATGTGTCAGATGATCTTTAATGATAAGAAGGATCTGAGGCAAGTTTGGAATCTGGCTTTTGTGAAACCTGAATACAAACGAGTCATGGACAGTTGTCATACAGCGAATATCAAATCCGTCTTTGCCGAGCCTAGGATCATTCACTACTTTAATCATTCCACGATTGAGCAACTCTGCAACTGTTGACTGAGGCTTGTAGCTATAAGCATTCCTGAATAATGCTGCATTCATTTCACCTAAGAACCTGCGAGGTCGGCCAAATAAGTTGTAGAGAACTCGATTCTTTTGAACCTCTTCTTCGATTGATCTATGCCAGCGTTTCAGTCCAGGGAAGCGATCAGAATAATTATCAAGTAGCCTCTTGCAATCTGATTGAGATTTGAAAATTTCTTCTTTTGCAAGATTGTCAGAGAAAGTCTGCGCACCCATTGAATAATTAGATGCATGAACAACCTTCTTTCCCATATATCTCATTGTTGATTTTTGATCAGCCTTTTTAGTCTTCGCTTCATGAATTACATCTTCAATTGGAACTCCAAATATCTTACTTGCATTAAAGCTATGCACGTCAATACCAGATTCGAATGATTGAATCATGTTAGCATCTTGAGTAAGATATGCAACTACATGAGCTTCCGCTTTGGCAAGATCACATTCACATAAAATCCAATCAGGATCAGCCAATAAGTAATACTTAAAAATATAGACCTGGTTCTGTAAGTTTGTGCCGGTTCCAAAGTATGTCTTTTCAGTGGCAATCCTGCCTGAGACTGTTCCAGATATTTTATGATTACAACGAAGCTTATTATCCTCATCTACTGCAACATTAAAATAAGTTGAAATGAGTTTCTGTAACTCACGCATACGAATGATAACTCTAGCTTCTGCAGAACCTTTAACTCCTTTCTTAGCAATTCTGTGAAGAGCTACAGCATCGCACGATATAGCTCCAGTTTTGCGATTTACATATGGTTTGATCATGCAAATGCCATAGAAATATGAGATCATTTGTTTCGATGAAGACATATTTAATTCTTTTCCAGCCAACTCATTCAACTTTTTTTGCAGATCAATCAGTTCAAGCTCAAGTTCTTTCTTTTTATTTTCAATGCCTGCTGGATCAGTCAAGATGCCATTGAATTCCATTTCCATGAGTGGCTTATGGAGATTCATTGTATAATCCATAGCATCCATAGAATCGAACTCGCCTAACTCCTCAAGAAGCTTCTCAGTGATTGGCAATAAGTATGCTGAGTCTTTGGCATTATAAGTCCAGTATTGTGGCCAGTTCTTTATGGCCTTAAGGTGAGATTGCTTTCCTTCGTCCTTATAATATGGATAGTATGTGTAAGTTGAAGTTAAATAATCAAGACCTTTTGGAAGTTCCGTATAACATATGTGCTGTGCCAGCATGGTATCAAAATAAAAGTTATCTGTTTTGATCATCATGGTGCGAAAAGTAAACATGATGTCAAACATTCCATTTTGACAAATCTTACCTATGGCTTCATTGTTAAGTATTTCAGCTAAGCCAGTCCAGATTTTTATCTCTTCTCCTGTTGTCCAATAATTGCCCTGGTTGTTCATTAGAGGAACAGACATGGATAGAATCTTGTTATCGTGATATACAGCCAATGAATAGCAGGTAATAAATTCTGGCGTAGCCTCGATGTCAAAGGCTACATATTGCTTTGTCTTAATCAATGCGTAGAACTGCATGATTTCTTCAAAGCTAGGCTTGATTTTTATTTCCACATTATCAGTAAGCAATTCTGGATCTTCAATAATCCGCAAGGCTTTCGTGAAGTCTGCAATCATTGTATAAAAGTGGATTGGCTGCCCGTATGGGAGGGTGAAAGATGGGTGGTAAGACAAACCTATTATTTTGCCAGCCAGTTTTTCTTTTAAATGTGGGAAGTCTTCAGCATGGTAGAATGCACCACGATATTTTGTAATTGAATCGAACTTAGGCTCATCTAGCAATAACCTCATTGGAGTTGCACCGAGCAACATTATGATTTTGCCTGGAAATTGAGCAAGCTCGTCAATTAGTGCTGCTTGCAACTTGCTCCAGTCTGGATGCCGATAGCCTTTATCAGTCCATAAGACAGCGGTATTGTTTTTGGGGAACTTAGCTTTGCAAGCATTAGTGAGATAGATTTTATATCTTGCTAGTCTGACTGCTGCGCAGATGCGATTAAGCTGAGAGCCTGTTGGACCTACGAAAGGTTCATTCTTCAGGACTTCGATTTCGCCTGGAGCTTCGCCAACCATAGCAATCTCAGCCGTGAGTATGTTGTCAGTTGGAGCGCACTCTACAGCTAATGCATTGAAAGAACCTTCTTTCTGCGGTGATGCTGTAGTTGATATGCTAGGGATTATCATGACTGATCCTTAGTTAGCTCAATTATTAATTCGTTTATTTTTTCTTGTGAATCATAACCTAAATCTGCAAGATAATCTATAACATTTTGTGGTAATATTAGTTTAGTAGGTTTGATTGATATAAGTTTATTAGACTTACTAATTTTTTCTATAACTTTCTTTAAGGATTCTTCAAATAGATTTTCCATTTGTACAGGAGTTCCATTGTTAGCACCTGTCATGTTTATTCTCCTCGTTCTCTAGATTCTAATTCTTCATCTAAAGTGTTGATAAATGTATCTAAAGTCATATTAGTTCTCTTTCTAGGATCTCGTTTTATTTCAAATAAGATTTTTGAAATATCATTATTTATTTGTTCTAAGAATTGATATCCAAATTTATTAAGAACAGATCTGAGCTCTGATTTTTTCATATCCTATCCTTAGTCAATGCTCCTGGATTCGGAGCCTTTATTTCCTGCTTACAATCTAAGCAAAGATAAGAACGAACTCGAATAACATTTGCACTGATGATGTTGATAGCAAAGTTATAATTTGGCTCATTCTTATAGCCGTTCGGCCAGCTCTTGGATGCAAAACCTATTTCGAGTGGCACGATGTTTTTATGTAGGCAACAGTTAGAGCCAGGCGTGATAGGAGCTTTCTGTTCAGATAGTTGGCCTACTTTATATTTTGTCATAATAAATCCTGTTTACTTCTTGTATTTAGACCAAGGAAGGAGTTCAATAAAATATTTATTATATCTTTTCCAATGATCCCAATCACTATTAATACTCATAAATTCAATTAAAGCAGTTCCTATAATTGGTATTATAATAAATGGAAGAAATATTATTCTTAATAAAAACATAATTATATATTTTATAATCATAATCCCTCCACTTCGGCAGTTATTCCAAGATAATTCTCAAGTCTCTGATAAAATTCCGGGATATACTTCTGGCTCTTATCACATCCAACCGGCATCATTTTTTCTTTAGCTGCACTAATCAAACAATTACCAGATCCAGCAAAGAGACTCATAAATAAAGTGCCAGGCTTACCTAAGGCTTTTAAGAAATGATCATAAAGTTCAATCGGTTTTTCCCATTGGTGAATACGTTGACTTGAACTGACTGTACTTATGTTAATTGAAGACGACAAGCTAGGAGTATTGAACTGTGCATTTCCCTTACGCAGCAAGAGGAACATTTCCCAGTTGCTCACCATATTAGTTTTTGGTTTATTGGTACTGCCACCAACTTTGTTCCATGAACCAGGAGATTGAACTCCAAAGCCGATTTCTCGTGCAATATTGTTGATTTGTATAAAATGTTCTTTACCTGTCCAGACTAAAGCCCAACTACAGTCAAGCATCTTCTCATAGACTAACGGAAGATAATTGAAGTAGAAGTCATAAAGCTCTTTCTCATCCCAGTCTTGTGCTTTGCATTCGATCTTATTCGTTTTACCATAGTTGTCATTAAAATCAATTGCATATGGCGGATCAAGTTCTACCATTCCCACAGAGTTACTTGGAATCTTATCGAGGAAAGTCTTGTAGTTTTCAGCTACATAAATTACTTGGATGTTAGATCGGATTGGTTCTTGTTCATCGTTAAGGTCTTGATCATCTTCATCAAAATCATCAAGTTTTTTCTTGGCTTGCTTGGTTTTCTCAAATACATTTTGAGTTACCGTATTCTTTATAGGAGCCGTCATAACTCCGCTTTGTAATGCAACCAAGCGTTCCTTTTCTGTATCGGTAAAGCTACCCATTCGCTGAAGTGCCTTAGCTTGTTCACCAAGAGCTTTGTATGCTTCTTTAGCTCGGCCTTTAGTAGACTGTTCTTTCAAGATTGGAAAGACTTTAAGAGCCTCAGCGAAAGCAAGGTCAGTAGATAAGCCACCAAGACTGCACTTGAGCCTCTTGGCTGTTTCTCTGTAGCCCCAAGATTTGCCTTCCTTGATTGCTGATTCTACCCAATAGTTGTGAAGTTTATACTTGAGATCAATTTCCTCATGCCACAGAAATTCCTTACGGTCCATATTACTAAGAAGTTCGATCAAGAAATGATCGTCTTCAGTAATACCGTCGAATACTCGGACTTCAATTGTTTCCCTACCAAGCTTTTTAAAGGCTTCGATGCGATGCAAACCGTCAATTAAGACGTTGTTTGAATCTATGAGGATCGCATGAAGCTGGCCAACCATCGAGATTGAATCAGCTAAACTTGATATGTCACCTACTGTTGTGCGAGCACGATCTTTGATAATAATGTCGGAAATATTACGTTTTTCTATTTGAAAAAGTTGCATGATTTAACCTTTAACTTTATCTTTAATTAATTTTTATATACTCTTACCTGTAAATTCAGAAAATTGTAAATCTGATATTTGTGGATTAATTAATCCTTCTGCTTCAGCCTATGAAAGCATATCTCTAAGACTTCTTGTACTTGAAAATATTCTACTTATCTTATGCTGTTTCCATTCATCAGGACCAATTTGAATAGCCTGACTTAATGTAACTACAATTTCTCTGTCTATCATCATAAGCCTCAGTTTAAATTTTGAAACTGCCTTTTTATTAACTCTATTTGATCTGCTGAAAGTTTACCAAGCAAGTCTGTTGCATTCTTGGTAGGATCCGCCAGCATCTTCTTGCCGCGCTTTGTTCCAGAGTTCTTAGAAATATTTTTCATAGCAGACTTAGTGATCTTTTGAGACTTAACAAGTGCTGCGTTCAGCGCAGAGGTTCGCATAGTCCGAACGCGTTCAATTAGTCTGGCTTGCTCAGGATAAGACATTTCTAAGAATGATCGGCAGTAAATACGATCCATTAGTGGCATAGTTAAACCTCACCATCATCTTTATTATTTTGCCAGTCTCTTTTTAAAACCTGCTGAATAGTTGTATTTATAGCATCAGATACATCTATTTTATTTAAAGTCATTAATTGAGAGCCATAAATGAAAACATCACCAAAGCCATCAGCAAGAAGATCTTTATTAATTCCATTCTTACCTTCACGAATACCTTGAGTGCCTTTAAGAACTGTATGAGCTATTTCACCAATCTCTTCACACATACCTAAAGTCATTTGCAGATTGCAGATCATTAGTACTAAATCTTCTTTACTTAAAGCAAATAATTCTGATGAAGGAAAATTCCTAGCTTGCCAATATGCTAATTCTGTTTGTTTTGAATTTATTACATTATCTATAGACATAATTATTCCTCTATGCCTGGCAAAGTTAATGCTTTTCCTTTATACATATAATCAAGAACCTCATTCAGCTTTCCACCATTAATTATGCTTTTCAGCGAAAGGAATATTTGCCTGAACAGTTTTGTTTGCTGCCCATGATGAAAGTGTTCCTGGACTTGTTCGTACAAGTCTTTGTCTATTCGTGCAGTTACTTTACATTCTTCTTTAAGCATTTTGTTCACCGTAAAAGGTTAAAAAGTTGTTCCTCAGTTATTTGAGGGATGTTGTAACGAGTTGCCTTTTCGATCTTAGTTCTGCCTGGATCATCTCCGACGATCAGATAGTTTGTTTCTCTCGTTACTCCAGATGAAAATTCATATCCGTAACCGTTCAGAATTTCTATTATAGTTTCTCGTGACTGGCTCAACGATCCGGTAATGCAATAAATTGCTTTTGCTTCACTAGGGAGTTGCGCGAAAGAGAAATTTTTCATTTCCTTAATTGCTTCTGTATAAATAGTTGCAGCAGTAATAAAGCTGCGTTTAGCATTATCAGTTATGTGAATATTAATCTGTCCAGTTTTTAAATATTGACAAAGCCGCAGAGATGATTTATATGCTAAGCCTGGAAGACCTAAACCTGCGACGAAGTGTGCCATTGTGCATTGATTATTCATTGAAAATACTTGTTCAGCGATGTTGCTATAAATTGTTACTCCGATTGTATTTATTATGTCTGGCACAAGGTCGTAGCTAAGAGGATCAAGAAGTGCCCAAGGCTTGGTTGAAAGAACTGAATAACATTTTTCATTCTGAAGTAGCTTTTCTATAATGCCTTCGCCAACTCCGTCGATTTTTATACCTTTCTGAGAGTAGAAGTAAGCAATGGAAACGATTGATTTTGCTATACATTTAGCTCCATTACAGACAAGATGTACTCCTTCCCATTGAAGAATATTATTACATTTTGGACAGTTAGTAGGAAGAAAATTTCTTCTATACTCATTAGGAATATCATTTTGAACTACTAAAATCTTTGGAATTATTTCTCCTGCTTTACCTACTAATATTGTAGAATCAGGCATAATCTTTCTGTCTTTAATCCACTGAGCATTATTACCTGTTACTCTATTATTTGTAGTTCCACAAAGTTCAATCGGCTCATAGATAACTGTTGGCACAGCTCTACCTAAGCGAGATATGTTCCATTCAATATTGGTAACTTTTGTTTCTTTAACTTGGATTGGTGGCTTCCAAGCTATGCTCCAGTTATTGGTCTGTCCATTATTACCTGCAACCAGCCGCACTTTTTCATCAGCCACCTTAATCATAAGTCCATCCATCGGATAGATCTTTGACCATTTGTTATATGTCTCAAGCAGAAAATCTCCCATAGCTTCTAAGCTACCGGAGTAGTTATATTCTTCAAATAGGTTGCCATGATTATGTGGAATGGCTGTCATCAGGGCAGAAGGCTTGTCATATTTGCGGTCTAGCCAGCCAGCAACTACATTTCTTGGATTTGCTCCATAATCTGGATTCCACTCACTTAGTAGGATAAGAATCTCAACTGCTTGAAAGTGCCGAAGATGAAATGGAAACGTAATGTATGGCATTAAGTGAGTTATATCTCGTCCACATCTGCCGTCACCTTCAAGAGTAATGTTTACTCCGGTATCTGTAAGAGTTATAACTGCTGCACAACCATCGTATTTGGGTTCGATCCGTAATTTATAAGATCCAAACCTTGTAAGGAATGGCTTAAGGTCGAGCATGTTGAATGCTTTGTTAGTTCCGTAGATGGGGTGCTTGTGCCAGGTTTTGCCCGTTAAAGCAGCCCGACCTTGTGCAGTATGGTAAAGGATATTGTTATGTGGGTCTATAGCATAAAGTTGTTGCCATAACAGATCATATTCAGAATCTGTCATGAATGGTATGCCAGAAGCATAAGCCATGTTTGCTTGAGAGATTTCTTTTATGAGTTGTTCATGATTCATAGGTAGCTCCTTTAGAAGGATATTTATCTTTGCTAAACATTAATATTTTAGCAGATTAATTCTTAGTAAAGATAATATCAACCTTTATTAATAAGTTGCCATGGATCTTGAATCCATTCTGTCCTTATTGGTCCGAATCGATAATAAACAATAATCTGTTTCAATCCGCAAACAGAGCAGGTTCTGTGAAAATTATCTGAAGAAGCCCATTGATGCTTACAATTCTTTCTCTTCCGTTTTAATAACCAATCATTTAATGTTTTAATTAGTTTCATTAGTAATATTTATTTAGTAAGATAAATAAAAACAAGACATGAGAGGCATTGGTATTATACCTCTCATGTTCTTAGCTCTGAGTCCAGTATCTTATGTCTGGTAACTACGAGCTATAGCATTACACAAATGCTACTTTAGGTATAATCCTAACCATAGGCCAGATCTATGTGGATTATTAGATTCATACATTCAATTGTAAGTTGCTGTTCACTTACTTGCGAACCATTCAACAGTTCGTTCATAAGTGAACAGCAAGTTTTATTTATTCCGATATCTTGTAGGCGTCACATCAACGCCTCGTTCAGAATGACATTGTTCCGGCAATGCCAGACCTAGCTAACTGAAAGTGGTAACTAGACTCTAATATCGAATTAAACTTGATCATAAAGCTCCGTTATTAAACTACACGAGCAATTTCATTCCTTGGCTGACCAACCTTGATCGGATTACCATCATCATCTGTCGACATGCCATCATTAAAACTGAGTTCAGCCGTAAAATTGAGGCCGACCAGATCAGATTCGTCGGTTTCCTGGTCTGGATCAAGTCCAAGTGCACGGAGAAAATCTTTTACCATCCGCCACATGAGGTTATTCTTTTCTTCATCGTCACCCTGATAATCTTTGTAGTTACCATACCAGAGAGTGTGAAAGATAGTTGATGCGTTATCTTCTCCGTCGATATTAATAATCAGCTGACAACCATACCTGCCAGTGCGCTGAGACTTGGTCTCTTTGACCTTAGAGATGGTGAGGTCATATTCGCCAGCTTCAACAGGTGCTTTGTCAGGAATTTCGGACAGATTAGGAATCATAGACATGAGTAAATCTCCTTTAAATAAGTTTGGTATGATGCGTGATGCTTGACCAAAGAACTATTCTCTAGTCAAAAGTTAGTTTAATTACTTTAGTTTAGTTTGTTTTAATTTAGTTTTATTCTGTTTTATTTTCTCCTTTATACTGAAGATTTAATATTGCTTTCTTTGCTTCTTCTCTTGTTATATTTAATTCATCTGCAACTATTTGATAAAAATCTTTATTGACTATTTTATCTTTCTTTTTGCCTGTGACAGTTACTACAAAATCAAGCTCTTCCTCTGAACTAACTGAAATAGAATTAAAAATATCATCAATAAATTGAGCATTTTCTTTATCAGGAATATCAAAGCATATAACATCGGTATAACTTTTTGGTTTGACTCCAATTTTCATAATTAAAACTCCTTTAATTAAGCTGAGATGGATTGTGGAATAACTGTTTTACCTGCCAAATAAGCTGCTGCCAACTGATCCATAGAAATTCCTTCAACCTTTGGCATATCAAACACTCGGGACTTTGCTTCGAATGCAAGCTTTTCAGTAAAGAAGATTTGCCTCTTAGTTCCTTGTGTCGTTAGCAAGTAGGCTTCATCAAAATCAGCAGCCAATAACTGACGAAACTGGCCGTTGACTGCGGGATACCTTGCTACTACTTCTTGATCAGAATTCATGAGCGTGTGCAAATGGACAGTCACTGCAACTGCACACGGCAATTCCTGGAGTGAACTTACTAAAGTGCTCATCCAGTTCAACAGTTGGCCCCAATGAGCAGGCGCCATTCCCATCTTCATGTCGATCTTTTTACCAATGCCGCTCGGAGTAATACCAGACTTCTTTTCAATTTCATGGATTGCTTTCTTGTTAGCATTTGTCAGAGAGTCGAGAACTAACATGCCTGACTGTTCCTTCAGCCACTGGAACAGACCATTTTTTTCATCCTCCTGGAATGTCCGCCAAAAATCAGAGAAGAGCAAAGAGTCAGCTGAGAAATTATCAATTGTGATATCGTTCCTTTTGGATGCTATTTTCTCTATTGTCTTTTCTCCTCCCTTATCAAACATATAATAATGAAGCGGTCCCTTGGTGTAGGTTGCTGTGAAGTGAGTTTTGCCAGAACCTGAATTACCAGTCAAGAGGAATTTAAGATTAAAGATTCGTTGCTTTTCAGTTAGCTTTGTCTTGTTGAAATTTGGTACTGTAGCTACTTGTGGATTCATTTAAAACTCCTTTAAATAAAATAATTATGCCTTCTTATAATCCAAAACCAGCTTAACAAGTTCAGGATCAACCTCTATGATTTTAATTAACTGTTTCAAAGTCTCAGTTAGTTTTTCCAGTTGCCAATTGTCAATCTTTGTAAGTTTTTCATCAACAGCAGAGAGTTTTTCCATATGAGTTTTGATACTCTCAGAAGTGGAAAGCATCTTATCTTTGAAACGCTTTTCTGTAGCTGAAAATTTCTTTTCAATCTCTGCATACTTAGTCTCTGCTTCCTCAGAAATAGTTGAGAGAATTTCATATGCTTTATCAGCATGAGCTTTTGCTAGAACAGCCATGTCGTCCATGTTTTCAATACTAGTTTGAATTTCTCGTTTCTGTGCCTCGGCAATAGTTAGGAGAAGTTTATCTGGATCAAGAACAGCAGCTTCTGTTTTGAGATGATCAATAAGACTTTGGGAAAGTTCACAATCTACCAGTTTGTCATCAGCAAGATTGCTCTTAATCTTAATAGCTTCTTTACCTCTCCAGGATGAACCTGCTTCGATTGTGTAAACTAATTCAAATGTTTTCATTTAAAACTCCTTTAAATGATAGTAATAAAAAAGGGGGTGCATGAGGTCTACCAATTATAATTATCAGTAAATACTACCACTAAAATAATAATTGCTGCAATTGCCATAGTAATGTAAAATCCTTTTGCAGTGCCTGGAAATAACATAGTTACACCTCCAGCAATTTTAATTTATTTTGACAAATAGCAAGAACAAGTTTTGTTTATATAATCATGAATAACTTCTGTTACAAAATATTTATCATTAACAAAAATAATTTGTTCTTGTATTTTAGGAATCCATTGAAAACAAATTATCTCAGCAATAATAGATCCATTATAAAAAAATCTCAAACAATCTTTTCCATATTCTGAAGAATGATCTAATTTAATCATTGTTGAATCATTTGAATAATGGCTCATATTACACCTCACTATCAGATTGATAAGTTATCATTCCTAATAATTCTTTTTCATCCTTAGTAAGTTTAGCATTTATACTTGCTAATTGTGTTTGAACTTCGTATGATGTTCCCCAAGTTTTACATTCTGCAACAAATGATTTAAAAAAATCACTTTGCACATCATCACCTTCATTAGCTAATACAGCTGCTATATATTTCCAATTAATTTCTGTAATTATACCATGTTTCATAATTACACCTCACCCAACCTTTGCTTAGTGTTTGCCTCGTGTAATTCCGGATCCCATTCAGAGAAATGAAATCCCTGAGGAGCTTTATCAAGCCACATTAATGGATTATTCCGAATTTTGCATATATCATAATATGGGCAGGTAGAAGAAAATGAAGTACATGAATATCCAGGGTTGCGATGAAAAGATTGTAATGTATCAGTTCGATCATGACAAGTAACCTTGTCGTTTTCAAGCAAAACTAGGTTCTTTTGAATCTCTGTTGCATAATGACATAGATCAGATAAAAAATGCTCAATAGATGCAGATCGTTTGTTAATCGTAATCGGGATGAAGTCAATCTTGGATTTCTGACACAAAGCTATGCGATAAGTAATGGTTGGAATTTTATCATAATATATCCGTCCAGCGGTTAAGTAACCGTCAGATTGATATGACATTTCGTAAGATTGTGAGGTCGTAGCATAGAGAGCTTTCGTAGTTTTGTGATCCAACACATCTACGCTATCACGACCATTTGAAAATACTAAATCTAGTCTGCCAACATAATTGGGAAGATGCGAACCATTGATAGAAAGATCAATTGAGAATGGTGCTTCAACAGCGAGGATTGAACGCTCGTGAACGTCAGCCTTAAGAAAGCGGTCCCAATAACCCTTATACATATTAGCTGCATGTCCTGGGCTCTTGGGGAAGATTGCATCTTCATTTTTCCAGAAAGGCTCGCCGTCGAGCTTCCAGAGTTTGTTAAACGCCTTGATGGAGATTTCAGTTACTTCGATAACATTAAGAGATGGGTTTTTAAGTAATTCGTTGTAAGCAGCCTCAAGGCCATAATGCCAACAGGAGCCAAAGACTAAATGGATGGACTGTCCAGCTGGTTTGAGATGCATTACATACTGGAAGAGAAACTTGCGTGGACATAACTGATAAGTGAATAATGCACTATAGTCTATTTTTTCGTAAAAATTCATTTGAGAAATCCTCTCGTTGAATCTTACTAAGAAGCCGATTCCAACATCGTCATGCTGGCGATACCTGTCAATTCAGGTCGAATGGTGCGCATGGACTTGCTATCCAATGCGTTTCCGGCAGTAAGAGTTAAAAAGTAGTGGGCAGGATTTGAACCTGCAATTGAATAGCCTTTACCCTCGATTACACTATTCGCTCTGTGTCCGGCCATAGAAACATGGGCTAGGTTTACTTATGGACACAATCGGCTGCGTCTACCATTTTTTATTTCGCCACCACTACTAATATAAGCAAATAAGAAATGTCGGGCTTCCACCGACCCCCACTTCGCTTTAACGTATGCGTGTCCTATACGACTTGTCTTTCCAAGTTGTCAGGCAAGCTTACCGATTGTTGAACTGCGCCAGAACTGCATCACGAACTTCCGGAGGCAGATTACCAAGAGCTTCCAGAGCTTTCTCCTCGGGAGTCTTAGTAATGCGAAGAGTCGGCTTCCAGTCGCTGAAGTCTTCAGCTGTGATGGCTTCGTCAGTATTGCTGAACTCGTTATTGTCATCTTTTTCTTCCAGTTTGCGCCGAATAACTGCGCGGAAAGAAACCTTCAGCTGGTTCTTGATCATGTTCACGGTAAGATCCTCACCGAGCGCCTGTACCATTTCTTCGATAGTTCCGAGGTTCAATACTGCCGGCTCAGTTACGGTGATTTCACGAGATGCCTGGTTGCTAACTACTTTGATCATGCTCATTTTTGATTCTCCTAATTAGTGGGTTTGTAGAATGGGCGACATGCCCGACTTGAAAACGGCTTTTTACGTCCCTTGGTGCTTTCCGGTAAAATCCGGTATTATTCGACCACAATAACAGAAAAAATCGCCCTTGTCAAGCACTCTTTTCACTTTTTTAGCCTTTTTACTATTTCATAAAATCCTTAAATACTTACTCAATTTATAGGTAAATCCAAGTTATTTATCCAAACTTGTAATAACATTTCTATTAGAATAAGGTTGAAAAGCTGCTTGATCAATCGGAGGTGTGGGGTACAATTGATCAATAAGAAGGACAAATAATCCTACGATTATAAAAGATGCTAGAAAGATTAAAGTATTTTTTACAGTATTCATTTTACCCTCCAAATATGTAGTCTAGCTATTCGCATTATTTTTCTATCCTGATCATAAGAGCTTTTACTTTTTCGCGTAAAAAAAGAATTAAGGTTACACAGGCGAGTAAGAAGAGTATGAAGTATTCGAGTAATCTTTCGCACATTATTTCTCCGTACTAATAGTTTGTTTAACCTCATCAAGTGCTTTCGTTTCATTAGTAACATCAATCAGCATGTAAGTTTTGCCTCCTTGCGTTACTTTACAAATGCCTAGTGCGTCAACAGTTACGACTGGCACTAAGTTTGCCCTTTCTTTCAGTTCAGCTATTCTTTTATTCTTTTCTAAGTCAGCTTTAAAAGCAAAAAATATTATAATAGCACTAAAAAGTATACCAATACTTATTATTATTTTATTATTAATGATCATATTTGTATCCTTATTGTCCAAATAGACAAGACTCAGAAGAAGCAAATCCTCCTATCTTTTCAAGAGTTCTATCTACAATACCATTTATTATACCCTTTCTAGCTTCTGTAAACACCAAAGATATTGTGAAGAAGTATCGGCATTTACTAATGTTATTCCTATATCTTTTACACAAGAAACAACCATAGCATCATATGAATTACCACTTGGACTAATGTATTTAATTCTCTTTCCTTCAAACATTTAAGTGCCCCTTTTAATTTAAATTATTTATTAATAATTAATATTCTTTTCCCAACATCTGTAATAAAATAAATCAATTCGTTTGGCCTTTTATTAATGGCATGTTTATGATTCCAGGCATAAAAAGTTTCGTTGCGACCAGTCTGGTAAAGATTCATTCCGAAGAGTTCTGGCAAGAATTTGCGTTTGCTCACAATTGGCTCCGTTATAAAAATTTTTACTTTTGATTAACAATATCTTTCATAACTTTCGATAAAGCATCATGAGTTGAACTCATTTTAATTTCTTCAAGAATATCATTACAAAGTTTTGTATATTCTTTTAAGGCACTACTTCTAGTTTCAGAAGTTAGTGTTTTTATAGTAGATTCTATTGCCTTTTCAATATTCCATTCTAGCCAAGTTTGACCTGAAGATGTACATCCTGAAAGTTTTTTACCAGAATTATCTACAGGAGATAATAATTTTTCATCCATTTGCTTTTTAATATAATCTTCAGGACTTCCAACAAATATTTTCTTTCCCCACTTATCAGTGATTACAACATCCTCATTTAAAAGATTTCGCATTTTATTTTCAATAGTAACTTCAACTGCTGATTGAAGCATTATATTAATTTTATCAGAAATAAATGCTTCTGCGCGTTTTTCAAAATCAGATGTTAATTTATAAATAATAGCATTTTCAATAGCTGTTTCAAATCCGTTTTCTTGTACATCATAAAAATCTAATTCTACTGTTACTTTCATTATAATCTCCTTTTTAGTTATTTATGCTTTAATTTAACTTTTCTTTACATCAAGATCAAATATTAATTCATAAAAAGAATGAATTGCAGTTCCTATTTCTAATGGAGTTTTTCCCTTCATTAAATCCACAATAACAGCTATGCAGATTTCACAAGATAAGCCTTCTCGATATAGGGTGATTATTTTCTTTAGTTGTCGTTTGTTCATAATTTAACTCCTTTATCTTGGATCATACATTGTAGTTGTAAATTCATTTTCTAGTTGTTCACGAATGACTCGTAATTTTTCAACCCTTTGCATATAACCTTTATGATATGCTTCAATCTTATCTCGATCAGACTCTTGACTGCAATAATAATGATCTGCTGAAATTAAAGCACTGGATATCTCAAATGATAAGTTATTAATTATCTTCTGTTGTTTTGTATTCATGCTTAGTCTCCTTTTCTGTCATTTGATCTACTTGCCATTGTTCATAGGCAACCTTTCGAGCCTTGTCAAATGTGTGTGGCCAGCAAGCTTCACACTTGCTTACATCGAGTTGATGAAGTGCCCTGGATGCGGCTACATACAATATGTTGGTTTCTTCAGTAGTAGGGTTGCCCTGATCGCTGGGAACCTTGAAATCGTTAGCTAGCCTCACTCTAGGCCACTCCAGACCTTTTGCTTTATGGGCCGTAATTATGGTTACGTCGGCTTCGTTTGGATCTTCCACAGTTGACTCTAGAATACTTAATAAGCGTTCCCTGCCATAGAGTTCGATTAATTTTAGGATTGGCTTAATATCTCCGCCCATTGGAGAATTAGCATACTCGACTAGATCGACAAAGTTCTTAAAAAGGAATAAGTCTGGATGATTTGAATATCCCTGGAGTTTGAGCTGAATTATAGAGTTGATAAGATATGTAAGTTGTTGAGTACCTCCCAGGATGTGGACAGAAAGATTCTTATCAAGAGCTTCGATTGTTTCTGCAATAATTCCTTTGTTTGTTCGACAGAGAATGGCATCCACAGCTGGAAGGGGCTCGTAATGGATAGAAGAAACAACATCGTCGTTGCCATGAAATGGCACATAAGCAAACTGATATGGATAATAGCCTATGATTATAGTGTTTGCCATATTGGCTATGTTTTCACCGAATCGGAAACTTCTAGTAATGTATAGCTTTGCCAAATTCTCGTCTTGCAAGGCATTGACTGCACCTCTCCAACTGTAGATTTGCTGGAAACAGTCTCCAACGAAGATCTTTTGACAACTTTGATTCTTGATTACTTGTGCAATAACTGGGTTGCTATCTTGATATTCGTCAAAGAAGATAAAGTCTTTGTTAATGATTGGGTTTGTTAATGCCCAGATTTTGAGATAAACATCATGAGTTATTGGCATATGCTTATTAACATCAGCCATTTCATTAAATACAAGATTGGCATGGTGAACCAAATCTTCACGCATAATATCCAGGTCTGCATCCTGAAGAATTGTTAATCTTGGCAAATGTTTGTATTGAATAACTTCATCGCTAGAATAACAGTACTTGCGGATCGTATTTAGAATGAGGTATCCTTTGTTGGCTGGACTGTTATATAACTGCCATTCTCCAATGTCGAAAGTATCAGCTAGTTGTTTGCCTGTCAGTTTGCTGAGCTTCTTCTTATATTTGTAACCAATTGCACCGTATGCTAAGGCATGGCCAGTTTTGCACATTATGTTGCTAGAAAACTTGGTTACAGCTTCTTGAGCGAGAAGTTTGTTGAATGAAATTGATAATCCGTATCCTGACATTTTGCGCGCCATAGCGAGGAGTAAGAATGTTTTGCCACTGCCAGGAGGTGCTTGGATGGCATAATTGTTTCCATCAAGAATGGTATTGACATGCGACTCTTGTTCGGTGGTAAGAGTCTTGCCTTTATATTTCATTACCATAACTTAATCTCCATAATCATAATAATCTGGTTCATCCATCTCAGCATCTGGAACGTCTGCCTCGCAGCAATCAGTTACAGGTGAGCCATAATCAGATGGATAGTGAATGCCAGCTTGGCCATAAGTGCAATGAGTGCCAGAATAACTGAATGAATCGTCTAAGGCAATTATGCGACAGGGCTGATTGCAGGCTGGACAAAGAAAGTTAGTTGGTGTCTTATAGTGTGGGAGTTTTTTCATGGTGATTATTTATTATTTAACCAGTCGTTAAACTTCTTTTCACTTCCCACAACATAAGCTTGGTGCTTCATTATATAAAAATTCTATGTATGCTGGCAGCTTTTGAATGTTTTCGTTATCTGCATGGTTAATAGCGCCGCGAAGATCATTTTTAAGAACTGCTGAGAGAAAACCTCCTGGTTTAATGTGCCCCTCAATATAACGCTCCAATCCATACATCATACGTTCAGGGATATAAAAAGTACGAAAAGAATATTGCGCATTCTTAGTGAAGTCCCACATAATAGTGCTCCTTTTAATATTGAACTACTGGTTCTTGTTGCGAGATGGTATGTTGATAATCCATTTCTCCTGCAATGCCGAATAGGATTAAGATGATAAGGGCTGTAAGAAGTTTGAATATTAATTTCATTGTTTTTGGTCCTTTATTATGAGTACTCCTAACTAAAAATACAATTTATATTATTACTGCCATCATAATCTGATTCTACTCTTTTAAATGGGGCTAATTTTCCTGTAGAATTAATTTCATTTAAATCCATTAAAGCAATTTCAAGTTCCCTTTCTACTGAGAAGTCTAAAGATGCTAAGCACCAAGTACCATCTTGTTCAGTTTTAAATCCTTCATCTCTTGGACAAAAACCATCTTCTGTTCTGTCAGATAATGAAAATAAAGATATACCTTTCTGTGGATCAACTACTTTTACAAAAGCCTTTGTTATACTTCCATTCCTGTCAATGTAATCAAATTCAACTCCAAGCATTGTTTTCATATTATCTCTTGTTATCATTTTTATGTCTCCTTTGATTGTGAGTTCTTTAAAATCTTGCAAGATTATTATTCCAGATCAGTTAAGAGCATTCTCCTGGTTACTTTTGTCTTGCTGAATTTCTGCCTTACAAAGTCTATGGATTCTTGACTCGGTGGAGATTTTGGATCTTGGCAGAGATAAATGATTCCATAATAAAAAGTAAGTTTGATAATTTGACTAGTTGTTAATTCAGCTGGGTCTATGCCTTTAGCAAGTAGGCCATCACGAGCTTTGGCAAGATCTTCAATAGTCATTCGGGTTGAAACTACGCGGGCTTTACTCATAGTTGGTTCCTTTATTAATTGACTGATGTTATTTACCAAAAGAACACACATTCCAATGGCGTTCTAAATCTTGTTTATACTCTTCAGTGCTTATCCAATTCTTAGCTTCTTCTTCCGTATCAAATACTCGATTAAGATTGTTTATATATGATTCATTTTCATATTCAATACCAATATCAGACAAGTACCAGGCATAAGTAAAATTTGTTCTGAAATTATGTACTGTATCTTTAGGTATCATTATCTCTTCAAATTGTATTGCTGATATTGAACCCACACATACTGCATAATATGTTTTACATATAACAATATTGTTTACGTGTATTCTTTTCATATTATACCTCCTGATGAGTGAAGTTTTCCTCATCAGCCAATGATATCAAGTTGATTTCTCTCTTTCTGGGATTTAAGATAAAAACTTGGGTTTCTTGCATAATGTCTGGATTTACTTCATCTGTTTGGCTAAGGGTCATTTTTGCCAGGTAATCAGTATAGATGATCTTGACTAGTTGGCTAAGACTAGTAAGTTGGAAGTTCGGCTCCAGGCTGCGGACAATTTGCAGGCCACGAGCAAGTTGATAGGTTGTGAAGCGGAATGTAATGATTGGGCTTGACATTGTAATGGTTCCTATTAATTGGAAAATATTTAATCTTTAACTTTTCTAAACATCGCAGGCGGTATCATGCCAGGAAATGCAGTTATTTCAGCAAATCTAATATTATTCAAGAAAAGACGAAATAACTTCTCTTGAATAGTGGCATTACGCATTACAAATGGATGAGTAAGGTCCTCAAATATTTTAATGGATTTAACTGGAATGTATGTATCACATATTTCAGCCAATTTCATTGTAATATATTTGTCATCATCATTAAGGCGAATGTAGAAACGACGACGAATAGATTTAAGTCTTTTATAAGGATCTTTACTTTTGCATGCTCTAATAAATAGTTGGTCTATTTTAGTCATTTTAGTTATCCTATGGTTTGAGTTGCTTTAAAGGTTTGAATAATAGCCTGTTGTTGTTCTTTACTTAGGGTAGAAAGAATCTGCTGGCAAAGAAGCTCAATGTTGACTGGTTCACTAGTTTTTGGCACTCTTATCTTGGTTGATTCTTTCATTTTGATTGCATGTTTATTCATGTTGAGATTGTAATCGATAGCTTGATAAATGCTGGCTACTTCTTTCCATGCTTCATAGGCTTTATGGTATGCAGTCTGAGTAATTTCTTTTTCTTTGTTCAGCGGAATTAAAGTAGCTTTGGTAGATTCTAGCCTGGTTGCAAGTTCTTTCTGGTAACAGGTCTTGCAAAGCTGTTCGGACAAACCAATCTTACGAATGTTATGAATTTCTTTTTCAGTTAAGTTGAAGCCGATTGCTTCATTGAGGGTGTTGCAAATTGGACAGAGTTTTTTCATGTCTAAGCTCCTTAGAATGGACATCCGTCAAAATAAATTCCTGTTTGTTTAGATAAATGTTTTCTAATAGTTTTTATTTCTGTAATAAATTCAATAATTTTATCTAATGTATTTGAATAACCTAAACAACAAGCACCCTCAATTTTTTCTTCATCATCTAGTGGTTCAAACTCATATCCGCTATCTGTAACTAGTGAAAAGCTCCAGAAAGATAATAGTTCTTTTTCTAAGTCTATTTTCTTAACATATGCTGACATTGTATCGTTATCTTCGAACACGTAGGTAAACTCGTGCCCTTGGAAAGACATAATCTCTTCTGATGTCATTGTCATTATGATCTCCGCAAGATTTTGAAGATTTCATTACTGTGAGAGTCCTTAGTCAGGATTTGTTTCTGAAATCTTAATGTGTTGCCTGCCTTGAGCCAGTTAAGCAGTTCAAAGTATGTCACATTGGCAAGGTATTTCCAGCCCATATGGGTTCCAAATCTGTTGTAGAAACGAATCGTTTTGCCTTTCATAATTATAACATTCTCCCCTTAGTGTAAATTGTTGTAATGGTTGTTCAAGGATGAACAGCGAAACTAAACATTTGGTCATATCTAAGGTTATTAAATTGACTAACTCATAACCAGGGGGGGGGCAAAGCTCAATATTGCAAAGTCTTTGCCCTGGTGATTAGGCAGGCAATTTAGTTATGCACTGGCAGTCCTGCATCAAGCCTTTTTCTTCGTGGTACATGTTGGGCTGGCTTTCCGAT
>Ga0209727_1000471_pt1 | contig 44449 bp, 30 predicted proteins | sample RifGroC1_FD_183995 | JGI IMG/M metagenome (GOLD analysis project Ga0209727, IMG submission 183995) | Groundwater microbial communities from Rifle, Colorado, USA - Groundwater C1 (SPAdes) (version 2) | ecosystem: Environmental > Aquatic > Deep subsurface > Groundwater | place: Rifle, Colorado... | reverse complement strand
GTAACAATAAATCTGCAAGAATAAATTTTTCTTCGTTATTCATTTGTGGCAAATCAACAAGGTCTTCTATTTTTTTCTTGCCTATCAATCTTTTTGCTATAGCTAATTCTTTTATTAATAGTATAGGATTTCCTTTAATAGGTAATTTTATTTTAAAAAGTTTTAATGCTTCGTTTCCTATTTTTAGAGCTTCGGTTACACGATGATGTTCTGTAAAATAATCGATCTTGAGTTGATATATTTTAATTTTTTCTTTTAAATTCTTTGCCTTTAATAGAATGTAATCTGATATTTTAATACCATTTTCATAATTTGCAACTAAAAATTCGGCTTGTGCTTTTTCCGTATAAATTTGAATAGTCAAATCATATTCTTTTTCCCAACAATCTTCTTGCAATAATCCTATTGCTTCGTTAAACAATTTTAAAGATACATCAAAAGCCACACTTCCTTTTGCCTTTAGTCCTGCTTCCAAATTAAGTTTAATTAATGTATTCTTTTCTTCTTGAGTTAATATTTCCTTTGCTTTGTCTAACTGGTCAGTTATATTAAAAATTTTATCTTCACTATTTTCGTCTTTAGAATTTTCTAATAATAAAAATCCTATTTTGTAATGTAGTTTTTGTTTTTCTTCTTTTTCTATTAAAGAATAAGTAGCCTCTCTTACTCTATCGTGGACAAATTTAATATCGTTTCCACTTTTTACAACCATTCCTTCATTTAAACAGCTGTCTAACAAAGATAAAACTATTTCATAAACGGGTTTTTTGAGAATAGCAGAAATTAAATTAAGATCAAATTTGACCCCAATACAAGAAGCTAATTTTAAAATTGATAAGGCTTCGCTATCTAATTTTTTAATTTTTTCTGCCATAAGTTGAATAACATTATCAGTAATATTAGCACTGCTAATTTTGTCAATATCCCATTCCCATTTATTTTTAAACTCGATAAGATTATCATTATATAATCTTTTTATAAACTCGCCAACAAAAAAAGGATTACCTTTTGTTTTATTAAATACAACTTCTGCAAGTTGTTCTGTTTTCTTTACAGGAGATCTAAAAGTATCTAATAAAAGTAAAGATATATCATTTAGTTTTAATTCTTCAAGTCTCAATTCTTGCCATGAAAAATCTTCTTTTCTAATATTTTCTAACATTACAGTCAATAAAGATTTTTCATTAACTTCGTTTTCTCTATAAGAACCAATAAATAAAAAATATTTTAACTCTTCATCTCTAAGTAAAACTTTTAATAAATTTAGACTCGCATTATCAATCCACTGCAAATCATCTAAAAATAAAACTAGCGGATGTTCTTCTTTTGCAAAAAGTTTAATAAAATTCTGTAAAACAAAATTAAATCTATTTTGTGATTCTCCTGGTGCTAAAATTTGCATATCATGTTGTTTTCCAATTATTAACTCAAGTTCTGGAATAATATCAGTCAAAACCTTACCATTATTACCAACTATGTTTAAAATTTCTTTTTTCCATTGATTTAAAACATCTTTATTCTGAGAAATAAGTTGTTTAACGAGTTCTTGAAATGCAAATATTACCGCATAGTATGGAATATTTTCTCTAAATTGATCATATTTACCAGAAATAAAAAAACCTTTCTGTTTAACTATTGGTTTATGTAATTCATTTATTAAGGCTGACTTACCAATGCCTGAAAGTCCTTTTACAAAAATTATTTCTTTTTTTCCATCAGTAGTATTATTAAAAACATCCAATAAATATTGAATTTCTTTTTCTCTTCCATAAAGTTTTTCTGGGATTTGAAATCTTTCTGAAAGATCATTTTCTCCGAGTTCAAAAGATTCTATCACTCCCTTTTCGATTAGGCTATTATAACATTTTTCAAGATCGAGTTTTAAACCATAACTACTTTGGTATCTGTCTTCTGCATTTTTTGACATGAGTTTCATAATCATTTTTGATAAAACTGGTGGAATATCATTGTTTATCTCATCAGGAGGTGTTGGCATCTTTGCTATTTGACTATGAACTAACTCCATTGCACTATTAACAATAAAAGCAGGGGTTTGTGTAAGTAGCTCATAAAATGTTATACCAAGAGAATAAAAATCGCTTCTATAATCAATAGAGCGATTCATCCTACCAGTTTGTTCTGGGCTTATGTATGATAAAGTTCCTTCAAGGTTTTCTGGATTTTTTATTTCTTGTTGCTCTTTGGAAAGTTTTGTTGAAATACTAAAGTCTATAATTTTAACTTCTTTTGTATCTGGATTTAAAAGAATATTTTGAGGCTTTATATCTTTATGAATTATGTGTTTTTTATGTATTTCACCAAGAGTAGAAACTATTTTAATCGCTATAATTAAAAACAACTTTAAATCAAGTTTTTTTTCTTTAAAAACCTTATCTAATGAAATGCCTCCAAAGTCCTCCATAATTATAATTTTGGTATTCATAAAACTTACAATATCGTAATTTTTTAGAACACCTTCTATATCTAAAAGTTCTTTAGAAATGTTAAATTCGTATTCAAAGTTTTCTATTTCTTGATTTGTAGGAAAATCTTTTTTTAGTAATTTTAAAACTACTTTTTTGCCAGTTTTTTCTTCTACTGCTCTATAAATTATTGTAGATTTTCCACTATAAATTTCTTCGATTGTACTATAACCACTTAGGCGGATCATTAAATTCTCTCCGAAAAACAATTCTACTTAGAATATATCCTACTGTTACCCTAACAAATTCTCATTTTTAATCTTATTAAAGAATTTTAACACGAAGGACACAAAGAAATACAAGAAAAATTCATTTTTTAATTAAATCTTCGTATTAAAAATATCTTTTTTGAAAACTGAGGATATGTCAGAATTATTACTCTATATATTTCAAAATATATATAGTTTAAGTCTAAATAACTTAAAAGTCAATAGTAGTTTGATTATCTTTTAAAATATCTAAAAGATTCAAATTTTCTAAAGTAATTTGATTTAGGATGTTTACCGCATAATAAACACAAACAGGGCAAAGCCTTTTATTTAAGTTTTTCATAAGACAGTTTGGATAAGAATGATACACACCTTCTGATCTTTCTAAACCGCCGGGATAATATCCTATTAAATCATTTTTTGTTTCTTTTTTAACATACTCCCAATCAGAGTTGTATTTTTGTAAAGATAAGTTTTTATATTGGCTAATTTCTTTTTGTGATGGTGGAAAAGGAATGCTACCAGAGTATTCATCGCCAAGCTTAAAGATAGAATGACAAAACTCATGGCTAATAACGCCAGATTTTGAGTTTGAACTTGCTAATATTACGTTCACACCTTCAATCGTCCCACCCTGTCCTTTACTTATTTGGCTTTTTATAATAAATATAATTAGATATAATTTGTTATCAAATTGTGACTTTTCTTTTATAAATTCGTCTTTTTTTATATCAAAATGATTATATTTTGTTATTTTAACAAGATTTTCTAATTTATTATCGTCTATAAGACTAAAATCTAAGTATTTAGAATAGTAACTTAATGGAAAAAATTCGATTAGTTCTTTTTTATATTTTTGGAATGTTTCTAATTTTTGGGAATAATTATCAAAACCTGAGCAAACAAAAAAAATTACGATCTCTTTTGAAAAAACAAAAGAGATCATAAACAAAAAAAATATAGATAAGGAGAGTTTTTTTATACTATTTATAGATGTCATTTAGTATATCATTGCCTGTATTCTTTAAAAAAGCATTCTTTTTATCGTTATTTTCAATATATTCGCTTATATTTAACTTTATTTTACCGTTTCTAAGAGATTTCATCGTGTTAAGAGAATATAAATTATAAAGAGCCTCTGTTGCACTAAGCCTAATCCCTGCACCTTCTTTTTTTGTCTTATAATTAAATTTTATAAGTAGAATAGAATCAGCCCCTGCACCTCTTGCATCATTTACATAAGATTGAATTTCAAGCATACCAGAAACAACTTTAATTGGTTTATCAATTTTCATGTCAAAAAATATAAACTCTTTTTCCCACATTGCATTAAAAATTCCATCTGTAAAAGGTGTGGAGTCATTAACAAAAGTATCATTTTCTTGTTCTTCTATAATTATAAGAGTCGTAGTAATACCTGAAATTTTTTGAGAAAAACAATAAAAAGATATAAAAAAAACGAATAATATAACAATTAGCTTTTTCATAATACCTCACAAAAATTAATAGTCCCTACTATGAAAACAATGGGTAGCTACCATTTTTTCCATAGATAGAGCCAATTCTGGTTATAATAATTATCGTAAGAAATAGAATTTAGTATATACCAAACTAAAATATTATTACATTTTTGTTTTTGGTATTGAAAAGATAAAATTGCTCCCTTTATCTTTTTCGCTTTCAACCCAGATTTTACCATTGTGTTTTTCAATAAATTCTTTGCACAATATCAATCCCAAGCCTGTTCCTTCTTCGTTATTAGTACCTTTCATTGAAATATTACTATCAATTTTAAATATTTTATTTAATATTTCTGAAGACATTCCAACGCCATTATCTTTTATTGACACTGTGACATTATCAATTTTATTATTAACATTTATTTCGATTTTGCCGTATTCTTTTGTGAATTTTATTGCATTTGACAATAAATTCCTAATTAATAAAGATAACATATCTTTATCAGCTGTAACAAAAAGAGAATTACCATTATTGTAAATTATAGATATGTTTTTCAATTTTGCCATATTATTCAAGAAATTTATAGTTTCTGTTATAATCTCATTAATATCAAGATTCATTAGATTATAATCAATTTTTCCTGTTTGCAATCTAGCCCAGTACAGTAAATTTTCCAATAATTTAAACGAACTGTTTGCTGATTTATTTATAAGATTAACAAATTCTTTTTTTTGCTCGTTTTCCATTGTATCATAATTTTCTAATAGCAAATTTGATACTGCCATAATACTAAAAAAAGGATTTTTTAGATCATGTCCTATTATAGAAAAGAACTTATCTTTTGTATTATTTAGCTCAATTAATCTCTGCTCATTTGCTTTTAATTTATTATATAACAAATTGTATGGTTCTTTTATACCGATAACTACTATTGATTTATATATATAGTAAAAAGATATAATTTTAAATATGTGTCCAATGAAATTTGGTGTTCCATAATTTGAAATATATAATGTAAAACAAAATTCACTTATTATAGTTGCTATTATTGATAATAAGATATTGTAGAATAAGTGTTTAACAATATGATTTTTTTTTAGTAAAAATAAAATCGAAGATAGTAATAAAATACCTATAATAATATATTCACTTATAATCTTAAATAATGTTTGTCCATGATTTTCAACAAAACATATTGGAAATATTTTCCAATAATATATCGATAGTATTGATAAAATTGTAATAATAAAATAAATTACAGAGACTAATAATAAATTTATTTTTTTTATATTTAGATAATACAAAAATACAAAAACTAATAAACTTAAACTTTCCATATATCTTGCAACGATCCATAATTGATTAGCATAAAACTGATAATCAGTAAATATCGCCATTCCTTTATATGATAATGTGTGTAAAAGATCAATTATTCCTATAGATAGATAAGATAATCCTAAAAATGTCAAATTTGGTTCATCTGTATTTTCTTTAGCAAGATAAGCAATAAGAAATATCATAAAAGAAATAATTATGCTAAATCCTTCTGATATTGTATGAAATAATAGATAATTTACCTTTGAAGAATAATATAAAAAAATTAATACTAATGAAAAAAGTAATATTTTTATTACTTTATATAAAGTATTTCCATCAAATTTTATGATATTATTCATAAAGATATTCTCCCAAAATGGTATATTTTTTAGAAATTACTAAATTTTAACCCTTTTAGTAATTTTTGTCAAATGATTGGAGGTAAAAATTTAAATTTAATGGAAGAATATGGAAACAAGGGGTAGTTACCCCTTGTTTATTTATGGATAATTTTATTTCTTATAAATAATAATATCATCAACATCAATGTCTTTAAAATAATCATTATCTTTAAATTTAAGTTCTGCAATATTTTCGTCGAGTTTTACAATCATTCCATAACCTTTTATGTCTTCATTATTGTAAATAAAATTTGGTCTTGCCATTTCTATATTGTATGATTGATTTGTTATTATCAAAAAATTATCTTTTAGATTAATACCTGCTCTTCTTCCTGCGTTAATCAAAGCTTTATCATTAGATATTTTAATTATATGTGCTTTAAACGGCATATCGGTATCAATTCTTCTTAGAAGTGTATTTGCAGATAATATGAGCCTGTCATTCCCAATTTGAAATGTTTTATATTCTTTTATTGTAGAATTATTACCTGCATTTTTTAGTTGTAGTACTACATCTATTGAATTTGCCATATCTTTTACATATAAATCCATATAAAAAGGGGATTTTTTTTCTTTTGCAGCTTGCATTTTTTCTGGTGTGGAATATTCTTTTTCATCCATAATAGTAAACTCAAATTTTTGTTTTTCATAAGAGCCAGCAACTAAAACCCTTCCATAAATTTTTCCAAAATTATAGTGCAAATTATTAATTTCTGTGACAACAAATAACGGTATATTAAAAGAATCTTCTTTAATATCATACTGCTCGATTCCCCAATCATCACCAAGTCTATAAGAAATCAAATTTTGCTCTATTTCGAGTTTATCTTTCAAATTTACATCATCTGTATATTTTAATGCAATTTTCAACTCTTTTATATATCTTTCGTTAAGATTTTGCGATTTATAATATTCAGCTAACTCCAATCTTGCTAATACATTTTTTGGATAAATTCTAATAGATTCTTTCAAATTAAAAATATATAGATCAAAATAAGACTCTTGTTTTGCCTTTAATGCTTTTTTATAGTAGGATTCGCTTCTTAGTTTTCGTGTCTCATCATCAACATTAAATTTATTTATAAGAATTTGGTTTAAAAAATACGAGGTAACCTCATCGTCTTCTCTCAAGCCTAAACTTTTTGTTAAAGCAGTCTTAGCATTATTGAAATCAGAGATCAAATAATATGCGTAACCAAGATGATAATAATTTAGATAATTTATATCAGATTTTTGTAAAAGTTCTTTGAATATTTTTAAAGCTAAGTCACCTTGATTTAAAAACAGAGTATATTTCCCATAATACTTTTGATATTTTAAAGTATCTTTAATTTTAATCGCAATGTTTACATTATCAATAGCTTTTGAAATATTATTATTTTTAAAACAGAAAACAGAGTATAAAAAATAAGATTCTGGATTTAGTGAATTGTTTTCCACATTCATAACGTAATATTTTTCTGATTTTGCTTTATCTAATGGCTCATAATATCTTGCAAGTAAAGAAATTGCAGTAAAATTAGTTGGCTCTGATTTTAAAATTTCTTCCAACGATTTTTTTGCTAAAATTTTTCTTTCTGTTAATAAATAAAGATTTGCAAGCCCATTGTAAGCTTTTATGTTAAGAGGATTTTTATTAAGAATGTTTTTGTATTTTTTTTCGGCAATATCATATTTTTTTAATTTTGTATCAATATCAGCAGAAAAAATTATAAGTTCATCATTTAACGGTGCTAATTTCAAGGCTTTTGTAATATAGTTGTATGAATAATCATAATTTTCAATATCAAAATACAATCTCGCAAGTTCCAAATTTGGTTCAATATAATTTGGATTAATTTCAAGGGCTTTTTTAAAATAAAAAATAGCATCTTCATATTTTTCGTAAAAAAAAGATTCTTTTCCTTTATTAAAAAAGTCGATTGCAGATTCGCCAAAAACAAGTGTTGTTATAAAAACAAACAAAAAAATAATTTTAACTTTCATCTTTTACTGCTTCTTTATTTTCTATAATTTCTAACTTTATTTTTTTTAATTTTCTACCAGAAATTGCTTCTATTGTAAATAAATAATTTTTATATTCAATTTTGTCGTTTTTTGTAGGAATTTTACCCAATATCATAAAAATAAGTCCACCAAGTGTGTCAATTTCATCTTCTTCAAAATCAGTTCCTATCTCATCATTTAATTCTTCAAGTGTAATTCTTGGATTAACAAGATATTTACCTTCTTCAATTTTAATAATATCTTCAGTCTCTTTGTCAAACTCATCCTGAATTTCACCAACAATTCTTTCAATTATATCTTCAAGACAAACAATTCCAGACATTCCACCAAACTCATCAACAACCACAGCAAGATGTGTCTTTTTCTCTCTAAGTTCAGCCAGCAAATCATTGATATTTTTTGCCTCTGGTACAAAAAGCGGTGATCTAATTATTTTTGATAAATCAAATTCTACTTTTTTTGTAAAATATTTTAACAAATCCTTTGAGTGTAGAACACCAACTATATTGTCAAGATTTTCCTCATAAACAGGAAGTCTTGTTCTACCTTTTTCATCAACAATCTTAATAATTTCTGCTATTTCTACATTTTTATCAATAGAAACAACATCTACTCTCGGAACCATAATTTCTTTAACCGTAATAGAACTTAAATTAAGAATGTTCATAATCATTTTTTTGTCATAATCATTTATCGTAGTTTCATATTTTTTTACGATATTTGATAAAGTTTCTATTTGCGGCACTTCTTTACTGTTAAATATTTTTCCTAAAAAACCTTGTTTACTCAATGACTACTCCTGTTAATTTTAGAAATATTTTTTTTTCGAGTTCTTCCATCTCTCCATTGTCAGTTTCATGATCATGTCCAAGCAAATGCAGTATAGAATGTAAAATTAAAAAACTAATTTCTTGCAAAACATCGTTTTCGTACTGCTTGGCTTGCCTAATAGCCTGATCTACACATAAAACTATGTCACCCAAGAAGTTAGAGGATTCTATAACATCACCTTCAAGTTGGGAGAATGAAAGAACATCTGTAACATAGTCTTTATTTCTATAATTTTTGTTTAATTCTCTAATCGTCTCATCTTTACAAAAAAATAAAGAACAAGATTTGTTTTTTAGATTTAATTCTTTTAATACTTTTTTTATCCATTTTTCTACATCTTTTTCTTTTATTATATTAAAAAATTCTTCTTTTTCATAGCTAATATCAATAAAACTTTTCATTTTTTTTCTCCAAATCCAAACTCTAAGACAAATTTAATTATATACTGAAAAATTTTATCAGTCAAGAGACTAATATATACTATAAATTAATGAAATTGTCACCAATTTCATTAATTTATAGTATATAATCAAACTCACGCAATTCATTATTATCTAATAAGTTATGATTGTAATTAACAATCAATTGTGTTCTAAAAATTTTGACAAACTCGCTTCGTTTGATTATAGAATATGATTGGAATTTTAGTGTTACAAATTAATTTTTTATTTAGATTTAATCTATTATTTTTATTATATTAAGAATATATAATACATATTTAAGATATTATAAGATATTGATATTGATTTGTTTGGTTTGAGTTAGAATTATATTTTATTTATTATTATTTTAAACAATTCAACACTTTTATCTTATTATCAGCAAAAACAAACTCATCCAAAGCATTATCAAGTTTTTCAGCATCAAAACAATTATTTATAAATTGTTTTTCGTCATCTCTCATGCCAAATTTTTTTGATAATAAACGGATTAAAGTTTCTTGCTTTTCTTCTATTTTGCCTTCAATTTTTCCTTCTATTTTGCCTTCAATTTTTCCATCTTTTCGTAATCTCATTGCTATTGTCATAGTTTCGCCTCCATCTTATAACACAGATTTTAAGAATATTATCGCAGATTGACGCCGATTACGCTGGTTTTGGTTAGAATTATATCTTATTTATTATTATTTTAAACAATTTAATACTTTTATCTTATTATCAGCAAAAAGTATTTCATCCAAAGCATTATCAAGTTTTTTTGGATTAGAACAATTATTTATAAATAGTGTGTCTTCTTCTGTTATGCCAAATTTTTTTGATAATAAACGGATTAAAGTTTCTTGCTTTTCTTCGATTTTTCCATCTTTTCGTAATCTCATTGCTATTGTCATAGTTTCGCCTCCATCTTTAATTATTTTATCTATTTTTTCGATTATTATTTCTTTTTTGTCTTCTTTTACTACGCTAAATAGATATTCTATTACAGTTTCGATAAATTTTATGCCTTTTTCTGTTTTGAAATATATTTTACCAATTTCTAAGTAATCTGTTATGTTTTTAATAAATTTCTTTTTGTCTAATATGTTTTTCATTATGGATAATAATATTTTATTCTCAATTGAGTCAAATAATTTATCTTTTATCTCTTGATCTGTATATCCAGACAAATCTATAAGTAAATAATCAAATATTGGTATAAATTTTATTAAATTACTATCTATTTCTGTAAAATATTCATTCAATCTACTATATTTCCATGTTTCTAACCCATGATAGAATATTATTGGTATTACAATTTTCATTTCTTCTTTAGATTTAATCTGTTGTTCCCAGATTCTTAGGATATATTTTAGCAATTGTAAATGTGGTCTATCAGTAAAATAACTTTTATGTTCAAATAATAATGCTATTTTAATCTCTACGTTTTTATAATTACAAGTATAAACCAAGTCGCTAAAATATTTTTTTAACTTACTGTCTGTATAACTATTATTACCAAGTGTTAAAGTCTCAAATAATAGATTATTCTTGATTTCTTCAGGAAAAGTATTATTAATTAAATCAATAGCATTTTCTTTTTTAGTGAAATTACTTTTAAACATTTCATCGTGATAACTTTTCATAGTTAAAATATAGCAATTTGTTATTAAAAGTCAAGGGAAAATTCAACCTAAGATTATTGTAATTATGATTACCTTTTGTTGTAAGCGGTTATATTTGCAAAAGATGCGCGAATTTTTTTATCTTGTAAATTGAATATCGATAAAGTATATTATTCAACAATTTAAACAAACCTCTTGACTTTAATCTTTGTAAAAATTACAATAAAATAATGGTAAAATCATTTTTTTGATGTAAATTCTAAGTATTCTAACTAAAAATTTTGAGGTGATTATGAAGTTAAAATTTTTATTTTTGTTTATGTTTGTGAGTTTTATGTTTTATGGACAGGTTGTTACTATTGAAGATATAAAATCTGACCTTTCACCGCTTTCCGAGAAATACGGGATAAATATATATTTTAATGATATTCAACAAAGTGACTATTTTAGGATGTGGGGTGAATACGAAGAAGTTACCAACGAGGACATAATCGACATCGATAGATATGCAAAAATATTTGCTGATGAGTTTAATAAGTATTCTAAAAGCCTAATTAAAAAATTAAACTTTGATGGGGTTGTGTTTGTTAAAAACCTTACTTATGCAGGCGAGCCAGTATCAGCAATACCAGACCCAGCAGGTAAAGTAATTTATTATGATGTGAGTTATGGTAATTATAATGAAGAGTATGTTAAACTTGTAATACACCACGAATTCTACCAACTCATAGAAGAACAATCTTTTGGCTCTATGTTTTACGAAGACAAGCAATGGAAAAAAATTAATGGAGAGGATGCAACTTATGTCGAACGCCCTACAAAAGGTGCAGAAGGAGAAAAATATTCTTATAAAGAACATCCTACTGATGGTTTTGTCAATAGTTACGCAAGATACGCTTTGTTTATTGATAAAGCCGAAACTTTTGCCTACCTTATGATAAAAGATAAGTATAAACAGATCATAAAATGGAGCAAGTCTGATGAAATATTAGACAATAAAGTATCTTATTTATTTAATTTTTTGGGGACTAATTTTGGGATGACTAAAGAATATTTTGAAAAAATCTATTCAATAAAGGAAGAAAAAAAAGAAGAAAAAGATATAGAGCAAAACAAAAATGATAAGGGCAAAAAAACATATATTGAGTATGGAGGGGCTTCTTATTATGCAGATAAATATAATGGTAGAAAAACAGCATCTGGTGAGATATTTGATAACTCAAAATTAACCGCTGCTCATAAATTTTTACAATTTGGTACATTTGTCAAAGTTACAAATAATGACAACGGCAAATCAATTGTTGTAAAGGTAAATGATAGAGGTCCTTTTGTCGAGGGACGAATTATTGATTTGACATACAAAGCAGCTCAAATTCTTGGTATAATAAAAAAAGGTGTCGGGGATGTAAAAATTGAGGTTGTCGATGATGCTGATACAGAAGAAGGCGATGATACCGTTGTGGTAGAAGAGGACAAAGAAAAAGATAAACAAAAAGACCAAAAAACTAATTTTAACGAGCTTTATGGAGAGACTCAAGAGATTGATTTGAATAGGTTAAAAAATTTTATTAGTCAAGGTGTCGAAAATAAAATTGATATAGGAAATCTGACACCTGATAATCTAATTAATTCTGCTTTAAAATATAAAGGAGTAAATTATTCTTATGGGAATGCTTCCAAAAACGGTGTTGATTGCTCTGGTTTGAGTATGCTTGCCTTTAAAGAATGGGGCATTGATATTCCACGTGGGGTTGCGGATCAGGCTCGGATGGGTAAGTTTGTTTCTTCTAAAGATAAATTAGAAAAAGGTGACTTGATTTTCTTTACACGAACTTACAATACAAAAAATTTTATAACACATGTTGGTATTTATATAGGTGATAGAATGTTTATCAATGCAAACTCATATTACGGTAAAGTAATGGTTGAAAGTGTTGATGATAATTACTGGAAAAAGTTTTACATTTTTGGAACAAGAGTGTTTTAGGGTAGAATAAGAATTCTTCTCAAATATAGTTTATTTAAGGTAGAATGTTCAAGTAATTATACTGAAATAAAAATAATTTGAGGGAGAAATTTAACCTAACAAACTCTCTTTTATTAATTAAATATACGGAGGAATAAATTATGAAGAAAATATTAATTTTTGTATTACTGCTAAATTTATTTTTTATCTATGCTCAGGATGTTGATCAAATAGAGGTTGAAAATAATAATATAGAACAAAAAAGCGAAAGAGTTGCTTTACTTATTGCTCTAAAAAATTATAAGGTTGTTAGAGGGTCGGAGTTTGTTTATAATGATGCTGAGAATTTAAAAGAAGTTTTGGAAAAGGATGGTAATTTTACAGTCCAATACTTATCTGATAAAAAAAATCCTGTTACAAAAGATGATATTCTACAAAGTCTTGAGGCTATAAGAGATTCTTCATCTACAATAAAGACTTTTTTGTTTTATTTTGCGGGTTATGGCTTTGGTCTTGATGACTCAAACTATATTGCATCTTGTGATTTAAATTTAAAGACTCCAAAAGAGAGTTCTATTAGTACAGACGAACTTTTTTCTTATGCTAACGAAATTAGTGCTAACTCAAAGACTATTATGTTTTTAGATTTTTGTAGAATGGAATTGTCAAATCTCGCAAGAGGCACAATGTTACAAAATCCAGAGGCTGAGGAGGAGAATAAAGGAGTTTCAATAATTTATTCTACCTCAGATAAAACGCCTTCTTATGATTTTATTGCAAAAAAACACGGGGCTTTTTCTTATTTTTTGATAAATGGGTTAAAAAAAGAAGCAGATGTTTTTGGCGATAATGATGGGAACATAACTCTATCCGAGATTTATGATTATCTTGGAAAAAAAGTTTATGAATGGTCAATTGAACAAAAAACAAACAAAGAACAAAGACCAGTTTTTTATATCAGCACTGGCGAAAATATAGTAATAACTAAAATCAAAAAAAATGAAGAGTCAAAAAAAGATAAATTTAGTTTTAATATGTATGATCCAAATTATCCAGATGATTCTACCTTAGTATTTCAGATAGACGAAATATCATCGATAAGGTATAAATTAGTCATGGATAAAAGCATTGTAACTAATAATCCTATTAATCTAACAACTTGTTATTACTATCCAAACGGCAAACTCATTGAGAAAATTAAAAAAAAATATAAGATAAAAGACTTTAACAAAAAGAAATTTTCTATTATATATGAGTATGATCTTAGTAAAATAACAAAATTAACAAAAGGCAAGTATAAAGTAGAAATCTACCTTGAAGACGAATTTTTGTTAGAACAAAAGTTTTCTCTAAAATAACAATTTTTGTATTAACATATACTTAAAAAAATTAAAGGGTAACAAAAATCTATTTTTGTAGAATTTTTGTTACCCTTTATAATCATTTAAACATTAATTCATCAACACATTTCCCCAGTACGCATTAACTGTTACTTTAAGTTGATTGTTCGTAACAGTATAACCTGTATTTGAGTTTAGAATATCACTAAATGTTGTAGGTAAACCTAATCCAGAAAGATTGATAGTCACTTCTTTATTTGTATCACTATTATTCACACAAATTATTGCTGTTTTGCCCTGATAAGTTCTTAAATAAGCCATTACATTACTATCAGAATAAATTGGTTTTATAGTTCCTCTTCTAAGGATAGGATTATCATTTCTTAATTTTACCATTGTTTTAACTTGGCTAAATAAATTTGTGTCTGGGTTTCCACCTTTATCAGCCCATGGGTAAGGACCTCTATTGTATGGGTCTTCTCCACCAGTTACACCAACTTCATCTCCATAGTATATAGATGGAGCACCTGGATATGTCATTTGAAATAACATACTTAATTTAAGTTTTTTTACCGCTGTATCATAGCCTGATGCACCTTGTTCCAAATAGCCATAATGCCATAATGCTCTTGGTTTATCATGAGTAGACAACAAATTCATCAAAACATAGAATGCTTCTTCAGGGTAATCCTCTCTCATCATTTCAAGAATGTCATTAGTTTGTGCGGCAGTTTTTGTTCCATTTGAATAATCAATAACTGCTTGTCTAAAAATATAATTCATAGTTGCATCAAACATATCACCCAAAAAGTATTTTGAAGAATCCCACCATGTTTCACAAACTAAGTAAGAATCTGATTTGGTTGCTTTTGCAGCAGTTCTCCATTCTTTCCAAAAACTATCAGATACCCATGGAGCAACGTCCATTCTCCAACCAGAAGAACCTTGATTTAACCAGTATTTTGTAACAGAATCACTATCATTTATAGCAAAATCTTTATATGACTGTGTTTGATCTTTTAAATTTGCCAATGAAGGGACTGCCCATATTTGATACATTTTATCAGGGTCAGTTTCTCCAGAAACCCATTCATACCAATCGTAGTATGGAGATGTCGATTGTTTAACTTCACCTTCAAAAGCCCCAAGCGAGTTTGGATAATGAGAATATCTATCCATATAAATAGAGTCAGAGCTCGAATGATTTAGTGACGCATCAAGAATAATTTTTATTCCTTTAGATTGAGCCACGCTACATAAATCGTTAAATTCTTCCAATGTTCCAAAATTGTTATCTATACTTTTGAAATTTGCACAATCATATTTATGGTTTGATGATGCTTCAAAAATTGGGTTTATATAAAGAGTGTTTACTCCAAGTTCTGCCAAATAATCAAGTTTTTCTTTGATACCAGCAAGATCACCACCATAAAAATCGTTACAATATTCATCGTCATCAGTTGTATGTCCATCACCGCTTCCAGGAACCCATGGTTTTGGATCAGCCCAATTTGTATGAAACTCAATTTTGTCTGATTTATAAAAATGATCAACGCCCTGTTTTGGATCATTTGCACTACTACCATTTCTAAATCTATCAGGAAAAATATAGTAGAATACTATGTCTTTTGCCCAGTCTGGAGTTTTGAAATTTGGATCATAAACTGTTTGTATAAACTCTCCTTCATTTGGTAAAGTCGAATTTATTACACCTCTACCGCCAGTTTTAGGTAATTTGTAATGTGCAACACTGATTTTTTCGCCTGCACCAGAGATATACCTCTTATAATTATCGATATAGATTTCAAAATAATAGCCATACACATTTTTATTTGAGAATGTATATTTTGCCTGCCAAAAATCTGTTGTGTTTTCTGTTGTTTTTGTCATATCTAAAGATGTCAAGTTCACATAAGAAATATTTCTGTCACCTTCAATATCTTGTCTTTCTATAACCAATTTTGCACCAGTTAAAACACCTGTATACGTTTGAAATTTAAATGTAACCTCTGTTCCTGCTGTTACTGCACCATAAGGAGATTTGTATTTTGTCTCTCTTGAGTTAAAAAGTATTCCTTCGTCTGGGTCTACCCAAGGATCAACTGTTAATATTGTCCCATCATTTTTAATCCAATATTCGCCTGCTGTATCTATTAAAAAGTTTGCACCTGATTTTTTTATTTCATTTGTTCCACCGTCACTAAAATAGAATTCAATTTTCATTGTTTTTGTGAATTCGGCTCTTTTAAACCAATTTGGTCTATAACTTGTCAATTTATCATCATTCCAAGTAGAATCAACATGTTGGTCGTATTTTAAGTGTGCTTCTGCCCAACTTGCTGGTTTTTCAAAATAAATTGCTATTGTGCCAACAGGGTCTTTTGTTGATAAAGTACCCGTTTTGGTAATCCAATATTGCCCTGCTTCAAGAACTGCGAAATCTCCGCCATCTGAGCCACCATCAGCAAGTTTTTTATCCCATGTACCATTATTAAATAAAAATTGTAGTTTTGTTGTATTTTCAAATGTTTTTTTATACCAGCCAGCTCTACCAGTATATTCTTCCATATCACCAGGTTTTTGTTTTAGAGTAGCAGTTTCCCAAGAGCCATCTTTATTCTGGTCAAACCACATCCATATTTCTGCCCAATCGCTTGGTTTTTCTACATAAATTGTAATACTTGAAGGGTCTGTTTTATATATTGCTCCGTCTTGAGTTATCCAAATTTCGCCAGCCCCATCTTCATAGTTAAAATCGGTTGCTGTGATTTTGTCGATTATTTTATCGTCCCAGTTTCCGCCATTAAATAAAAACTTCATCTTAGATGTATTTTTGAATGTTCTTGTGTACCACCCAGTTTTGTATTCAGTCATTAAAGTATTTTCATCGCCTATCTTTGAAGTTTCCCAACTACCGTCAGCGTGTTGATCATACCACATAATAATTGTTGACCACGCATCTTTTTTTTGAACATTGATTTTCAAATCTTTTGATGAGTCAAAATCAGTATTTGATATGGTAGTAGTTGTAGTCGTTGTCGAAGTTGTATCATTATTGTCTTTTGGGGATTCGGTATTATTACCTTGAACACAGCTTAACATAAAAATAAAATAAGAAATAATAAACACCATTAAAATTTTTTTCATACTTTCTCCTTTGAAGTGTTGTTTTAATTAAAAATTAAACTTAATAAATGGAAACGCTTCCATATAACTATAAATTTTTTTAACAAAAAGATTACATTTTTATACCTCCTTCTACTAATAAGTAAATTTTTATATATCTAAAACCTAATTAATTTAACATCAACTATTTAAATGAATTCAATTTGTGTAATCTGTGATAATCTAAAAAATCCGTGTTAATCTGTGTTATAATATAATGGAAACGCTTCCATTTGTCAATAGTTTTTTTAAAATTTTTTGGATTTTTGTAGATTTTTTTTTATTTCCTTGTTTTGTTGAATAAAACAACTATGTTGATATATAATTAATTTTTTACTCACACTTGACAATCAATGGTAGGCTATTTTTTTCCAATGAGTTTTTGCTGAAATTGCCATAAAAATTTAAAGTAGAAAACCCTGCGATTTGTAAATATTCTTCCAATTCTTCTTTTACAAGTGGATAGAGATAAATTTCGTTTTCAATTTTTTGCCCAGTCTTTTTTATTGTAAGAATAGTTTTAAAATTTATTAGGTGTTTTTCTTTTTGATAATCATAAAATCTTTCAAAAGTAATTATATCGTTATCTATTAAAGGGAGATTTTTAATGTTATTATTTAAAATGTAGTTATAATTAATTATTTGGAGTAAGAATATTCCACCCTGTTTTAAAAGAGATTTGACACTTGCTAAAAATTCTTTTATGTCATTTTTATCTAACAAATGAACTAATGTATTGCCAAAACAAGTAATTATATCAAAAGATTGATTTGTAAACTCATTTTTTATCGTTTTCATATCAAGTTGTATAAATTTTGGCTTATTTTGCAGAATAATGTCTTTGATTTTATCATTAGCGATTTTAATCATATCAGTATCATAATCAATTGCTTTTACAACGAATCCTTTTTTTGCAAGCTCTATGTCAAGAATCCCTGTCCCACAACCAATATTAAGTAACGCCTTAGATTGAGACTTACTGATAAAACTTGTAATAAAATTAATGGTTGCAACATCATAAGGAAAAATATAATCATAGTAATTAGAAATGCTTTGATAAAAATCCATAATTTCTCCTTTTTTTAAAACTGAAAAGCCAGATTAAAACTTCCAAAGCCGCTATAATAAGCATAATCATTGATTGTTAAGCCACCACCAGCTTCTATCCTAAAATATTTTTTAATGGAAAAACCAATATAAAGTCCTGCAATAAATGTAAAAAGTTCTATTTTTAAATTATAATGTGCTAAATCAAGTCCTATTTTCCCTCTTATTATAAAAACCTTGGCAATCAGAAAGTAAAAATCCATTCTTGAGAAAAATCCGACATTATAAAGATAAGTTAAGTTTAACTCAAAGCCAGTATCTGTCCTACTTCCAACGCCTAACCCTGTATTGAATGCAAAACCATTATTGCAGCCTCCAGCGTCAAAAAATACATAAAAACCATCTGTATTGCTAAAAATCTTGTAAAAATATTCAAATCCTACCATTATCCCAAAATTAAAAAAATTAAATTTATTTGAAAAAAGCCCTGTTGTGTGCCCAAGATGAAGATTTCTAATCGAAAATCTATGGAGGTTTTTTGATTTAAAACTATAAGAAAACAAAAAGTATTCGCTAAAATAATCTTTTACTCCAGAGACTCCAAATTCAAATGTATGAGAAATATAAAAACTCTGTTTTGAGTAATATTTATTTCCAATGGAGACATCAGCTGATTGGTCTACAAGGCAATAAGAAAAAAAAGAAAAATTTAATAATAAAAATAATAAAATAATTTTTTTCATACCAAAAATCCAAAAATACATGTATAATAAAGTGGATATAAAAAATACATTTGCGAATATCGTTTTTATGTCCAGTATATCTTTATTATCTTATAGAGGATTTTTTTCAATTTGTCTAAGATATTTTTTGTTTGATTTGTAAATTTTATTTTGTGTGAATAAAAAAAATTGCAATATAATCAATTTTTTGATAGACTTTATTTTTTAAATTATTTCTTAATTAATTTGGTAAAATATGGATAAAAACAATTACATCTGGATTGAATATAATTTTGATTTTGGCAACAAAAGAGAACCAAAACAATTTTTAGTCCTTCTGGATAAAAAAACTCTAACTGCCGTTCCTCCTGAAGGCTCACAAGAAAGTTCTTGGACTCACCTTGATTCTCATAAGTGTGAAATATGTCCTCTAGACTCAAATGAAGTGAAAAATTGTCCAATTGCTTATAATATATCTGGCGTTGCTTATGAGTTTGCTGAAATTTATTCTATCGAAGAAGTTAAAATCACTGTAAATATAGAAGAACGCTCATATTTTAAAAAAGACACTGTTCAACAAGGGCTTAGATCAATTCTTGGCATCTACCTTGCGACAAGTGGTTGTCCACACATGGCAATACTTAAACCAATGGCAAGATTCCACCTCCCTTTTGCGTCTATGGAAGAAACACTTTATAGACAAGTAAGTAACTATCTATTAGGTGAATATTTTGAATTTCTTGATGGCAAAACGCCAGACATTAGCCTTAAAGAACTTTCCAAAAAAAATGAAAAGATTGACGATGTAAATCAAGGGATATGTAAACGGATAGAAAGCATAACAGAAGGCGATGCAAACAAAAATGCTTTAATTATATTGAATGCAATTGGTTTAATGCTTAGTCTTGAAATTCAAGGCAAATTTGATTCGCTTAAATATTTATATAGAACCAATTAATAAACACTATTATAAAAAAATGGAGAGATAAAATGGACTGGTTTTCTTCTATTCATTCTGCTGTAAATAAATATTTTGTTTCAAACCCGTATCCGACTTTTTTTGAAGAGGTAAAAGTCTCATTAAGAATATCAAAAAACAACCCAATTAAAAGGATTTTTTTGCGAAGGCTCATAAATGGCACAAATGCACATATTGAAATGAAAATCGAACGAGAAACAAAAAAATTTAAATATTATTCAACAAATATAACGATAAACGAAAAATTTATAAACTATCATTTTGTGATATTGACAAACGACACTGTTTATTATTACAACAAAAAAGAAACACTTAATTATCCACCAACAGAAGACAATGATTTTGTAATAATAGCGGATTTTGAAAATCCAGCGTGGGTATTAAAATCAGTTTTTTATCAAATTTTTCCAGACAGATTTTATGATGGAAATCCTTCCAACGATGTAAAAGATGGTGAATATTCTTTTGATGGTCATCCTACTAAAAAGAATAATTGGGGGGACAAAGCACCTGATTACTTTGAAGGTTTTTGTGTTGATTTTTATGGTGGAGACCTTCAAGGAATAAAACAAAAAATTCCATATTTTAAAGAACTTGGGATAAATGCTTTGTATTTAAATCCAATTTTTGAAGCAAAGACAAATCATAAATACGACTGCACTGATTTTTTTAATGTTGATAAATATTTTGGTGGAAACGAGGCTTTTATTGACCTTGTAAACGAATTACACAAAAATAATATTAAAGTGATAGTTGATGTTTCAATAAATCACACTGGGACAGAGCATCATTGGTATAAAAAGGCTTTAGCTGACCCAAATTCGGAAGAAAGAACTTTTTACTATTTTGATAAGAATGGTGTTTCAAAAAAATGGCGTGGTATGGATACTCTCCCACAGCTAAATTATTCTTCTCAAAAATTGAGAGATATAATCTATGAGGGAGTTGACAATTTAATCGAACACTATCTAAAGCCTCCTTACAATATAGATGGTTGGCGGTTTGATGTTGCAATGGATGTTGGCAAATATGACAAAGACCAATTCGGTTCTGAAATTTTTAGAAGTGTAAGAAAAAAAGCAAAAGAAGTAAAAAAAGACTGTTATTTAATAGGTGAACATTGGAAAGACAATATTAGTTATTTACTTGGCGATCAACTTGATGGTGCGATGAATTATTTTGTTACATCTCGTCCCCTTAGATGTTTTGCAGGTGAGATGGATAGATATTTGGCAACAGATAATATTTTACCATATAACTCAAATTACAACGTTACAGGCGGAATTGAGTTAAAAAATCAAATTATACAGCATTTAGGAAGGCTTCCAGACCAAATCGCTTTTTTACAGTTTAATTTGATTGATTCTCATGATTTTCATAGGTTTCATAACAATAAAGAAAAATTTGACTTTGATATTTATAGAGGCTTGATCATAGTTTTATTTATGATACCCGGCACTCCTTCGATTTATTATGGTGATGAAATTGGGATTGATGGCTATATTGAAACTGTGGAAGGTTGCAGGTACTCGATGGAATGGGACAGGTCTAAGTGGAATAATGATATTCTCAACCTATATAAAAAATTGATTTTTTTAAAAACAAATGAGGCTTCATTTCAAGATGGAAGTTATAAAATACTTTTTGCTTCTTACGAGACGTTTGTGATAGCAAGATTTACAGATACTAAATGTTTTATTGGAATACTTTCAAAAACCCCTACTCAAACTACGATCTATATACCTCTTGATGTTGTTGGTGGAATAGATGATACCATTTTTAAAGATGTCTTTACAAACGAGCAATTTACAGTTAAAAACGGCTCATTACAAATTACACTAAATAAAAATCAATCTTTATTGCTTGCAGGAGATGTTGATGGGTAGGGGAGGTGGGTTAAAAATTCGCAATTAACGAAAAACAACCAATCTTTATAGAAAAATATCTTATGAATAATATGATAATTATTTGATTAAAGGAATTTAATATGAAAATACAATCTCTAAAGTATAAAAATGGAATTACTAATTGGGAATTATCTAATTTAATTTTTCAGGAAGATTTAACTCTATTAGTTGGAATCTCAGGAGCGGGAAAGACTCGAATTTTAAATGCAATATATAATTTAAAAGGTATTGTATCTGGATATTCATTAAATGGAGTTTCATGGGATATTAAATTTATAGGTGAAAATAATCAAATTTATCGTTGGCTTGGTGAATTTGAGATTTTAAAAGATTCTGAATTACTATTTAAGAATGATTTAAAAGAAGAAGAAGAAAGTAATGAAGAAAAACCGAAACTTTTATCTGAATATCTTTATTGTAATAGTGAGATTATTTTTTCAAAAGAAAATAGCGTTATCAAATTTGAGGGAAAAGATATTCCTAAAATATCTCCATATCGAAGTGCTATTAATTTGTTTTTGGATGATGAAAAAATTAAACCTGCTTATTTATCATTAAAAAATATTTATCAAATAGATTATTATACTGAATTTGAAGATTGTATAAGATGTTCTGGTTGTAAAACTGGCTTTGTTGAAAAAGATAAAAAGAAATTGCTTGAAAAAATAAAAAACCAAACAGGACATGTACTAGGAAAACTTTTAATTTGTTATATGCATTTGCCTGATATTTTTAATGAAATCAAGAATGATTTTATGTCTATTTTTCCTCAAGTAACAGATATTCGCTTTTTTTCTGAAATTGAAAATTCAGATAGATATATCTTACAAATAAAAGAAAATAATACTGATTGGATATCGCATTATCAGATTTCATCTGGTATGTTTAAAACATTAGTAAATATAACTGAGTTAAAATTATTTCCAGAAAATAGCGTTATCCTCATTGATGAATTAGAAAATAGCTTAGGTTTAAATTGTATAAATCATGTAGCAGAAAGTTTTCTAAGAAAAGAGAATCTTCAATTTATAATTACTAGTCACCATCCTTATATAATAAATGTTATTCCAATGTCAAGTTGGAAAATTATTACAAGAAAATCCAGTTTGGTAATAACAAAAAATGCAGAAGAGTTGAATTTAGGTAAGTCAAAACATGAAGCATTTAAGCAATTAATTAATCTAACTGATTATTATCAAGGTATCTTATGAATATTTATTTTCTTGTAGAAGGGCAAAGCACAGAAACTCAAATTTATCCTGAATGGCTTTTACATCTTGTGCCAAATCTTAAAAGAGTTAGTTATTATGACCAGGTTTCTGATAATTGTTATTACTTATTTAGTTCCAACGGAATTCCATCTATATATGATGATATAATAAACGCAATAGAAGATATTTCGAACTCTGGTTTATATGATTATCTTGTTATTTGCTTAGATGCTGAAGAATTAACAGTAGAGCAAAGAAAAAATGAAATATTTTCAGTCTTAAAAGATAATAAAATTATTCTAAATGGCTTAAATCTCGAGATTATAGTCCAAAATCGGTGTTTTGAAACTTGGTTTTTAGGTAATAGAAAAATATTTAAACAAAATCCTCAATTTCAAGATTTTATTGATTTAGTTAAATATTATAATGTATATAACTTAGACCCAGAACTTATGCAAAAACCTGCCTGTTATTCAAAATCAATTGCAGAATTTCATAGAAAATATCTATCTGAAATGTTAAAGGAAAGAAAATTATATTATTCAAAATCAAATCCGAAAATTATAAAAGAAAAATATTATCTAAAAGAATTAAATAAAAGAGTTAAGATTTGTCCTTCCCATTTACAATCTTTTCAAAGTTTTATTAATTTTTGTAATAAAATTAATTCTATAATAACAAATAGCAATGACATAAAATAGGCTATCTACCGCTGATTAGATACCAGTCCTTCCGCCATTCATTAGTATTTCCACAAAAATTTTGGTATTTATTTTCATTTTTTTTATTGGGAAGTATCCTCTGTGGTGAACTTATATATAGGTACATAAAATTAGACAAAATTCTTAATTTTTCTTTTCTTCAACTGTTATTTTAATTTTTTCTGGAGAAATAGAAACTATTTCTATGTTTTGTGGAATATTGGCTTCAATTTTTAAGTTAAAAATTCCTTCTGTATTTATTTCAGAGCAATCAGAAAACAGAAAAATATTACTAGGAGACAATTTTTCTAACTCTGTTTTAGAACCTTTAACTTTGACATAAATTGATGATTTCTCTTGTGAAATTTTAAATTGTGATTTTAAACTCAAAAAGTTTATGGCATCTTGTTTAAATATTAAAGTACTAACGTCTTTTAGTTCAGAAATTTCAAAATAAACCTCTATTTTTTCTTTATTTATTAATTTAACATTATTATATGGTAGGTGTAAATTCACCTCTCTTCTGAAAGACATTTTTTCTTTATTGATATTTATTTTTTCTGTTTCAATATATGTAATTTTATTTACTATTTTTTCAGGTCCCTGTATCCTTACCTCTTGTGGATTAACAATAGTTTTTGCTATTTTATAATTATGTTCAAGATTTCCAAAATAATTTAGGATAACAGGAACATTTTTTTCAACAACTTTTTCTATTGTAATATTGACTTTATCTGGCACAATTTCTACTGCACTAAAAAAAGACTTCATACTTTTGGGAATATCCCATTTTAATTTAACACTGTAATTATCAGTTGTATCAAAATTTGACAAATCAAGCCTTATATTAAAATCTTCTTCTGTAATTTTATCAATAGTTTTCTTTTTATCTTTTACTATCACTTTAACGGTTGAAGGCATTTCATTTGAAATGATTAAATAATCTTTTAACCCTATCAGTTTTAAATTACAAGAAAAAGTCTTTTCATTTCTTTGTAGAACACCTATAAAAAAATAAGTTACTATTGCAAGAATGAAACAAATAATTTTGATATTTAAGTTTTCATAAAATATTTTTTTTAAATTTTTATAAAAACCCTTATTGTCCATTTTTTTCATCCTCAAAAACCTCTATTTCCCCTTCTTCATAGCCAAGTAAAGTAGATAAATCTTTTCTTAATAAACTCATATCATAATTTGTATATATTTTTCCGTCATAAGCAAGGCTAACTTTTCCTGTCTCTTCTGAAACAATAACTATTACAGCATCGGATTCCTCCGCAAGCCCTAAAGCAGCTCTATGTCTTGTACCAAAACTATGCCCTGCCCAACTCGCCTCACTTAATGGAAGAAAACATCCAGCAGCAACTATTTGATCATTTTTTATTATAACAGCCCCATCGTGTAGTGGTGTTTTATATGTAAAGAGAGTAACCAATAAAGATGTGCTTATTTTTGAATTTAATACTGTTCCGCTTTCTACTATATTTTTTAAACCAACATTTCTTTCAAAAGCGATTAAAGCACCAATTTGTCTTATATGAAAGTTTTCGATTGCTTTTAATATATATGTTAAATCTTTTGGATTTTTTTTGATAAAACCGCTAATCCAATTAGATTGCCCAAGTTTTGTTAAGACTCGTCTTAATTCTGGTTGAAATAAAACAATTATTGCAATAACAACAACACCAGCTATCTGATCCAAAAGCCACGAAAAGATTTCTAATTCAAAAAATCTCGAAAGGACATAAATTATTATAAAGAAAAATAATCCTTTTATTACTTGAACCGCTTTTGTTTGTGCAAGAATTTGATAAAATTTATAAAAAACATAAGTCATTATAAAAATGTCAAAAACACCCCAGATTATATTTAAAAAAATAGTAATAAAAGATAGCTGGGTCCAAATCATAACAAATCCTTAAAGTAATTCATCAACTCTCATTACAGACTCTACTATGTTTACCATTGTTGCAACCTGCTCGGCTGTGTGAGCTTTTATAATATTTGCTCCATTTATGATAGCTAAAGTATTGGCAGCTATGCTACTAATATGAGTTCTTTTCATTTTACCTCTTAATGCCTCTCCCAAAAAGCTTCTTTTTGATAATCCAACAAGTACAGGTAAATTCAGATGTTTAAAACTCGAAAGCTGTCTTAAAATTAAAAAATTATCCTTATCACTTCTCCCAAAGCCAATGCCAGGGTCTACAATTATTTTATCTTTACTTATTCCTTTTCCAACTGCATAACTTACATTTGATTGAATGTCTTTAATAACATCAGAAATAGAAACAAGAGGCTTTGGAATATTATTACTTCCAGCAGAAGAAGCCATCATTACAAGAGGGCATTTTGCATGAGCAATAAAATTAGCCAATTCTTCATTATATTTTAGTGGAACTATTTTATTTATTATATCTACTCCAGCGTTTACTGCCTCTTTTGCCATAGATAAATTAGAAACATCGATTGATAAAAGAATATCAGGAAATTGCTTTTTTATTTCTTTTATAAGGTGTGTTATACTTGCAATTTCTTTTAATTCTTCCTCTTTATTTATCTTTGTCGAAAAATTTTCACTGCTGATATTTATAATTTCAGCCCCTGCTTTTATCATGGATTCTGATTTTTTTAAAAGTTTTGCTTCAGAAAAATTTGAAAAAGAATCATATCTATAATACCCTACAATACCAATAACATAAGTTTTATGTTTAAAATCAAGAATCTTATTCCCAATTTTCATAACACCAATGTCATTTACCAAGCATTTCTCGATCTCTTTAGATATTTCCGAAAGCCCAAATTGTTGATCCATTATTTTACGAGCAAGAATCTTTAAACTTTTTTTAGAGCCAGATATTATCATATCTGTATTTCTTTGAGTAAAAGAATACGCCTCTTTAGATATAGCAGCTTCTCCACCTAAAGAATGAATTTCTTGTTTTATTATATTTGCTGCTCTTGTATCAACTTGTTCAAGTTTAAGATGTAAAAATATCATCTTAGGCAAGATTAAATCATAAGCCTTTTTGTCAGTTTTTACATTCGCTAATTCTTTTTTTATCTCGAATTCATTATCGAGTTTAATTATATGAGCATTATAATTTAATTGTTCTACTGGCACAAGAACCTCCATTTTGGCTCAATATGCCAGCATTTTTTTTCTTTGTCAAGATTAATATAACAAAAGAAGATAAATTTATTTTGAAAGTCTTCTACTCCTTTTTAAAATCTAAATATCTATAAAAATGAATGTAGATTTTAGAAAAAAATTAATATAACTATGCTTTTCCAACATATAAAACAATAGATTGATACTCTCGTCTATTACTTGGTTTTATAAAAAAACTTTCTTTAAAATTTTTTCCTCCGTATTGATTTTTAAAGATTTTTATTCTTTATACTCATTAATTTGATTTTTACCATTGTTTTTTGATAAATATAAAGCCATATCAGCTTTATGAGAAACAACTTCGCTTTTTTCGTTACCTTTTGTTGTATAAATCCCAATAGATAATGTAAGGTCTAATTTATTGCCTTTATGGTCTTCCAAAGGAATTCTCACATCACAAAGTATTTTTTCTGCAATATCTTTTGCATTATCTTGTTTTATATCTACTAAGATGATGATAAATTCATCTCCTCCATACCTTCCTACATAATTAGTTTTAGAAACATTCTTTTTAAGAATTTTTGCAATATGTTTTATTACATAATCACCTGTTTGATGACCATAATTGTCATTTATAGGCTTAAAATTGTCTATATCAATCATAATTATAGAATACGGTTCTTTTAATGCTTGCAAAGTTTCTGTTATAAATTGATGGTTGTAACAACAAGTCATTTGATCCTTAGTTGACTTTTCGTATAGAATTTTTCCTTTTTCTTTTTCGATTGCGATATTTTTTTGTAAATCAATATAATCAAAAACAACTAATAACATAATAATAAAAGAAAAAAACATAAGAATAGGCATATTTAAGCTAAACGCATTATAAGAATGTGTTTCTTTTGTCAAATTAAAAAATATATCATAGCCTCCAAGAATAAGTAATATAACATTTAAAGTAAATAATATTTTTGCATTTCTTGATTTTTTGAAATTTAATATTGTTGTATAAATCCACGATATTATATTTAATAAAATCAGAAAACTTAATCCACTTGAAACTCTTTTTAGTAAACTAAGGTCTTTAATAAAAATTAACATAAGCATAAGGCTTGTAAATAATATCATCGATGCAAAAAGATTTGCTTTATTCTTAAATTGTTTATAAACAGCGAGTGAAAAAAATCCAACACATACAAATAAAGAAGATGCAATAATTCTTTTAAATAAAAATAATGAAACAGGTAAAGTATAAATCGAAAGATTGCCAGAAGCAAAAATTGAAAGAAATAAAGCTGAAATAGAAAAATATAAATATTCTGGTTTAGATGAGCCTGCCAAAAAATATAGAGAAATTAAAAGTAAAAAAAGAAGCATTATAGAGCCTATTGCAATTAAATGAAAACTTAAAAAAAGATTGACCCAGTTTATCATTTTTACGGCTAAAGATGATGATGTAATAAAAATTGGAAATGCTAATAGTCCAATTTCAAAACTTGCGAATACTTCGAGTCTTATTTTGTTCTCTTCTTTTAGAATGTTTTTATCAATATCGAAATAATGTATTCCATTCCATATATTACTATTACTTTTACCAAAATCGCCAACTTCACCTATCAACATATCATTAAAATATACTTTATATGATTGTGCTGCCAATCTATATAAAATTATCTTGTAAATATTACAGTTTATTCTGTCAAAATCTTTTTTACTAACTTCTGTTTCAAAAACAAAAATATTTTCTTTATCAATTATTCTATAATTTAAATTATCATTTTTGTTATCTAAAAAAAAATTATCTAAAATTATTATTTTTGTGTTGTCTTTATTTATTAAATTAGTTAAAGACAAAACTCTAATTAATATTGTAATAATAATAAAAATGAAAATAATAAAAATAAGTGGATGTAAAATTTTTCTTTTCATGCCCTATTCTCTATGATAGTAATAGTATATCTATTGATATTAGTCTTTTTTTAAAAATTTTCAAGCTATTGTACAACATATTTAAGAAAGAAAAAGATTGTTTTTATTGAATAATTTATATTTAGATAAAGAATTAGATATAAAATTAAATATTTTTTATAGTTTCAAATAAATCACAAATGGCTTTTTTATACTAATCTATTTTAAATTTATTTATCATTTGATCTATATTCATAATATTTTCTGAATTTTTAATACTAGATTCAGATACTATCTGAACTGAATAAAATATTTCATTTGATCCAATTGTAATTTCTTCAATTCCTATTTTTGTTTCGTTTGATAGCAAACCTATCTTATCTAATGATTTGTTTATTTCACCTACTTTATGAGTCATGTTATTTTCTGAAATCTTTATATCTTCAGATGTGTTTTTTAATGATATTAATGAATTGATTATTTGTTTACTTCCTTCTGATAATTCAACCATTGAATTTTTCATTTCTTCCATACCTAAAGAAACTTCTTTTATACCTAATGTTATATTTTTAAAATAATCTCCCATAATTTCTGTTGATTTTTCAGAAACTTGAATATTATCAATAGCATCTTTTAAAGATTTTGCTATTTCTTTTGTGTTTATAGATGTCGTTTCAGATAATTTACGAATTTCATCAGCAACAACAGCAAAACCGTTTCCATATTCTCCAGCATGGGCTGCTTCTATAGCAGCATTCATTGCTAAAAGATTTGTTTGTAATGATATATTTTTTATAACACTTAATAAATCCATTATTACTATTGCTGAATTACCAACATCTTTGATCACATTTCGAGTTTGCTCCATTACTTTTTCACCATTTTCAGCCAATACTTGTAATTTTAAAGTTGATTGTAATTTATTTTCTGTTATATCTAATAAAGATCGAATTGAAGATGTAATTTCTTCAACAGATGAAGATGATTCGTTTACGTCTGATGCTTGTTTATATATTAATTCTTTTACATTATCACAAAATAATTTTATATCTTTTGATAGAGTATTACTTTTTTTTATTTCATCATTTAAAAATACAATTTTTCCCTTTATATTTTCTATATTTGCATTTATTTCTTCTAGTGATGCGGATGTTTCTTCTGATGTTGATGATAAACTTGTGCTAATATTTTGAGATTCTGATATTACAACGACAATTTCTTTTATCATTAAGTTTAATGACTTAATAAAAGCATTAAAATGATTTGATAAATCCCCTAATTCATCATTACTTTTTATTGTAATTACTTTTGTTAAATCTCCATTCCTATTTGATAAATCTTTCATTATATCAGTAATACTATAAATAGGATTTAATAATTTTTGTATAACAATACTAATAATTATGGCTATTGATAAAAATATCATTAAAGTAAATATAATTATTACACTCAACAAATTAAATGTTTTTTTATTTAAATCAGAAATATTCAAATTCATTTGAAACTTTCCAATTATTTTATTTTCATCAGATAAATTAAAATTAAATATTTTAGAAGGTTTTTTTGATGAATCTCCAACATATTTAATTTTTTCAAAATTATCTGAATAATTTATTGATATAAAAAATATTTCTGAATTCATATCAGTTTTTTGTTTTAAATTTTCTTCTAAACCTTCAAAATCATAATTTATAATAAATTCTTTACTACTATTAGCAATTGATTTTAGTAAATTAATACCATTTTGATTAAATGATATAATTAATTCTTTTTCAAAATATTTATATAGTATGAGTTCTCCACCAAATAAAAAAATAAATAATACTATATTAATAGAAAATAATAATTTATATTTAATTGAATCTTTTTTTTTCATTAATTCCTCACTATTAAAATTTAAAATCAAAATCTTTTGGTATTATCTTTGCATTTTTTATTATTAAATAAGTATGAGAGAAATTTTCTATTGTTGTTTTTAAATATCCTTTAATACCCATTTTTTCTTTAAGGTCTTTAGCTAAAACTGAATTGTCTTTTTCTAAAAGTAATAGTGAAGTTAAAATTTCATCTCCATATTTTTTATAGATTTTTTCTGTCAATATTATTGTATCATTTGGATTTTCTTCAAAATCTTCTCCTATAATAATCAAATCTTGGTATTTATCTTGTTCCCAAATTAAATTCTTTACTACGGCAAAATCCGCTTCTCCAGATGATACAGCATTTAGAGCGATCTGATGTTTTTTAACTATAACTGGAGTATAAAAATTTTCGATAGGTTTTCCTTTTAAAAGTGAGCGAACAAAAATTTCTCCGGAAGATGCTAAGGATGTATATGCAATTTTTTTACCTCTAAAATCTTCAATATCATTGAATTTTTTTGTTCCTTTTTTTGCTATTATCAAAGCTCTATATGTACTATTACCTTTATTGTCAATAGGACGAGCTACTGGAAATGCAAGTCCCTTTTTTATTAAAATTGCAGCAACAAAAGACCCTGATATAATTCCATCTGCTTTTCCGTTTTTAAATAATTCTACGGCATGTTTATAATCATTAGCTACTTGTAAATCAATTGTTTCTATTTCTTTAATATTATTTTTTAGAAAATTAGATAATGCTAAATATTTGGGCATCTCAATTTTTGGATCTTGAGAAGCCATAATTACAAATTTTAATATTTCTTGCGAATAAATAGCCTGTTGAATAAATAATATTAAACCAATAATAAATAGTTTTTGAAAAAATTTTTTCATCATAAGATATTCTCCATTTTATATTATTTTTATTAATCATAGATGACTGGTTTTATTACTTATTTATTTTACATAGCCATCGTCTAACTATAAAATAAGTTTATAAACTTGTCAAATTATTTAAAAAAAATCAAAATTAAGCAATTATTATAAAATTCTTTTAGTTAAGTAATTATACCAACCTATTAACTGATTTTAGCGATAATTAAGATTAGTTAAAACTACGAAGGACACGAAGAATGGAATAAAACTTTTACAAAAATATACTGTATGTTAATTATATAATACTTTTAGAATAAAAAAAGGTTATTTCAAAATGTTTGAAATAACCTTTTTTTATCTAAATTTATTTGTTTATCTCAAGCGTCGTCTTCATCCACATCATAAGTTTCATCTTCAGTTTTGGTTTTCTTTTTAGATTTTTTTTTGTGATGTTTCTTTTTTTCTTCTTTTTCAGTGTCTTCTTCTTCGTCTATGTCATCGTCTTTAGTATTTTGTTTTTTTTGTGTTTCGTTGAATGTTTTTAATAAGTCGTCTTTTTTATCAAGAATAAAGTCTTTAAATTTAGAAAATTCTTCTTTTCCATCAGAAAATGAGTTTTCCCAAATAGTTTTTATCGAATCCTCTGACAAATCTCCGTTTGCCTCTATGTATCTTTTTGTAATAATCCCAATAGCATAAGTCCCTGCGAATGCTATACTTGCATTTATAACCCAACCTACTATTGGTATAAATCTATTCAAAATACCAGCCGCTGTCCTAAAAATAAATCCAGAGCCAAGAGTTGCAACTATCATTTTTAAAAATTGGTCTCCATCAATTTTAAAATTGTATAGATTTGCAATTTTTGAAATTAGTCCAAGTTGTAGAGTAGTCAAAATAAAGAAATCAGAAATAGGTATAAAAGGTATAAAACCAATAGCAGCCGAAATCATCGAATAATTAGTTAAAGTTCTTTTGTACTCAAAATTTCTTAGTTCTTCTTTATCATAAATATTAAAACTAAAACCAGTCTCAGTTTCTTTTATACCCAAAGCAAGCCCAAGTTCTGCAAAAGATTGGTATTGCTCATAACTAATATTGTCAATCTCTGCAATTGTTTTTGCAAGTTTGAAATAATTTAATCGCTCATCTTCTGAGATTGAGTCTGCTATTTCTTTTAGCTGCTCTTTTTTGATTTTATTTTTTAGAATATTTTCTAATTCATCTAAATCTAAATCATTAAAAATTTCAGTAATATATTCTTTTTGTTTTACAGTTATATTACTTGCTTGAACTGGATACAAAATTAGAGAGGCGATTTGTTTCATAATAATTTCTCCCATTAATATATTTTTTGAACTGTAACTCTTCCATTCTCTGATATAATGCTAATCTTTTTTACATCTGGATTTTGATAAAGAAATTTAGAAACCGAAGTCATTACTTCTTTTTCAAATATCCTCTCAAGATTTCTTACACCAAATTTTTTACTATAACCTATTTCTACTATATAATCTATAAAAGTAGAATTAAATTCTACCTCAATTCCTCTTTTTTCAAATATTTTGAGTGATTTTTTAATTATTAGGTTTGTTAGAATGTTTTTTGCAACATCTTTTTCTATATAATTAAAAACAACTACTTCATCAATTCGGTTTACAAATTCTATCGGAAAAATTTCTGTTAGTTTTAACTCTGCTTTTTGCTCTTGATCACCAAATCCAAGTGAAGAGCTAGTAACGCCAATTGCATTACTTGTCATAATTATCGTTACATTTGAAAAGAATATTACTCTTCCTTTTGTATCAGATATTCTACCCTCATCAAAAACTTGCAATAAAACTTTTAATACCTCTGGATGTGCCTTTTCTATCTCATCAAGCAATAAAACGCACGATGGATTTTCTAAAATTTTTAGGCTAAAAAATGGAATACTGTCATAACCAACATAGCCAGGAGGAGCTCCCAATAATTTAGAAACAGAATGAGCCTCTGTAAACTCAGACATATTTAAAGTAATTAATTTATCCTCTGAGCCAAATAAAAAACTTGCGATTTGTTTAGCAAGGTATGTTTTACCAACCCCAGAACTTCCTGCGAATAAAAATACCCCGTCTGGTTGTTCTGGTTTTAGATCAAGTTTTTGCTTTGTCATCCTAATTTGGTTTGAAATTCGGTCTATTGCTTCATCTTGTCCAAAAACTCGCTCTTTTAAGAATCTTTCCATCTCAAGTAAATGTTTTCCTTTATCTTCTTCTGTTTCTATAAATCTTACACCAACGAGTTCACCAACTATATTTTTTATTGTTTCTTTATCAACTTCTTTTTTGCCATCCAAAGCACATCGCGAAAATGATTTTTCCATAACATCGATTGCTTTGTCTGGGAAAACTCTATTTTTAACTTCTTCTTCTGCAAGGTCTACTATTATTTCAAGGAATTTGTCTTGTATTTCAAGTTTGTAATGCTCTGTCATTTTTGGTTTAAGTTTTTTGAGAATATCCAAAGTTGCATCTCTATCAAGTTCTTCTACCATTATACTATAAAATCTTCTATCTAAAGCAGCATCTCTTTGAAAATATTTTTGGTATTCTTCTGTTGTCGTTGCACCTATACATCTAAGCTCGCCTCTTGCTAATGCAGGTTTGAGAATATTTGCAGCATCCAAAGAACTACCCTCTGTTTCCCCTGCACCAAGCATAGTGTGAATTTCATCTATAAAAAGAATAATATTTTCTCGCTCTTTAAGTTCGTCTATAATTCGTTTTAGTCTTTTTTCAAAGTCCCCTCTATAATTAGTACCAGCAACAAGCATACCCATATTAATTTCAACAATTTCCATATTCTTAAAAAATTCTGGTACATCGCCTGCAATTATTTTTTGAGCAAGCCCTTCGACAACAGCAGTTTTGCCAACGCCAGCTTTACCAATCAAGATAGGATTATTTTTCTTAATTTTAAATAAAACTTCCAAAACGCCTCTAATTTCTTTATCTCTACCCACTACTTCAAATAACTTGCCATCTTTTGCAAGTTTTGTAACATTTCTACCAAATTTCTCAGTAAATAATTCTTCTTGTACAGGTTGCTCTTTTTTAATTTCATCAGTAGGAGTTATAGTCGAAGTTGTAGAGGTTGAAATTGTTTCTTCTTTTTCGTCATCTAACTTGATTTTACTCTTATAAGTGGCTGATTTTAAGTCATCTGGTTGAATGTCATCACCTTTTTTGATTTCTTTTGGATAATCATTTTCCAATCTCTTTTTTTCTTCCATTGCAGGCTTATATTTTGGATCAGAATCCAATGCCCTTTTATACATCTCGTAAGCTTTTTTATACTGTCCAAAAGCATCAAAAACAAGTCCTATGTTATATAAAGAATATTTATAAAAATTATCAATTTCTATTGCCTTTGTGTAATAATACAAAGCAGAGTCATAATCCGTTTCATCATAGTATAGAATACCAAGATTATTTAATGCTCCTATATAATTTGGATCACATTTTATTGCTTTCTTCAAAAAGGCTTTTGCTTTTTCTGGCTGATTTTTTTCTTTGTAAATTTTTGATAGGTTGTAGTAAGGATATTTATAGTCTTTATAACCTTGTATAGCACGGTTAAAAAAATCTTCTGCTTTGTCAAATTCCCCTTTATCAAGATAATAAAGCCCAAGTTCATTTAAAGCAGGGTGGTAATTACTCTTTATCTTTATTGCTTTTTCAAACCACTCTTTAGCATTTTCTTTTGAAGAAGAGTTATCTGGATTTTTTTCTTCTATGCCAAGACCAATATTATAATATGCCCAATAATATTCGTCATCAACTTCTATTGCTTTTTTGTAACATCTAATTGCATTGTCAAAGTCTGGAATATCAAAGTAAACATTGCCCAAATCATTCCATATATTAGCATCTTCTGGATTTGCAGTAACGCATTTTTCGTAGAATTCGATAGATTTTTGGTTATTTCCTCTCGCCAACTCAATTTGAGCTATTTTTTGAAGACTCTGGTAATGTTTTGAATCTTTTTGCACTATTTCTAAAAATATCTTAATAGCATTATCATAATCGTTATTGTAATAGTAATCATTTGCTTTCTCAAACAGTGATTCGATGTCCCTATCCATATATCCACCTCAAATTTTTTATTAGCATAAGTCATACCCCCAAAAAATCATTTGGGATAACCTATCCTAAATTATATAAGAATATTATCATTAGATGTCAATTACTTTTTATATTTAATTAATATAATTCAAAAATTCTAATAAATCCATAAGAAAATAAAAATTTATACAATTTTCTATAACACGGATTAGCACTGATTAATCGGATGGTCACAGATTATAACACAGATTAGCGACGACATCTCTAACGAATGTTGGAATATTTTTTTGATGGGTCTAAGAACAAAATGCTATTTTGGAGTGTATAGGTCTAAATATATGGAATTATTAATGTAAATCTGTCATAAATAATGTTATTATTTGTTTTTTTGTATTGATGATTATGTTTTATATTAATTTTTTTTAAAAAAAATTTATTTTTTAGAAAAATTGTTGAATTTTTTATCTAATTGAATATAATTGTTATAAATACGAAATTCATTTTTGAATTTAGAGTGGAAATTCGGATAATTGCCGTTGTACGAAATAAACCGGGAATAATTGATTAGCTGTGGTAAAAAGTCACAAAATAGTGTTTGTTTTGATTTATCAGAATTTCAAATTTTGATTAAAAACAAATAAGATTTAAGAACAGGAGACATTTTGTTATGAAAAATCCTTTGAACACTTTTTCAATTGCCTGTCCTCGATGTTTGGAAGAAATTACCCAAAACACGAAAATCTGTCCCAAATGTAGGTTAGTTTTATCAGACAAAGACATATCTATTCTTGCAATAACAGCGGAGGGAATTTCCCTTTGGGCTTGGGAATATGGTATCCCGTTTTATAATGAGTATAAAGAGACGGGAAAAATCGTAACTCGCTTTTGTCTCGAACCTTTAGGAATCCTTTCATACTTAGCTTCTGTCGTGGCGGCTGGTGTAATTGGCAATTTAGCCTACGATTTAATTAAAGAGGCTGCCATCCGTATTATCAAAAAAATTCGTAATCACCCCAAAACAACTATAGTTATTGATCCTAAAAAAAGCGATGAAGAAAATCTCAAAATACTATTCAAATTGACCAAAATGTATGTAGACTATTATAAAACGCCTTTTGGTATTGACGGTGAATTCGCAAAAGTATTTTCAATTATTGAACTAAGCGAGCCTGGAAAGTTCCTTAGTCCCGGATTATTGTTAAAATTGGAAAAAATTTATTCCGAATCGGATTTACAATCTCTTACTTCATCTACACTTGAAACTCAAAAATTGGACTATCTCACCTACGTATACTCAATGACACATCATGTTGAGGAAAATGACAAGGTATTGAAATATCTCTCTACGAGTCAATTCACTGAGGCCAATAATCTTTTATCTAAAGGCAAAGATGGTCAAGCTCGACTTGCCAAAGAGGGAACGACTTTACTTCATGGTGTATATAACGTCAGTAGAGATAGGTATACCAGAGGTATGAACTTTGCTGTTGAGCTTATTGAGAACAGTATTATGGCCCTTCAACACATACCTAATGCTAGGTTATCCATTAATATCGCTGGCAATGAGTGTACGATAGAAGATAATGGACCAGGAATGTCTCCTTACATACTATTTGATGTTTTGCTTCTCCCTGAGAGGGAAGGATGGATTAAATACGGAATACTAAAAGAGAATGAGGTCTCTTCATCAAGTACAGGTGTAGGTTTCGTTACAAGCCTACTATGGTGTGATAAAGTTATCGTTGAGAGCAAAGCAGCTGAGACCGAGATGATTGCCATTGAGATTTTAATCAAGAATATGAACGATATCCAGTTATTTAGACGTCCGAATTCAGGACTAAAACTTAACCAAGGAACAAAAATCTATTTACATTTATGTGAGCCGCCTCGCATGCATAGCTTTAGTACAGGTCCAATATCAAAGGTGGGTTATCAAGAAGATTTAGCTAAGTCATTAATCATGTTAATCCGAAGTTATTGTGGTTTGGTGGAAAACCGTATTGCTGTCTACCTCAATGGCGAGCTAGTAAATGACGAACACAAGAGAGGGATTGGTCCCAACCAGGTATCGGTCAAATTTTCCGAACGTTTTAGAGAAATGGATAATTTTATAAATAAAGATTTACTAGATATTCCTATCTACTTTGCACAATTACCTGAAAGTACCAATATGATTGATTATTATTCACAAAACATTTACGATCACAAGGGCTTCAAAGCAGTTGTGGAGTATTATCATTATGGACTATTCCAGTTTTATACCATTCTTTCTGATCAGACAGAAATCGCAGGACATAAAATTGAAATTTCCGATTATCAAAAATATCGACTTAATCATCTAATAATTCGTGTCTTTTTACCTGGGCATTTCCCATTATTAATTGGAAGGCAAGGGCTTCCGATGATGTCAGAATATTACATTATTAAACAAATACTATCACTTATTTTCCCAAAGGCCTAATTTTACAAAAATGCTAACACAGAAATGGAAAGCTTTGGTATCTTGCCCGGTTTACTTCGTACAACAAACCGTATGTGTTCGCTCGGGTACTCGCTCAGGTCTGCGATTTGAGTTGCTTTTTTGTTGGAAGAGGAAGCAACTCAAATCGCAGACCCAATTGACCGCAGATATTGTATTTTCTTGTTGATTTGTACTTTTGTATTATTGTATTATGTGAGATGCGGTCAACTGCACATACTGTCGCCGTTAGTCGAAAGAAGCGTGCCGAAGATTGTGATATGATACGCCGCTCGTCCGTGAGCGGCTTAAGCTTTATATAAGGATAATTATTTTGGAAATAATAAAAGGTTCCGAATGGCGAAAATGGGATTTGCATGCACATACACCAAATGATTTAGAATGGAATAACAAACCAGATTTATCAACGAAAGAATTAAGGCAAGATTTTTCAAGAAAATATATCTCATTTGCAAAAAAAAATGAAATTTCTGTAATCGGAATAACGGATCATAATTTTTGTGATAATTTAGAATCTTCTTTGTTACCATATATCATAGATGAAGCTAAAAAAGAAAATATTACGATATTACCTGGTTTTGAGATAACAGCAAAAGATGGAAGTGGAATACATTTATTGATAATATTTCCAGAAAATACAGATTTAACCAAAATAAAAAAGATTGTTGATAGATTATTTAATATTGGAAATGATAATAGTTTAAATAATAAGGCAATTCATGTATGTGATAAAACTATAGATGAAATTAATAAAATTATTATTGAATCAAAGAGTCAAGCAATTTATATATTTGCTCATGCAGATAGAGATAATGGTATTCTTGATAAAGGAACTATTACTGGGGAAAGAAGAGTACAAGAATGGCAAAAAGATTTTATTAGAATTTGTCAATTATCAAAATCTCCAAATGAATTTTCAGAAAGTTGTTTTATTTCTAAAGTGGTTAATAAAATTGATGAGCATTATAAAAAAGATATGGTTTATATTATTGCATCAGATTGTAGAAGCATTTCAACAACAGGAAATGAAGATGGACGAAATTATTTAGGCGAGAAATTTACATGGATAAAAGCTGATGCAACTTTTGAAGGTCTAAAACAGATTCTTCATGAGCCAGAAAGTAGAGTGCGTATTCAACAAGATAAACCAGAGAGAAAAAATGATTACCAAGTTATAAAAAGAGTCAGATTTCTCGATACCAGAACAAAGAAAGAATTTTCTGATGAATGGATCAACTTAAATCATAATCTAAATTCAATCATTGGCGGTAAATCATCAGGTAAGTCTCTATTATTGTATCATATAGCTAAGACAATCGATCCTGATAGAATTAATGAAATTAATAAAGATAAGGTATATCAAAATATTGCATATACATTAGAAAATGATCCAAATTTTAATTTTGAAATAGAATGGAATGATGGTGAGAAATATTGCTTAAAAGATGCTAATCGTAGATCAAGTCCGATTACTTATATTCCGCAGCTCTATTTAAACAGATTAGCAGATGCAGATGATAAAAAAAAAGAGTTAAATGCCCTAATAGAGGATATGCTAAGAGATTCTCATAGTGATTACAAAGAATTTAGAGAAGCTATTTCTGTTGAAATTTCTGAAACTAGAGATAATCTTAACAAGTCAATTAGTGAATATTTTAGAATACATGATAATTTAATTCAGAAGCAAAAAGAATTAAAGGAGCTTGGCGATAGGAAAGCTATTGAAAATGCCGTTAAAGAAATTGATGGAAATATTCTTATTTTAAGAAAAGAATCAGAATTTTCAGAAGATGAAGAGAAAGAATATAAAGTATTAATCGATAAAAAAGAAAAAACAGTAACTGATTTAACGCAACAAGAGAAATATATAAAATCTTTAAACGATTTGCAAAATAGATTAAATGATTATATTAAAAATATTAAAGGCACATTGCACATAGATATTTTTGACAAAGTCATTAAAAATGATTTAACATTAACTGATGATATAAAAAATAATTTAAATTCTTTATTTGATTTAATACTCATTGATTTAATTAAATCTGGATCTGAAAGTATCAATAAACATTTTAAATTAATGAAAACTGAAAATGAAAAAAGAGAGAAACTTTTAACAGAAAAAGAAGAAATTGAAGATAAACTCAAACCATATCAAGCAAAGGTCAGCAATCAAGAATTGTTTAGTGAATTAGATAAACGAAAAAAAGAAGAGCAAATAAAATTAAATGCTATTATTCAAAAAGAAAAAGAAATTGAAGAATTGAAAAAGCAAAAAAATTATGATTTGTTTTTTAGATATTATCAAGATTTATTTAATTCTTATAATAAAATTATTGAAAAAAATTCTTTGTATAGCGATATACGTGACACTGAAAATTTGAAATTATCCTCTACTATTCATTTTAATAATGATAAATTTTTTGATAACTTTTCTAATAAAATAAATAAAAGAGCTGGATTAAGCAATCAATTTGAAAATATATTTGATTATAATAACAACTTCATCTTTAATACAGAAAATCATATTAATAATATCAAATTAATTATAACTAATGTTTTAGAAGATAAAGTCAAAATTAATAGTTCTTATCAAGTAAAGGATATAATTATTGCATTATTAGATGATTATTTCTACATTGATTATAATTTAATCCAAGATTCTGATGATTTATTAAAAATGTCTCCAGGTAAAAGAGGGATTATATTATTCCAATTATTTTTACATTTAAGTAAATCTACTGATCCTATTTTAATTGATCAACCAGAAGATAATTTAGATAATCGAACTGTTTATAACGAATTAAATGATTTTATTAAAACTAAAAAGAGTAAACGTCAAATTATTATAGTTTCACATAATCCCAATTTAGTTGTATCTACAGATTCAGAAAATGTTATTGTTGCAAATCAAGATGGTCAAAATAAATCAGGTAAAAATAAGAATTATAAATTTGAATATATAAATGGATCTTTAGAAAATTCTTTTGTAAATGATACAGAAATTGGAATATTATATCAAAAAGGTATAAGAGAACATGTTTGTGAAATATTAGAAGGCGGAAAGGAAGCATTTGCTAAAAGGGAAAAGAAATATGGTTTTACCTAGAAAAGGAATCAACCTACGGCGTCCGTGCCTTCGGTTGATGTTCTTAATACAGTTTCGGCACGCTTCCATCGACTAACGCCGATATATCTCCGCTCCCGATGGTCGCTACGCCCTACGGGGTCATTTTTTTGTTTTGCTGCTGCGCTTCGCTCGCTTTTTCGCAAACAAAAAAACGACATATATCTGCGGAACGTTAGTCGAAATTAACCGCTTGAGATTTTAAAATTCAAAAATATTTTAACTAGTCTAAATTATAGATTAAAGATTGTTTGTACAGTCTTAAAATTTTATTTATATAGGAGATTTTGACATGAAAAGTCAAAGTGTTTTTAAATTATTACTATTATTTATAATTATAATTCTTGTTGCCAGTCTACAGTTTATAAGTGTTAGTTGTGTTACTCAAGCTACAACTACTACTACGGTTCAGTCAACCTATAAAATATCAGGAAGTTTGAATTGTAATTATTCTCCAGCATATAATAAAAATGTTTATTTAGGGTTATTTAATGCAGGGTCTAAAGATTTTACTATAACTCCTATATATGGAGCATCGACTATATTAAATACATCAGGTAAAGGAAATTATTTAAAAGAAGGTATTATATCAGGAACTTATGCATGTGCCGTATTTGTTGATATTAATAATAATGGTAAATTAGATACAGGAGATTATGTTACTTACAAAACAAGCGGAATTACAACTAGCGGAGGTGGCGTTGATATAATAATAAATGGTGATTATACTTTAAATATTGATACTAATATGTGGTGCACTTATTAGTTAAGTATGACTGATTTATAAAATCTACAATATATTGAAAGGTTTTATCTTTAATCAAGCGGTCAACTTCAACTAACAGCAAGTTAGCGGTTACACTCGAGTACTCGCTCCACCCAAATTGCCGACAAATTATTAATATTTTTGCTAAATTGTTGATATTTTTGAGAAAGTTTTATATAATAAAAGTGATTAGTAGCAAGTCGGTAACTTCGCTAACTTACGAAACGTTATGCGACATTTTTGGGCTTAATCAAGTATTTTTGACAACAACCTAAGAGAAAATATATGAATAACGAAAAAACAATAGAATTAAAGGAATTAATTAAGGAACAGTATAGCAATATTGTAGGAATTGTAGTATTAAAAAATGATAGAATTATTTTTGAAAATTATTTTAACGGATATAATCGAAATGATACTGTTCATGTAGCATCTGTTACTAAAAGTATATTATCTGCTCTTATTGGTATAGCTGTTGATAAAGGATATATTAAAAGTATAGAGCAAAATATTTTGGATTATTTTCTGGATTACAAGACCAAAAGGGGCGAAAATACAATACAGAAAATCACTATAAAAAATTTACTGACGATGACAGCCCCATATAAGTACAAATATGAGCCATACACAAAGGTATATTCCAGTGATGACTGGACAAAAGCCGTATTAGATTTGTTAGGTGGTAAAGGCAAAATAGGAGTGTTTAAATATACTACTGTCGGTATACAACTCTTATCAGGAATTATCGCAAATGCAACAGGTCAACGAGTACTTGATTTTGCCACAGAAAACTTGTTTAAGCCACTTGATATAAAAGCACCTCATAATGTAAAAATCAACAATAAAGAGGAGCATTTTGCCTTCCTTAAAAATAAAGATGTTAGTGGTTGGGTTATAGATCCCAAAGGTATTAACACCGCAGGATGGGGGCTTGCCTTATCTACAAATGATATGGCAAAAATCGGTCAGTTATATTTAAACAAGGGCAAATGGAACAGCAAGCGAATTTTATCTTCAAAATGGATTGAGGATAGCACCAAAGAGCACAGTAGATGGGGAGAGTTGCCATATGGTTATTTATGGTGGATTATTGATGGCGATGACAATATTAACTATGCGGCTTTGGGTGACGGTGGAAATGTGATTTTTGTATCACCTGGAAATAAGATGGTAATTGCCATTACATCTCGGTTTATGCCACGAGCTAAGGACAGAATTAAATTGATTAAAAAAAATATTATGCCAATATTTAACGACGATTTAAGATAAAGAAGGTGGTGGTGGTTTGAATATGCCCAAAAACGATCGCACAACACGATATATTACTCCGTTCGGAGTACCTCACTACGCCCTTCGGGGACATTTTTCCTGCGCTCCGTTGGTGCTCGGAAAAAAGTCTCATATATCGAAAACTTTATCGGCAATTCGACCGCAAAGACGTGTATACAAAACTGGAGAGTGCAAATCATGTTACAATTAGAAAGTGACAAAATTGAAGACTACCTTCAAGAAACTGAAATCATAAATTTTTCCAACCAAAGCATTCAAAAGATTTCAAAACAGTTTGATAAATATTCACATGATGAAATTTTATTAGTTAAACATATTTATGAATATGTGAGAGATAACATTTCACATTCATTTGATATACCTGAACTTAAAAAAGTCACGTGCATTGCATCAGATGTTTTGGAGAATGGAGAAGGTATTTGTTTTGCAAAAGCACATTTGTTAGCAGCTTTATTACGTTCAAAAAATATCCCGACAGGTTTCACATATCAAAAAGTATATGACGAAGAGGATAAGTGCTTTTTTCTTCATGGATTAAATACCGTCTATTTAAAATCGATTAATAAATGGATAAGATTAGATGCTAGAGGTAATAATAAAAAGAAAAATATTAAAGCAGAATTTAGCATTGACCATGAAATACTTGCATACCCCGTAAGAAAAGAATTTGGAGAAGATCTTTTTCCTGTAGTTAGTATTAATCCAGATATAAGAGCTATAAATTGTTTAAAACAAAGTTTAAATAGAGAACAAGTTTATAATAATGCAAAAATATAACTTATTGTAAAATGCGGTCGAACAGCCGATAACAAAGCTTACCCGTCTATGAGAAAAGTCAAGAACTTTTTAAAAAGTTATCATATTCTTTAATTTTTTTTAGATGATTATTTTCGTCTCTCCAATAATGGTATTTTTCTTTTTTTAACATTTGAAATATTTCAGAAATAACTTTTCTACGAACTTAAAAGTATTTGTAGAAGCTTCAACAATAACATAAATTTCTAAAGTTAAGAAGAGAATAAAATTGCTTTAATGACTCTTCAGAAAAATTGAAACTTAAAGATTTTTTAGTTCCATCGTGACATATGAAACAACAAGTAAAACAATTAGAATGTAAATCAATACCAAGAAAAAT
>Ga0209727_1000470_pt1 | contig 44469 bp, 41 predicted proteins | sample RifGroC1_FD_183995 | JGI IMG/M metagenome (GOLD analysis project Ga0209727, IMG submission 183995) | Groundwater microbial communities from Rifle, Colorado, USA - Groundwater C1 (SPAdes) (version 2) | ecosystem: Environmental > Aquatic > Deep subsurface > Groundwater | place: Rifle, Colorado... | reverse complement strand
TTGTATGGCTTTAGGCTGTACATATTGACCATTTAAAATCAATTGTGATTGTTCGCCTAGAGCAAGCTCAAATACGAACTTTGGCAATGAGATAAAGGGTTTCCGCTTTAAGATTTTGCTAGCAATCTTAACGAATTGCTGTTGATTTGTTTGCTCAGGTGCAACGAGATTGTAAACCTTCTGCGCACTATTGGAGTCAAATAAAAACTCTATTGCACTTAACACATCTTGGATATGAATCCACACTACTGGTTGTTGCCCTGAACCAATCTTACCCGCGGCATTTAATCGAATCGGCAACAACATTTGCGGCAAAATTCCACCACCTTGACCAAATACAATCCCCAAACGAATAATCTTCGTATTCTGTTGGGAAAACTTTAAAGCTGTTTGCTCCCAAGCTTGGCAAAGCTCAGACATAAAAATCGCCTGCGCTGGGGTGTTTTCATCACAACTGGTATTCCATTGCTCTTGTGGATCAATACCATAGTAGCCAATCGCTGAGCCAGAAATAATGCATTTAGGAAAAATCTGTTGCTGTTGCAACCACTCATAAAGTCGTTGGGTGGTATTGACACGACTATTAATTAATTGCTGTTTACGCTCACTACTCCAGCGTTTTTGACCAATATTTTCGCCCGCAAGATTGATGACATAATCAATTTGTTGGGTTTGAATCTGCTCAAATGAAGTCACCCATTGCAGATCAGGATGTTGTGAAGATTTATTTGTTTGTCGTGTTAGCGCAATGACCTTGTACTGTTTTTTCAACAAAAAAGGTAAAAGATGAGAACCAATAAATCCACTCGCCCCTGTTACCAATACAGTCAATTTTTGCATCGCACTACCTATCAAAAATCATTTGTATAGATAGTCTTAACAGAACAAGGGTGAATTACAAGTGAACTTTATTAACCTAGTTAAACATCTTGTTCGCCATTCGTTGTGCTTGTGCGCCATAGAACCACAATGTGATCAAATATAGAGGTATTGCAAGCATCAACCACATTACTACAACGATCATGAGAAAATTTGGCTGCTGTAAATACGCAATAAAGTTCTGCCAAACTTCAGGATCATTGCGACTAAAAATGAATAAACCGAGTAATAATCCAAATAAGTTGTACCCCCAAAAAATTAAACTAAACATGAAAGTGAGTTTATTTTTTTCAGTTGCAGTTGGGGCACGGCGTTGCTGTTTTAAAAATTTGAATAAAACAAAAATAATAGCAATCAAATACGGAATTGCTGTGAGTACACCTGCAATATTATTTGGTAAAATAGCAGCCAGCACGCCTGCTACCAAAGTTGAAACCAAACAAATAATAAAAAACCATAAATAATATAAACGAAGTGAAATCATGTAGTTAAACCCAATTTGAGTGGTTTCATTAATTAATTATAAATTTTTTTCACTTTTTTTTCATTTTTATGTCAACCGATCAACATTCTTTAGCGTTATATAGGGTACAAGGTCGCAGCAACCGAATCTAAATTGCACGGCATCCGCAACGATTTTCGGTGACCTTTCATTATGACTCTCCATCTTTAGCATTTGTTTTGTTAGCAGCCAAAACTTTTGATAAAGATTTTGACCGACGATTTATCATCACTCGAATCGTCGGTTTTTATTTTTCTAATGATACAAAAATAAAAATATAGGATTAGCCATGAACTCGATTATCTATTTTGAAATTCAATCCTCGAATCCCAAACGCGATACTCAATTTTATCAAAATGTCTTTGGTTGGCATTTCGAGCATGTTGATGGCTTACCCATAGAATATTATCGTATCGAAACGGAAGGAATTCATGGTGGATTACTGCAACGTCCAGTCGCAATCCCTTCAACTGAATGCGGTACCAATGCCTTTACCTGCACGATTGAAGTAGATAATTTTGATGAAATCGCAGCCAAAATTTTAAGCTTGGGCGGTCTTATAGCGATGGATAAATTTGCGATTCCTCATCGTTGTTGGCAAGGCTATTTTCTCGACCTAGACAATAATGTCTTTGGTATATGCGAAATAGATGAGAATGCAAAATGACAGTGTTATACTAAATTTTCTTAAAATTAAGATAGTTAATTCAAATAAAAATGAAATGTCCAAACTGTCAAAACGAAGTTGTGAATGAGAATATCAATATCCAAACGGATATGGGGAAATGTCAAAACTGCAATCATCTATTCAGAGTATCTGAAAATTTTGATTCATCACCCCAATTCGCTTTTGATATTAATCAACCACCCAAAGGTGCTTGGTATAAAAATGACATGCAAGAAATTAAACTTGGTGCAACCTTAAGAAGTCCAATCGCCTTTTTCTTGGTTCCATTTATGCTGATATGGTCAGGTGGTTCATTGGGTGGGATTTATGGTACCCAAATAGCAAACCAAGAATTTAGTCTTTTACAAAGTTTATTTGGTATCCCATTTATCATCGGTACATTAATCTTTGGCTTTTTTACTTTACTCGTCCTGTTTGGAAAAGTTGAACTCACCATAGATCGTCAAGGTGGAAAGGTTTTTACAGGCATTGGGAAATTAGGTAAATCCAAATCTTTTATGTGGAATGAAGTGAGTCGAATCAGAGAAAATCAAATTCAAAATGCTTCCAACAAACAACAAGGACAAATCTTTATAGATGCCGCGCAACCCATTCGCTTTGGTTTGGGCTTGTCTCCAGAACGTCAACATTATATATTTCATACATTAAAACGAATACAAATGCAGTATAAACCTGAAAGAAGATGATTCATGGCTTTTCCAATTGAGGAACAATATATTTTAGACGCTGAGAAAGAACTCAACCTTGTATTTCCATCATCTTTTAAAAATAAAATGATGATTGAAAATGGTGGCGATGTTTTTGTTGAAAATGATAATTGGCAAATTTTCCCATTTTTCGATCGATCCAATCAAAAAAGAAAAATACGTACATGCAACCATATCTTGCATGAAACAAAAATTGCGAAACAATGGACTGGCTTTCCATTACATGCCATTGCGATCGCCCGTAATGGATGCGGAGATTATTTAATTTTTCTTCCGCAGAAACACGCCCCACATACGCTTTCAGATCTAGTCCATATTTGGTTTCATGGCACCAATGAAATTCAACCCGTTGATTTAGATTTTAAAACGTTGGTATAGAGCCTATCTTAAAATGCTAAATCAACTTATCGCATCAGTATTTGATGATTAAAATAAAAATTTGGAATTATTTACCCTGAAACTGTGGCAAACGTCTTTCAAGCATGGCTCGAACACCCTCTTGAGCATCCTCAGATTCAAATAGTGGTTTAAGGTAGTTATCCATTTTATCAAACGCAACTGTATGCCCTAAAGTCACTCCATCGGTTGCAGAAGCTAATAGAGCCTGCACAGCAAGTGGCGCAGCAATACAAATCTCTTTAGCAACTTCGATCGCACGCTCAAGTTGCTTACCTTTTTCTACAACCTCAGAAACAAGATTCAACTCATTGGCTTTTTGAGTATCAAAGGTTTTACCTGTAAGCAAATAAGGCATCGCTTTTTGCCAACCTGCTGCCTGTACAAAACGAACCGTTGCACCGCCAAAAGGCATAATCCCCCGTAGTACTTCGAGTTGCCCAAACACAGTATCTTCACTGGCTATTACCACATCTGCATTGAGCATGAGTTCCACTCCAGCAGTATAACAAATACCCTGCACTGCAACCACAACAGGTTTAGTTCTATGTCTTCCTCCAACGCCCCAAGGATTAATTTGAGCATCGGCAAAATTAAAAATCCCATGCGGAATTTTCGGTTGTAATTCCACTAGGTCTAGACCAGCGGTAAAATGATCTCCATGCGCAAAAATGACAGCACAACGTAATTCAGGATTATTTTCATATTCTGTTAATGCTAAAGATAAATCCTCAATCATATGGCTATCAAAGGCATTGCGTTTTGCCACACGATCTAAACCGATCAACATAATATGATCAATCATTTCACGGCTTACTTTTCCTAAGCTCATTTTCTATTTCCTATTATTTAGTTTTTCGGTACCAAACTAGTTGATCGTTTTAAAATGATCAAGCGATATCTTGTAGCTACTTTCTGCTTGGCTAAGCTCTACTTTTTTCTAGAATACGTGCTACCTTATTCGCATTCATTTCATTATTAGATTCACTTATGACCGTGCGTTTTTTTCATACTTCTGACTGGCATCTGGGACAGTTTTTTTACAACCATTCCCGCCACTACGAACATGAACAATTTCTTGCATGGTTACTTGAGCAAATCAAAATTAAACAACCGCATGCCTTACTCATTGCAGGCGATATTTTTGATGTAATCAATCCGAGCTCACAAGCACAAAAACAGCTTTATCAATTCCTTGCCGATGCGCATGATCTTGCACCACAGATGCAAACATTGATGATTGCGGGAAATCATGATTCAGGCTATCGGATTGAACAAGTTGAACCCTTACTTGAAAAGTACAATGCCAAAACAGTCGGAGTAATTCGCTGGAATGAAGATAAAAGCTTAGATTTAGATCGTTTAATTTTGCCGATTTATGATGAACAAAAACAGATTGTCGCATGGTGCATTGCCCTGCCTTTCTTACGTTCAGCCGAAATCACAGGTTTCAATGAAAACACCACAAACAGTCAAAATGCGATTGCTTATTTACATCAACATTTAATCGCAGAAGCAAAACGCCGTAAAACCGATGATCAAGCTTTAATTCTGATGTCACATGCACATATGCAAGGTGGTGAAACTTCAGATTCTGAACGACCAATTATTATTGGTAATGAAGAAGCACTTTCAACCACGCTGTTTGACGATGAGATTGACTATGTGGCTTTAGGTCATCTGCATAAGCCACAGAAAGTTGGGCAAGATCACATCCGTTATAGTGGCTCTCCAATTCCTTTGTCATTTAGTGAAATTAACTATAAACACCAAGTGCTTGAAGTCACGATAGATCCTATTGAAACTGGAAATCAAGTTGAGTTTGAAGCAATTGCCATTCCACGAGCGATTCAATTACACAAAATTAAAGGTGAACTCAATGACGTCATGCAGCGACTCAAAAATCTGCCACAGGGCCTCATTGAATGTATAGATCATCGTGAATATGTTGATATTGAATATCACACAGCCACGCCTCCTCAACCGAATCTCAGACAACAATTTGAAGATGCCCTGCCTAAAGATCGTTACCGTTTAGTGCGGATTTCACGACAATATTTATCCAATCAAACCAATGCAGAAATTGAATCAAAAATTAATTTAGAGCCACCAACACCCGAAAAACTGTTTCAACAAATTTGGGAGAAAAAAGGCTATAGCGCTGATGATGAAGTCACCAAAGACTTTTTAAGCTTAGTTGCTGAAGCACAGAAAAAACTTGAAGATGATCAAACAGTTTAAGGATTTGCCATGAAAATTTTATCCATTCGACTAAAAAATCTGGCATCTCTTGCAGGTGAGCATTTTATTGATTTTGAAAGTGAACCTTTAGCACATGCTGGATTGATTGCGATTATAGGAAAAACAGGTGCAGGTAAATCCACGATTTTAGATGCGATGTGCCTTGCCCTATTTAATCAAATCCCACGACTAAAAGGCAGTGATGGCAAACTAATCGATGTAGATGGATCAGAATTGCTGACAAACTCTCCTCTCACTGTATTACGTCGTGGTACTGGACACGGTTTTGCCGAGCTGTGTTTTGTCGCACAGGATCAAAAACATTATTTAGCGCGTTGGGAAATTAAACGTGCACGTGAAAATGCCAGTGGCAAACTGCAAAGTGTACAACGCTCATTGAAATGCCTCACCGATGGCGTGGTTGTCGCAGATAAAACCAAAGCCGTCGAAACTCATATTCAACAAATTACGCAGCTCAGTTTTGAACAATTCACGCGTGCCGTGTTACTGGCACAATCCGAAGTCACCACCTTTTTAAAAGCACGGGATAATGAACGTGGTGAATTATTGGAATATCTGACCAACTCCAGTATTTTTGCCAAGATTGGACAGTTGGCTTTTGAAAAAACCAAAGAAGTTCGCTTACAACGAGAAAAATTAGAAAGTGTTTTAGGACACATTGAAATTCGTTCTGATGAAGAAATCGCTGAGTTACAACAGCGATTCAAACAGCTACAGCAACACGTGCAACAACTTGAAAATGAAAAAAATCAATTCAGACAACAACAACAGTGGTTTGAACAACGCGATAAAATCAATAAAGACATAGCGTTAAAAAAACAAGACTATGATCTGCAACTTAAAACCCAAGAAAAAATCGCCAAAGATCGGCACTTACTGAGTCAATTAGAAACATTTTCCGAGATACGTCCTGTTGTTTTTCAACAACAACAGTTGCAAAAAACATTGCGACAACTCGCGCCACAAATTCAACAAAAGCACAATGAATTTAGTGCCTTAACCACTCAATTTGAGCAACAAAAAACACTTTATTCTCAAGCAGAAACAACACTCAATCAATTTCAAGATTTCGAGCAAAAGCATCAAACTGAACTGGCACAAGTACGCAAGTTTGTGCAAGAACGTGACTATATTGCTGAAGAATATAAGAAAACAAAGATTCGACTGACTCAATTGGAAAGTCAACAGCAACCACTCATCGAGCAACAACAACAGCTTGAACAAAGCATCCAAAACTTGAGTGCGCAACATACAGCTTGCTTAGAACAGTTAAAACATAGTGCTCAATATGCTTCTTTAGATAACGGCTTACATGCCCATATTCAACAACTCAAGCAATTTATTCAGCAATATCAAAAAGTAGAAAACACGTTAGGTTCTATTCAACAAGCACAGACCCAACTTAAGCAAGATCAAAACACATTCAATAGTTTAATCACGCAATTTGGCACGACCCAACAAATTGAACAGCGTATTGAGCAACAATCGAAACTAAAAGAAACCCAACAAATTCACCTCAATCAATTGGATGTAATTCAACAAAAACTTCAGCATTATTTTGAATTAAAAAATGAGGTCCTTACGCAGCAAAACAAATTAGAAGCTGTACAAAAGCAAGCTCAACAGCTAGAACAACACAGCAAAAAAGCTGAGCAAGATTATCAGGCTGCTAAAACTGAACGTGAAAAACTTCAACAGGTTTTGCAACAACAAAGGCTGTTGCATGCTGAAAATATTGAACATCTACGTGCTGAACTCAAACACGGCGAAGCTTGCCTTGTCTGTGGTAGTACCGAACATCCTTATCGTGATGACGAGAACCAAATCTCTAAAGCTCTATATGCCTTGCAACAACAACAAGAACAGCAAGCGATTCAACAGGAACAACAACTTTTCCAACTTTGGCAAAAAGCTCAACAACAATTCACTCAAAGCGATACTGAACAAAATCAATTGCAACAGCAGTTGCAGCAATTGAATGAAAAAGTAAAAGCACATGATCAGGTGTTACAGCAGCATGTATCACAGACGAATATCCAGCTCGATTTCAGTCTCACTGAGTATGACATCACAACTAAGATGCAAACATTCATTTTAGAAGCGTCACAAACTCAACAGCAGCTTGAAAAGGAATTATTACAACTTAATCAAGCCAATAAAGATCAGCATGTGCTTCATCAAAACATTCAAAATACACTTTATCAACTTCAGACCGTAGAGAATTTACATCAACAGATTCAACATATCGTGGATTGTCTTAATGCAGACGCTAAAATTGCTTGGTCTAAACATGACATGTCAATCTCACAACACATATTGCAAGCATTGCAGCAACGTAGCCAACAACTAGAGCATGCGGAATCTCTCATCAAACAGAAAGAACAAATTGATCAGCAGTTGAATGTTTTAAAGACCAATTTGAGGGGACTCACTATGCAACAAGCAGAATGTGCGCAACAATTAAAAGACATCGAGATTAAAGGTAAACAGAATACGGATGCTGCTAATCAACTGATTATCACCATGACAGGTTCAGCTGAAATCAAAGCCAATGAATGGTTACAACAGCATGATCAACAACGTCAGCAATTGCAGAGTAAATATCAGCAAGTGAAGCAAAGTTTTGAACAAGCTCGTCAACATTTTGAGCAGCAGAAAAATGTGCTCGAACAACTCAAAGCACAGCAGCAACAAAATCATGATTCTCTTGAACGATGTAAAACTGAAATCACTAATTGGTTAGCCCAGCATCAAAATTTTGCAGAAGATCAACTCAGTGAATTACTTGCGTTTTCATCAACTCAGGAACAGCAGATTCGAAATGCAATACAACAAGCGGACCGTGCTTTGAGTGAAGCGAATTCTGCACTCAAAACTATGCAAGAACAGTTGAATGTACATCTTCTATCAGAACCCAATATTCAAGTTGAACAACTCACTGAATTGATAAATGCCAATCAAGACATTTTACAACAGACAACAGATCAACGAGATCAACTTAAACTGCAATTGGAAGTTCATCAGCAAAATTTAGCCAAACAAAAGCAATTTGCTGATCAGATTCAACAGATCCAGCAACAAGAGCACCGCTGGAATAAGATTTCTAGTCTAATTGGCGACTCTAAAGGTAAAGAATTCCGTGATTTAGCCCAACAGTACAATCTCGATATTTTACTTGAATATGCCAATCAACAACTGGCGATGCTGTCACAGCGCTATACCTTAAAACGTTTGGATAATTCACTCAGTCTTGCGATTATTGATCATGATATGGATGGCGAAACCCGTTCGGTTGCTTCACTGTCTGGTGGGGAATCATTCCTCACTGCCCTCGCAATTTCCTTGGCGATTGCCAATATGGCATCAGGTTCAATGAAAATCGAATCGCTGTTTATTGATGAGGGCTTTGGCACCTTGGATGCATCTTCTCTGCATATGGTAATGAATGCACTAGATCAACTACAAAGCCAAGGACGTAAAGTCATTTTAATCTCGCACATTCAGGAAATGCATGAACGTATTCCTGTGCAAATTCAGGTACAGCCAATTGGTTCAGGTTCAAGTCGGATTGAAGTGGTGGGTTAAAGTGAATAATCCCTTGCCCCAAACAATGCAGTCCCAACTCTAACCATGGTTGAACCCGCAGCAATTGCTGCATCCAAATCAGCAGACATACCCATACTCAAAGTATCCCAATCTTGAGGCTGTGCATGTAATGATTTCACTTGATCAAATAAATTTTTAGCATCAGCAAATGCAGCAACGTTATCAGGAGCTGGAATCACCATCAAACCACGTAAACGCAAATTTGGTAGTCGGCTGATTTGCTCTACTAATTCTGCGACCTCATTGGGTTCACAACCATCTTTAGAGTCTTGTCCGTCAATATTGACTTGTAAACATATATTTAATAGCTTTTGAGTTTCTAAACGTTGGCTAGATAGGCGCTCTGCGATAATTAAGCGATCAACACCATGTACCCAATCAAACTTTTCAGCTAAATGTTTGGTTTTATTACGTTGTACATGACCAATAAAATGCCATTCAATATCTAAATCTTGTAACTCTTCAATTTTTGCCAACGCTTCTTGTAAATAGTTTTCACCAAAACTCCGTTGACCAACCGCATACATTTCGCGCAAGCTTAAACTAGGATGTGTCTTCGATACAGCCAACAATTGCACAGTATTAGGATCGCGTTGTACACGCAGACACGCCTGCTCAATTTGACTTAATACTTGCATGCGTGATTGTTCTGATTGATTCATTGACACAGTTCTCATTTACGAAATGTTTTTTTGCTTTCACATTCTATAATGTGTTGGTAACACAGAGTGAAAGCCGTATATTATTCTACAAAATAATGAGACATTTTTTGATTGTTTCGGGGAAATTATGGATATTACAGAATTACTCGCGTTTTCAGTAAAAAACGGTGCTTCGGACTTACACCTTTCAGCGGGTATGCCACCAATGATTCGCGTGGATGGTGAAGTTCGCCGTATCAATTTACCAGCATTAGAACATAAAGATGTACACCGTTTAGTGTACGACATTATGAATGACAAACAACGTCGTGATTACGAAGAAGATCTAGAAACGGACTTTTCATTTGAAGTACCAAACATTGCCCGTTTCCGTGTAAACGCATTTAACCAAAACCGTGGTGCGGGTGCTGTATTCCGTACCATTCCATCTAAAGTCTTAACCATGGAAGACTTGGGTTTAGGAACAATTTTCAAAGATATTTGTGACTACCCGCGTGGTATTGTTCTGGTCACTGGTCCAACGGGTTCAGGTAAATCAACGACATTGGCTGCAATGATTGATTATATTAATGAGCATCGTTATGACCATATTTTAACGGTTGAAGACCCAATCGAATTTGTACATCAATCAAAGAAATGTTTGATTAACCAGCGTGAAGTGCATCGTGATACACATGGCTTTAACGAAGCACTTCGTTCAGCCCTTCGTGAAGACCCTGATATTATCCTAGTCGGTGAGATGCGTGACTTAGAGACAATTCGTCTTGCTCTAACCGCAGCAGAAACAGGTCACTTAGTATTTGGTACTCTGCATACCACCTCAGCAGCAAAAACCATTGACCGTGTGATCGACGTATTCCCTGCCGAAGAAAAAGATATGGTTCGTGCGATGTTATCCGAATCATTACAAGCAGTAATTTCACAAACATTGTTGAAAAAGAATGGCGGTGGTCGTGTTGCAGCGCATGAGATCATGATCGGTATTCCTGCGATTCGTAACCTTGTTCGTGAAAACAAAGTTGCACAGATGTACTCTGCGATTCAGACAGGAGCTAACTACGGCATGACCACACTCGATCAAAGTCTTAAAAACTTAGTTTCGAGAGGCATCATTAGCCCTCAAACAGCTCGTACTGTTGCTAAACAACCTGAATCATTCCTATAAAAACTAAAATTAATGGGGAAAGTATATGGATTTTAATGATTTACTCAATCTAATGATTGAACAAAGTGCTTCGGATTTATTTGTTACCGCTGATGTTGAACCTTCAATGAAAATCAACGGTCAGATTGTTCCTGTGGCTAAAGCAAAACTTTCAGGCGAGATTGTAGGTCAGTTATTACACTCAATCATGAGTGATAAACAACGTAAAGAATTCGAAGATACTCGCGAGTGTAACTTCGCAATTATGAACCGTGAGAAAACAGCGCGTTTTCGTGTGAGCGCGTTCCAACAACGTGATATGCCAGGCATGGTATTACGTCGTATCGAAACGGTTATTCCAACGATGGATGAATTAAAACTACCTGCAATCCTCAAAGATTTAGCGATGACCAAACGTGGCATCATTATCTTTGTTGGTGCAACAGGTACAGGTAAATCAACCTCGCTCGCATCAATGATCGGATATCGTAATCAAAACTCTAAAGGTCATATCATCACCATTGAAGACCCGATCGAGTTTGTACATCAACATGCGGGATGTATTGTGACTCAACGCGAAGTCGGTATTGATACAGACTCTTTTGAAGTAGCTTTGAAAAATACACTTCGTCAAGCACCCGATGTGATTTTGATTGGTGAGATTCGTTCTCGTGAAACAATGGACTATGCGATTGCTTTCGCAGAAACAGGTCACTTAGTACTTGCCACACTTCACGCGAATAACGCTAACCAAGCATTAGACCGTATTATTCACTTCTTTGAAGCTGACCGTCATGCTCAGCTGCATATGGATTTATCGCTCAATCTAAGAGCAATGGTCGCTCAACAGTTAATTCCAACGCCTGATGGAAATTCACGCCGAGCAGCTATCGAAATTCTAATTAATACACCGTTACTATCAGATTATATCCGTAAAGGTGAAATTCATGAGATTAAAGACCTCATGAAACGCTCGCGCGAATTAGGCATGCAAACATTCGACCAAGCGCTTTATGATTTATATAAAGCTGGTGAAATCACGTATAAAGATGCGCTTAAACATGCAGACTCACCAAACGATTTACGTCTCACCATTAAACTTTCTGAAGAAGGTGCAGATCAATTGTTAAGTGCAAGTCGCAACATTACATTTGATGGTCAATAAGCTCTCTTAAATCATTAAAAAAAGGAAGGTTTTTGTAACCTTCCTTTTTTATTTGTTTTATTTCAGTGAAAATTTCTATCTTTACTGAAATAACACTTATTTCTTACGATAAGCATCTTTGCATTCTTGATTACTACAGTACCCATATAAATTTAATGAGTGTCCTGTCAAAGTAAAACCATGCTGATCAGCTACAGAATGTTGTTCTTTTTCAATAACATCATTAGTAAATTCAATAACTTTGTTACAGTTTAAACATACTAAGTGATCATGATGATCTTCTTGCATGATTTCAAAAACTGAATGATTATTTTCAAAATGATGACGTTGGATAATTCCTGCAGCTTCAAATTGTGTTAATACACGGTAAACTGTCGCTAAACCAACATCTTCACCTTGCTCAAGCAAAGTTTTATAAATATCTTCTGCACTTAAATGATGTTGTTTCGAATTTTCTAATAATTCCAAAATCTTAATACGAGGAAGGGTAACTTTAAGTCCAGCTTTGCGTAAGTCTTGGTTGGAAATAGGCATGAAAAAAGGTCTCTCAACAAATCTTAAGTTGGAATAGGCAATAGAGTTTAGATGCAGTATGATCTATCCTTGAATCAAATGCATCATCATTTATCAGGATAGTGTAGCAAAATGCAAAAAATCATGCTGGCGTTATTCGTCACTTCAGTACTTAGCGGTTGTTCAGTCTTTGGTGTTTATAAAGTTGATATTCCACAAGGAACACCGTTAACCAAAGCACAAGCATCTCAAGTACAAGTAGGCATGAGCTTTCAGCAAGTTCGCTTCTTGTTGGGTAGTCCAACGGTTACTGATCCACTGAATCCATTACGTTGGGACTATATTTACAACTATATCCCTGGTACATATGCCAAAAAGGCAAAAATACCTGCAGCACATGGACAACATTTAAAAATTTACTTTGATGCAAATGGTAATGTTGAACGCATTGAAGGTTTAGATACAATTCCAGAGTCACAACCTGGTTTACCAGCATCTAAAGAAGCGATCTTAACAGCGCCGCCACTATAACGGCTTTAGGTTATAAAAATAAACCCCTCATGGATTGATCCTTGAGGGGTTTTATTTATGAACTTGATGGTCTAAATCGATTACCTTTCGCAAAACGCCCAACTGGATTCTTTGCAGCACGTTTGCGACGGATGTCTTTAGGATTAATTGTTAAAGAACGATAGATTTCAACCCGATCTCCGATCTGAAGCTGAGTGTCTGGCTGTATTTTGATACCAAACACGCCCAAATGAAGTTTCTCAGGTAAAGTCACCTGCTCGGCTAATCCGCTAGCAATAATCGCTTGTTCAGCCGTCATTCCTTCTAGGAAATCAACTTCTATATGAAATTGTTGCTCAGGTGTCGCATAAGCGACCCATACACATGCATTAGATTTCATTAGATCCATTGTCCAATTACAGCAACAATAGCAATTACAATCGACAGTGGTAGAACTAAACGAACAGCGATACGCCATAAGTTATAGAATAGCTCATTACTGAAACCCATAGATTTACGCAAATGGCTGATTTTCATAATCCAACCAGCAAAAATTGCATAAACCAAACAAACAATTAATCCCCAAACAATCAATAGAAGATTGAAAATCGAACTTAGCTGAGGTGCAGCCCAAACTGCAATTGCAGCAACGATGATCACCCATTGAATTGCTGGAGCTAGTTGACGTTGAGCCAGTTGTTCTTTTGCAAGTTGCATTAATAAAGCAGCAGATACCAATGCAGCAAATAACCATGCAAAAGCAGGGATCTCAACTTGAAGAGAGAAGAATCCAAACGCTACAACTGCAAGTAATTGAGCTAACCAGATCGGTAATACAACTGAAGTTGCGGCTTCTTGTTGACGAACTGTTGCAAGGCTGTTTTGCCAATACAATCCTAATCCTAATCCATTCGCCACAAGCGCAAGAACAGTTGCATTGCCCCACTCTTTAAATTCAATACCAGTCCAATGCCACGCTTGTAATTGAGTGCCAAATAAATTTGCTAACACTAGAGATCCAATTACACCCAAAGTCGTTAAAGCAATTAGAAACTGACGTGGAATAAAAGATAACCCGAGTGCAATCACGGCAAGCACAGCGAAAATGATCTGATTAGATACGCCAAATTGTTTTTGGACTAAAATATCAGATGCTGAAAATAAAATACTACCAGCAAAAAATGGCACTAATACTACAGCCAACCAACCAACTACACGCCATTTTGGAGATGCATCAGCCTCACGTGTTAGATTTGATAAAGCCTGCAAAGCGGTAACTTTAGAACGTTTTGCTAAAGCAATTTCAAGATAACCAATCGGTAGTGCCAATAAAATCATTGTTCCCAACCAAAGCAACCAAAAATCAAATTGGCGCTCAATTTGAATACCTAGAGTTGGTGCTAGTGTTGTGATCATGACAAAAGATAAGCAAAACGCCATCACTGGTGCAAACCAGCGTGACAGAGTTGTGTCCTGCATAATGCATTCCTTGAAAAATCTTTGAACTCATTGCGTTTTATGGAGTTTGCAATGAAATATTCAATCTATTTTGCCTTTCTCCTGTCTGAAAATCAAAACAAAAGATGTCGAAATAAAAAGGCAAATCACCATCTCAGATGATTTGCCGCGCACGAGTTGTTATTGTTTTTATAAGACTCTCTATTTTCACTCATATTTGCCTTATTGTTTTTATCATCTAGAGAGTCGTTTTTTATTATTATGAGAAAAATCTAGAAAACCAGTTTTTTCCCTTTTTCTTTTCATTTTCCTTAATAATTCCCATCATATTTTCTTTGACAGCACCCACATAATCCGCATCATCATGACGAATATGATTAATTAACCATTTTGACAAAGCCTCATGTAATTCTTTATCAATTTCATGCCCTAATTCAAAACGTTCACGATAAGTTTCTATTTTTTTGATAAATAAATCATGAACTCGTTTATGTGGAACACGATATTTGTAGTTTGCTTCTTCTTGTAAACTTTCTTCAAAAGTAAAATGAGATTGCGTATAGTCAATAATATTATCCAAAACTTCTTTCATTTTCACTCGATCATGAGAGTGTTTTAAATCAGCTATTTCATTAATATAATCTAGAATACGGCGATGCTGATCATCAATAACATCTATTCCTGTATTATATTCGACAGACCATTTCAAACCCATATCGAACCCCAAACTCAAGCATATTTATTGAATAAGGACATAATATCGGTAAAAAAAATAAATAAAAACACAGCATTTTTGTCAGATTTTTATTTTTTTCAAATAAATAATTTAACTCATTGTTTTACATTTAATTTAATATTTCCACCCATTAAAACACTCAAGTATTTTTTAACCAAAGTATATAAATTAGCTAAAAACCTGATTAAAATTATCGACTTTAAAAGCCTTAAATATTATATAAATAAATTAAATATAACTATTTATTATCAGCATATTACTCTAATATTGATCTGCCTTAGTAATTCTTTTTAAGCTCGGATCATTCGCTTCACGGATTAGACGATCTACGCGAGTCAAAGCATGTTTAATTGGCTTACCTTCTTTAAATAAAACCATTTCACCTGCTTGATACGCCGTCCATGTTTCATTATGTGTTAATGGTTCAGTAGTAATTACCGCAACACGATCTTCTGGTGTAGTGACTTGACTAAAATCAACTTCTACATCCAAATCAATCAGATGAGCATGTTGGAAAGGATATTCTCGAACTAACCAATGTAACTTTGTCGTGGCATAAGTATATAATGCCTGTCCATTAGACAAACAAAAGTTAAATGTACCGTGTTCAGCGATCTGAGGAGATAAGCGTTCTAATAATGCAAACAAATCATCAAGTGAAGGTTCAATATATCCAAATGTCTCTACCATTTGATCGAGCAAATAACAAAAAGCTCTTTCACTATCCGTATTTCCAACAGGTTCAAAGCGTCCACTTAATCTAGGGGAAAAATCATGCAAATCACCATTGTGGGCAAAAATCCAATGTCTGCCCCACAGCTCTCTTAAAAAAGGATGAGAGTTCTCTAACGTAATTTTACCTTGGGTGGCTTTGCGAATGTGCGCAATCACATTTCGAGATTTGATTGGATAATTACGAACAAGATCTGCGATAGGTGACTCAACTGCCGACTGATTATCGACGAATAAACGACAAGCTTTATCTTCAAAAAAAGCAATACCAAAACCATCACAATGGTCTGATGTCACACCTGCTCGTTGGGAAAAACCACGAAAAGAGAAAGTGATATCAGTGGGTGTAGCGCAATTCATTCCTAATAGCTGGCACATATCTTTGAACTATTTAACATCTATTCCTATTGTGCATGAGGTACAGATGTATTGTAAATCTCAATATGTGCTCACTATTCGAAGATGAATGCTAAATCTAGTTAGCGCTGAACCATTTTATTCATGACAAATGAGGTTGCGATCTTATTTACTTCAAGAAAAACAAAGTAATCTAAGCACTTAAATTCCTCATCAAAAAATGCTTCTTTTGACAACTTTGATTGCATCCCTAGATAAGTCTGAAATAATTTCGGCATGCGTTCATCTTGCGGAAAACTATAATCAGGACGCTCAGGTTCAAACGCTCGCTTTGAGCGAATGTCGATAGTTTGATGATCCGCAAGCTGTTGAATCTGACGGTGCGTGTAATAAGAACGGGCTAAGTTATCTTCGAGATGAATACTTACGCAACCCATCAAATATTTTGCACGCATCGACCAAAGAATTTTTGGTGCCATGTTTAGCCAAAGCATCGACAAAGCTTTACCAGAGCGAAATTGTGGATGCACGCAAGTACGTCCGATTTCAACAATACTCGGTAAGTGTGATAAATGGGGAACGATCTCGAACTCTTGAGCACTATAACTCTGTCCAATCTCATATCCTTGAAATAATTTAAGTCGTGTATAGGCAACAATTTCACCCGACCATTTATCTCTCAATACCGCATGTTCACAACCAAAATCATAAAGATCTTGATCAAGATCATCTTCAAAAGTTAAGCCAAATTGATGTGAAAATTGTTTTGCTCTAAAACGCTGTATGTCTTGTAATTCTTTTAAAGTGTCAACCCATTCAAAGCGATACTGATTTTGAGCTGTTTTTTGACGTAAAGGTAAGGTCAAATTTTGACGATAATGATTTAATTTTTCTAGCATAATGAAAGCTCCTTATGACTAGAATCACCTTAAATCCTATTAATGACATTTTAGTGAATGAAAAATGAAGAGATGATGACGGTCATTTATGCTGACCTTTTTAAAAGAGTCTTTGAGACGCAGTACAAAATTTGAATTGAAGAACTATAAATAAAATCCTCCCTTCTATACGAATAAAAGGAAGGATAAGAAAGATTTAAAACTTAATGCTTCGCACGATTGGTAATTAAGGTACCTACACCATGATCAGTAAAAATTTCTAACAAAGTTGCATGCGGTACACGACCATCAACAATATGCGCACTAACCACACCACCTTTTACTGCATCTAGTGCACAACCTACTTTTGGAATCATACCGCCATAGATCACACCTGTTTCAATCAGACGATCAACTTCTTGAGTGGTCAAACCTGTCAATAAGTTTTTATTTTCGTCTAAAACACCAGTGATGTTTGTTAATAAAATTAGCTTCTCCGCACCCAAAGCTTCAGCGACCTTACCAGCAACCAAATCGGCATTAATGTTATAAGTATTACCTTCTTCATCGACACCTAATGGTGCAATCACAGGAATAAAATCACCTTGTGTAAACATCTCTAGAACGTCTGTTTTAACGCCAGTGACTTCACCCACCATACCTAAATCAATTTGTGAAACCGAACCATCAGCTTCTTGTTTTTCCATGAGCAGTTTACGCGCACGAAGTAAATTACCATCTTTACCAGTTAAACCAATTGCACGTCCGCCATGTTGATTGATCAAATTCACGATTGATTTGTTTACACTACCGCCTAAAACCATTTCAACAACTTCCATCGTTGCTTGGTCAGTTACACGCATACCATCAATACGATCAGATTCTTGCCCAAGACGTTTAAGCAAAGAGTCAACTTGTGGACCACCTCCATGTACAACAATTGGATTAAGTCCGACTGTTTTTAATAACACGATGTCACGAGCAAATGAGCTTTCCAACTCAGGATCTGTCATTGCATTGCCACCATATTTAACAACCAACGTTTTACCTGCAAAACGTTGGATATACGGCAAAGCTTCAATTAAAATTTTAGCTTTATCAATGCCGATATGCTCATGTGGCATATGCCTCTCCTTTTAAGCCTGTGCTAGTTCTTGTGCAATTTGTGGATATCGAATTAGCAACATAGAAACAAATTTATCGCGAATTTCAACTAACCGATCTGGATGATCTGCATCAAAACGGACAGTAAAATACTCACCTGTATTGGATGCTCGAATAATGCCAAAACCATCATTAAAATCAAGTCTTACACCATCAATTTTACTTAACTGTGCACCTAAATCCTGACTTAGAGTTTCAATTTCATTTAAAACACTTAATGGATTAATATCATGGGTACTAATATAAGTATCTTCGGTACAGCAACGCTCAGGATATTGTTTTAGCAATGCAGATAAATTTGCTGAACTTGAATGGGTGAGATATTCCATAACACGTAGTGCAGCATATAGACCATCATCATAACCAAAACCACGACCATCATTGAAAACATAATGCCCAGCATATTCACCACCAAATACAGCAGCACCATTTGATTGCGTTAAATAAGTTCGTAAAAAACTACTTCCCGTGCGAATCATTTTGGCTTGCCCACCTAATTGTTGCACTGTATTGGCAACCATTTGTGAGCATTTGACATCAAATACAATTTCTTTTTGGGGATGATTTTCTAAGCACATTTGTGCAAATAAAGAAAGCAAACGATCGGGACTAATAATCGTGGCATTTTCATCTAGCAAAACGACTCGATCGCCATCACCATCTAACGCAATTCCAATATCTGCTTGATGTTCAATAATCAATTGTTGTAGACGTCTCAAGTGTTCAGCATGCGATGGGTCAGGTGCATGATCAGGAAAATGACCATTTGCATCACAGCGTAATGCAATCACTTCACAACCAAGTTTTTCCAGTACAACTTTGGCACAACGCCCTGCTGAGCCATGTAAGCCATCCAAAACAACCTTCAATGGTCTCGTGAGTTGAATATCGTCGAGCAAAGATTGTTGATATTGTAAACAATAATGAGGAATTACTTGATGAGTAATTGTCTCATCTCGAATTTGATAATCTACTTGAATAGGTATATTTTGAGCAAACAGCCCAACTTCTTGAATCACTTCTGGACTAGGTGGCTCACCTTTTAAAATCCATTTAATTCCATTATCAGACTTAGGATTGTGACTAGCCGTCACCATAATGCCATTACCACCAAAATCACGAGCAATGTAATACATCATTGGTGATGAGCAGCACCCGATATTAATAACTTCAAAACCTTGTTTTTCCAATATATGCTGTAGAATATCAGCATACGTTGGACTAGTTAATCTTGCATCATATCCAATAACAATTTGATGTTGACCATATTTTTTATATTGAAATGCTAATGCATGCGCAATAGAACGAATTATCGTGGACGTTAGATTAGAAAGCTTTCCACGGATGTCATAGGCGCGAAAAATGTTCAGAGGAAACGTATGTTTTATATTCACAGCAAGCCCCTATTCTTATAATCATTCGATTATTAAAAAAAACTTAAACTATTAAGAAATTAATTAACCCTTGTTCAGAAAAATTAAAATAATTAATCAGCTGCTTTTTAATATAAATTCAAATAACAATCAATATGAAAAATGCAATGTTTTTCAGTTAAACATTGCATTTAAAATAATAAGGCTTGGGAATTACTGTTGACCAGTATGTCCAAAACCACCTGCTCCGCGCTCTGTAGCAACAAATTCATTCACTTGTTCAAACTCTGCTTGAACGACAGGAACGAGTACATATTGCGCCAAACGCTCGCCTGGCTCTAGGCGGAATGTATTTTTTCCACGGTTCCACACTGAAACCATCAGTTCACCTTGGTAGTCTGAATCAATCAAACCGACTAAATTACCCAATACAATACCATGTTTATGCCCAAGACCCGAACGTGGTAAAATTAATCCCGCAAAGTTTGGATCTTCGATGTAAATCGCCAAGCCTGTTTTGACTAAAACCGTTTCACCCGCAGCAATTTCAATTGCGTCATCTAAACATGCACGCAAATCTAAGCCAGCTGAACCTGTTGTTGCGTACGATGGCAATGCCCATTCTTGACCTAAACGTGCATCTAATACTTTAACTTGAACTTTCATTACAACTTCCTACAAATAATCTTTAACGTTTCAATAATGCTTTTAAGTTGGCAAGATACTGTTGAGCCTGTTCTTTAGGGTCAACATTTGGTGCTAGTTTCTTTTTACGACCGTGCCACTCTAAATCATCTTGTGGTAATTCATCTAAAAAACGACTCGGAGTCATTTGTCGCATTTGACCGCCATTCTTACGTTGCTCTGCAAGCGTTAAAGTTAGACCTTGACGCGCACGAGTAATCCCTACGTACATCAGACGGCGTTCTTCTTCAATGGTTTCAGACGCAATCGAGTTCTTGTGCGGCAATAACTCTTCTTCTAAACCAATCATGTAGACGTATGGAAATTCCAAACCTTTCGCAGCATGTAATGTCAACAAATTGACTTTATCTGTATCTTCTTCTTCTTGTTGCTGCTCCAACATGTCTAGAAGAACCAATTTACGAATGACACTTTCAATATTTTTTTCATCGACATCGTCTGTACGATTAATTAAGTTTTGGATACTTGTGTACAGGCTTTCAATATTATCGATCTTCGTTTTTTCTTGAGCTGGCGTTGCAGCTTGCTCACGAACATAATCAATGTAGCCTGCTTCGTTGATCATTTGACGTACTTTAGGTACTGGTTCGTCATCATCTAACAGTTCACGTGTAAAAGTCGCAATAAAGTCTGCAAACTCATGTAATTGAGTCGCCGCTTTTTTAGGTAAAACCATTGCAAGACGTTGATCAGAAGAAGCCGTCAATAATGATAGGGTATTTTCTTGAGCAAATAGACCTAACTTTTCTAAAGTGACAGGACCAATTGCACGTTTCGGAGTATTGATAATACGTAAAAAAGCACTGTCATCTTCGGGATTGATAATGAGACGTAAGTAACTCATTACGTCTTTAATCTCAGCGCGGGCGAAGAATGATTGACCACCTGACAATTTATATGGAATTTGCACCTGACGCAGTTGTGTTTCAAGAACACGTGCTTGGAAATTACCACGATACAGAATAGCGTAATCTTTCCAATTTTTTCCATTCATCAATTTATGCGTGATTAAATCTTTAACTACGCGTTCAGCTTCATCATCATCATTTAAACACGTGATTACACGGATGGTTTCACCGTGCCCTTTATCACTCCATAACTTTTTATCAAAGATATGAGGGTTATTTTCAATGACAGCATTTGCCGCTTTTAAAATTCGACTGGTAGAACGATAGTTTTGCTCAAGCTTGATTACTTTAAGATTATGGAAATCATCTTTTAATAAAGCCATGTTTTCAGGCTTTGCACCACGCCAAGCGTAAATCGACTGATCGTCGTCACCTACCGCAGTAAACTGCCCCATCACCCCAACAAGCAATTTCACTAAGGTATATTGTGCTGTATTGGTATCTTGATATTCATCGACGAGTAAGTAACGAACACGATTTTGCCATTTATCACGAACCTCAGCATTTTCCTGAAGCAATCGTGTCGGCATTACGATCAAGTCATCAAAATCTACAGCGTTATAAGCTCTCAAATTACGTTCGTAAAGTTGATACAAATGAGCAAGCTGAACATCTTCAGGTGTTTCACATGTTGAGTGAGCTTGCTCAGGTATGACCAGATCATTTTTCCAATCCGAGATTTTCTTCATGGCTTTCGCGATCAGTTCTTTACTTTCTGCTCCAGATAGGTTGTCACGCTGCATTAGATCCATCAGGATTCTTTTGCAATCATCTGCATCCAAAATCGAAAAATTCGCTTTTAAAGGTAAATGTTTTAACTCTATTCGAAGCAAATTCAAACCAAATGTGTGGAATGTAGAGACTGAAAGCCCTTTGGCTTCTTCACGTGAAAGCAACTTACCGACACGCTCTTTCATTTCACGTGCAGCTTTATTGGTAAAAGTCATCGCAGTAATACGATGCGCAGGAATACCACATTGTTGAACTAGAAAAGCGATCTTTCGAGTGATTACAGAAGTCTTACCCGAGCCTGCACCTGCAAGCACCAACAATGGCCCCTGAACATATTTCATGGCTTCAAGTTGCTTGTCATTGAGTTGACTGGCAGATGACATCGTTGTAATACCTCTCACGTTTTCGAGCATGATTATAGACATCTATTTTTTAGAATCCCAATAATAAATCTGAGGATATGTATAAATTATGATGTCTTACTCCAAGATGGCGTCACTATTTGTCGTACTAAAAACTTGGCAATAAAAAAACCACCCGAAGGTGGTCTTTTTACAGCAATATTAATTACTGTTTAGCATAAATGCTGATTTCAACACGGCGGTTTTGTTCTTTACCTGCCGCAGTTGCGTTTGAAGCGATAGGATTAGAAGAACCTAAACCTTGTGCATCAATACGGCTGCTTGAAACACCTTGGCTTGCTAAATAGTTTTTAACTGATTGAGCACGTGCTTGAGACAATGGGATATTGATTGAATCATTACCAGTATTGTCTGTGTAGCCAGTAACTAAGATTGCGCTCTTATTATCTTCAGCTAAAGTTTGCGCCACTTTGTTTAAAGTGCCGTAGAAGTTTGGTTTGATGTTTGATTTATTTGTATCAAACGTGATGCTACCAGGCATGATCAACTGAACAGAACCATCTGGGTTACGGCCAACTTCTACACCAGTACCTGCCATTTGAGCACGTAATTTTTTCTCTTTATTATCGAGATATAAACCACTCGCACCACCAAGGATTGCACCAATCGCAGCTGCGCGGTTGTTTTGTGAAGAAGAGTTAGCATTACCTTTTGAGATGCCATAACCTGCAGCTGCACCAATTAATGTACCTAAAGCAGCTTTGTCGTATGAAACACCGCCGATATCATTACCTTGTCCGCTCATTGTTTGGCAACCAGAAAGTACCAATCCAGCCCCTACGAGTGTTGAAATAACTAATGCACGCATCGCGTAGCTCCTGTCTATGTATTTTGTTGTCTGAACAGATAATGAATGAGAAAATTCAGCTAGACCATTGATATTTTGTTAATAATAAACAGTTTATTTGTATTTTTGTAATATTTTGATGCACTTTACATTTCCACTTAATCATAGTTTCTTCATGTTTATCCAATTGTGAAGAAATCAAGGAAATTTATAAGTTAGAATAAGCTTCGCAAACAAACTAAAATTTGTACATATGCGACAGATTCACGTTTTCTGCACAGAAAAATTAATTCAAATGGTTTAAATATATAAAAAAATGTCAATATTAATAAATATACAGTTGTATTTAAACCACTGTTGTTTATAGTTAATCCATCTTTTCAAAACATCTGCCTCAAGGTTCGATTTATGTCTACCGCGAATAAGAAAACATCATTATTGCGAAAGGTCAGTAAAGGTCTTACTGTTAGTTCTGTGATCACAGGAAGTACATTTCTACATGGACCTCCTGTTCTGGCTTTAGGTCTCACTAAATTATTCAAAAAATCTGCCAAAGTAGACGAAACCAATATTCAACTAGCCAATAGCTGGATTGGGGTAAACAACCAACTGATTGAGAAAGTTTTACCAAACCTAAAATGGGACATTACCATTGATGAAAAATTAGATCTCAATCTACAAGGTCGCTATATGATGATTTGTAATCATCAAAGCTGGGTAGATACAACGGTAAATCAATATTTTGGTCTGAATCGAATGCCTCTTACTCGCTTTTTTACGAAGTGGGAGCTGATCTTTATTCCATTTGTGGGTCAGGCTTTTAAAATCTTGGGTTTCCCAATGATGAAACGCCATACCAAAGAACAAATTGCTAAAAATCCTGAACTCAAACATCGTGATTTGCTAGAAGCACGTAAGGCATGTGAACAACTATTAAGTCAGCCATTCACCCTTCTCAATTATTTAGAAGGTACTCGATTTACGCCTGAAAAACATTCACAACAACAATCACCTTATAAGAACCTACTTAAACCCAAAGCTGGTGGCTTAGCCCTAGCATTAAACATACTTGGTGACAAGATTGATGCATTAGTGGATATGACGATTGTCTATCCTGAAGGTGCGCCAGGTTATGGCGACTTTTGGTTAGGTGACGTTTCAAGCATTGCTGTTGATTTACGCAAAATTGAAATTCCTGATTGGGTTTTGGGTGGAAATTACGAAGATGATGCAGTTTATCGTGAACGCTTTCAGAAATGGGTAGATCAAATCTGGACTGAAAAAGATCAACTTATTAGTCAACTCAAATCAAGATATAATTCATAATCTCTTCAAGGATTGAGCAGAAAGATGACCCAGCAGGACACCGATAAAAACTCTAAATATAACTATGTTAATCCGAACAGTAAGTTCTTCAAGCTGTTTCTTATTTATGACATTTTCATGGTTTTTATTATTGTTTTCAATTTGTTCTGTCTTGGAATGAACTTTTTCCTGATGAGTAATATTGGTGAATGGTTTTTTAACACCATTCACCTCTATAGCGTTTTAGAGTTTTATCGTAGCTATCTACATCCATGGGTTATCACAACCGAAGCTTGGTTTATTATCTTCCTGATTGTTGAGCTTGCGATTCGTTGGCTACTATCAATCATACAAAAGCATCACGCGCGTTGGTGGTTCTTTCCATTTATTCACTGGTATGAAATTGTTGCAATTATCCCCCACTTTCGCTTTCTGCGTTTATTCCGTGCGGGGATTATCGCGTATCGTTTACATGAGCTTGGATATAAAGTTGTACCCGATAGCATCCGCTTAAAAGCAATTTTTTATTATCGTGTTGTCATGGAAGAACTTTCTGATCGGGTTGTGATCACTGTAATCGATGGCATTAAACACGAACTGGATACTAGCTCAAGTCATAAAAAAATTATTCATGATCTAGTCGATCATCATCGTCAATTATTTACTGTGACACTATCTTCAATGTTGCAAGAATCACTCGCAAAAGCTTTACAACAGCAACAACCAATCATTACTCAAAAAGTAGGTCATATTGTTAATCAAGCAATCGAAGATACACCTGAACTCACTCAACTATTACGTCTGATTCCTATTGTTGGCAGTCGCATAGAACAACAAATTCAAAGTATCGGACAACGTTTGGGTGAAAACATTACCGCGGGTTTAATTGAACCGTTCACAGCTAGCTCATTTGAACGTCCAAATGAAAACTATTTACTGATCGCAGAAAAAGTCAGTCAATTAAATATTGATAACCAATACTTAGAAGAACTTGTAGAATCAGTAGTCTATGAAAGCCTCGAAGCGATTCGAAAACAAGTCAAAGTTAAACAATGGCAACAAACATTAAATGAATATGATCAATTGGATAAAAAAGCAGTGTGATTACAAGAAAATTTACTAATCAAGCTAGAGAATTCGTGTAATTTGTTCTAGCATTTGCTTTTATTTACAACATGCGTAAACACAATAGAGTGCTTAAAAAGCCCTGAAGGATAAATTATGGCTGACATACGGATTACGGGCAGAATGGTGAATTTTAGTCGACTCACGTTCGACACAAATGACCACGATGCAATCCGACAGCAACTTACTAGCACACTAAACGAAGGTTCCTATTTAGGAACTTTAGTCATTCTAGACAGTACCGTTGAACAAGAATTGATTGCTCTTATACAGCTACTGATTGATATTGGTTTACAACCTATGGCTGTAATCGATGGAATCTTAGGTGATGAAGCACGTGCAATCCAATTCCCTGTATTGCCCGCAGATCAACCTTTACAGCGGATCAAAGCATCTAAAGAACAAGTCATCGAACATGTTGTCGAAAAACCAGCAGATCAGGCTGCAAAAGAAATACCACAAAAAGCTACATCAAGTCCGCATATCACCTCATATCATGATGAAATTTTGCGAACTGGACAATGTTTAGTGCAAGATCAGGGTGATATTATCTTGAATGCTGGCATGAATAGTGGTTCTGAAGTAATTGCATCTGGAAATATTCACATCTACGGGAATGCTCGTGGTAGAGTCATTGCTGGTGTGGGTGGACATATGTCCGCACGAATTTTTTGCAATTCGCTTGAAGCAGAATTAATTTCTATTGCGGGTACTTATTGTGTAGCAGATGATATTCCTAAAGATATGATCAAAAAGCCTGTACATATTTATTTAAATAACAAGCAAGAGCTTGAATTTGAAGCCTTGCAGTTTTAAGTTATCACATTAAACACCAAAAAAGCCCTTTTAGGGGCGTATGACCATAAATAGGAGTGGATTCGGTGGCCAAAATTGTTGTCGTAACGTCAGGCAAAGGTGGTGTAGGTAAAACTACAACAAGTGCATCTTTTGCAACAGGTTTAGCCCTACGTGGTCATAAAACTGTTGTGATTGATTTCGATGTGGGTTTGCGTAATCTTGACTTGATTATGGGTTGTGAACGTCGTGTAGTCTATGACTTTGTCAATGTCATCAATAATGAAGCTCGCTTACAGCAAGCACTGATCCGTGATAAAGATATTGAAAACTTATATATTCTTCCTGCATCACAAACACGTGATAAAGATGCCTTGAGTGATGAAGGTGTTGCACGAGTTATTGATGAACTTTCTCAAGAGTTTGACTACATCATTTGTGATTCTCCAGCAGGTATTGAGCGTGGCGCTATCCTTGCCATGTATCATGCTGATGAAGCAATCATCGTAACAAACCCTGAAATTTCATCTGTTCGTGACTCTGACCGTATCATCGGAATGTTAGACAGCAAAACTAAAAAAGTTGAGCAAAACGAAGGACGTATTCGTAAGCATCTTTGTATTACTCGCTTCAATCCTGAACGAGCGGATAAACAAGAAATGCTCACGATTGACGATATTTCAAAAGACATTTTACGTGTACCAACACTAGGTGTTGTACCTGAATGTCCAAGCGTACTTCAAGCATCAAACGAAGGTAAACCTGTTATTTTGTACTCTGAAGCAAAAGCAGGACAAGCGTATGATGATTTAGTTGCTCGTTTCCTTGGTGAGGATCGTCCATATCGACACATCACAGTACAGCCAAAAGGTTGGTTAGCTAGACTATTTGGAGCGTAATTATGGCAGGATTCTGGAGTAAACTTTTTAGCAGTGATGAAAAACCATCAAGTGCACAAACTGCCAAAGATCGCTTAAAAGTTATTGTTGCGTCTGAACAAGGTCTTGGTCGTCGTTTAAGCCAAGACAAAATTGATCAAATGAAAAAAGAGATCATGCAAGTGGTAAGTCGTTATGTTCGTGGTGTAGACGAACAACACATCCAAATGCAAGTTCGTTCAGAAGCTAACATCGAAATGTTGGAAATGAATATCAATTTACCTGAAGATCGATAGAAGTTTTTCAATTAGCGATTTTTTGTAAATCAAGGCAAAATACACAACAGAATTTGAAAAGTTTGAGTTTTATTTTCACAATTGTTTTGAAATACTTTTTTCGAATAAATTTAGAGAATTAACGCTTTTCTGATCCTGCATCGTATTTTGCCTTTATTATTTTTAAATTCAGGAGATTGTCATGGCATTATCACAGCCAGCAACTTTCAATGAAGAATGGTCAGATGAGCGTGTTTTTGCCTACCTCAACCAACTTCCTCCAGCAGGCGTAAATGCTGACTTTCACGTTCTATATCATGCGTTTAAACATATGCGCCCAAATGATTACGAACGATTAATTACTAAATTCTTAGCAGATGGTCGTGACTTAAATGCAACCAACCCTGAAGGGCAACGCATTCATGATGTAATTGCACAATTTCCTCGTCAAAAAGATGGATTCTTAGAAGTCCTAGCGAAATTTGCATAATAAAAAAGCCTGCTTCAAGCAGGCTTTGATTTCTCTGTTATCGGCTACCAATCAAATAAACACCGAGCAAAGTAAAGATCCCACCAGAAATACCATCAATCCATTTGGCAAAGTTCTGGTAAGCATTTCTGAATGTAGGTAGCGAAAATACAAAAGCCACAAGTAAAAACCATACCAATGTTTCAACAGCTATTATGATAAACAATAAGAAATGATGTTGATCAAAAAGTGGATTAGCAAGAAAGAGCGAGAACACACTACCAAAATAAATGACTGCTTTAGGATTGGATAAATTAGTGAGCAAACCTTTTATAAAGAACAACCATGCTGATTGAGGTAAGGTAATTTGTTTGATTTCCTGCTTTTGTTTAGAAAATGCTGAACGCAGCATCTGATAACCGAGCCAACACAGATATAAACCACCAGCAATCAAAAGTCCTTGTTTAAGCCAAGCCATTTTCTCAAAAATGATATTCAGTCCCATTAATGCCAACAAAGACCACAGCATCGCGCCCATGCATATTCCAACTGCAACTAATACAGCATCTTTACGTGAACGACTTACTGCTGTTTGCGACACAAGGAAAAAATCTGGACCAGGTGTAATCAGTGCACAAAAATGAATGAAAATGAGCGTACTTAAAGCGATGAATATAACTGATCTCTATGATGAGACGATGGTCTATCAGCTTAATTAAAAAACGTGATTTTTACCATATTTAATCTATAAAAATGAAAATAAAAAAAGCCTCGAAATTGAGGCTTTTTAAATGATCATTTAGTTTAAACCAAAATATCTCGTTTTCCGTTTGCTCCCATTGAGCTCACAATTCCATTCTCTTCCATCTGATCGATAATTCGTGCAGCTCGGTTATAACCTAAACTAAATTTACGTTGAAGTGATGAAGTTGAAGCTTTTCGGGTTTCCAAAACAAAAGAAACACATTGGTCATATAGAGCATCCCGACTAGGATCACCATCGCCATCTTCAAAACCACGTGATGTAGGTTCTTCATCGAACGGCGTCAAGATTTCATCTACATAATTTGGCTCACCACGTTCACGCCAAGCATCACATATACGGTTAACTTCATCATCACTGATAAATGCACCGTGAACACGCTCAGGCTCGATTTTACCCGGTCCAAGGAATAACATATCACCATGTCCAAGTAAGTCCTCTGCACCACCCGCATCAAGGATGGTACGTGAATCGATCTTACTGTTCACACGTAAAGCCACACGCGTTGGAATGTTGGCTTTGATGAGACCTGTAATAACATCGACAGATGGACGTTGTGTTGCAAGTAAAAGATGAATCCCAGCGGCACGTGATTTCTGCGCTAAACGCGTAATCATTTCTTCAGCTTTTTTACCCACCTGCATGATCATGTCTGCAAATTCATCGGCAACAATAACAATCGAAGGTAATGGTGTTAATCGAGGTGCTCTTTCTTGAGTCGCTGAATCACTAGGTTTCCACGTCGGATCAATTAAATCCTCACCATTTGCAATCGCTTCTTCAACTTTACGGTTATAGTCACTTAATTTACGAATCTTCAAGAATGACATCAACTTATAACGACGCTCCATCTCATTTACACACCAATTTAAAGCACTAACAGCATCCTTCATGTCTGTTACTACAGGTGTCAATAAGTGAGGAATATCACTATAGTTTGCCAACTCAAGTTGTTTTGGATCGATCAAAATTAAGCGTAATTGATCAGGGGTATACTTTAATAACATCGATAAAATCATCGAGTTTACTGCAACCGATTTACCTGAGCCTGTTGTTCCCGCTACGAGCATATGTGGTGCTTTGGCTAAATCAGTCAGTACTGGATTTCCTGAAATATCTTTCCCCATCGCCATACTGATCAAGTTATTTGGATCACGATAAGTTGGGGTTTCCAATAATTCGATCAAGCGCACCATTTCACGAGAACTATTAGGTACTTCAATCCCGATATATGGTTTACCAGGAATAACCTCAACGACACGTACGGAAGCCATCGACATTGAACGCGCTAGATCGCGTGAAATATTAGTAACTTTTGATGCTTTAACACCTGGTGCAAGATCAAGTTCAAAACGTGTCACTACTGGTCCAGGCTGTGCTTCCACTACTTGTGCTTTGACATTAAATTCTTGCAGTTTGATCTCAAGCAATTCAGATAATCTAGCCAATTGATCGGCTGTAAAATTCACTTTCTTATTTGGATCAACACGGTCTAACAACTCCAAACCAGGCAAGGTAGGTAAGTCGCGTCGCTTTTGGGCAACTTGCATTGCTCGTGACATTGGTCGTCCGAAAGCATCAGTTAAAGGAGCATCTAGATCAAAATCATCATCCAAATCGATTTCTAATTCTGGTTCTGTTTTACCAGCTGTTTCCTGCCATGCCTCGATGAATGCTTCCTTAGATAATGTTTCTTTTGGTGCTTCAACTTCAATTGGTGCTTTTACGAAGGCAGATGACTGTGCATAACTTGTGCTTGTCGACGGTGTCTTAAACTCATCTTCGTCTATCAATAAATCATCGAAGTCATCAAATTCAGATTTCTGAGTTTGTTTCACCTCATCATGAGCACTGATCGGGGAATGAATATTTTCTTCAACGACTACAGTATTCTCTGGCTTTACAGTGAATTCAAATTCATCAATATCTTCATTCACCTCAAACTGTTGTTTTTGTTGCAATGAAGAAGTCTGCAACTCTTGATTAAATGGTGTATGAACATCTGTCGCTGTTTTGCTATTTGGAACAGCAGCGAGTAATTCATCAAAAATTTCATCATCATTCCAATCTAAATCACGATGATTAGTTTTCTGAACAACATTAGAATTTGATGATGTATTTAACATCTGATGATCATCAAGCTCGTTACGATCATCTGCTGCTTTCAGTAAAGCATCTATTTCTTGTTTATGGCTTTGTTCATCATGTTGCAGTGCACGCCAAACCTCACCAGTTTGTATGAGTCTTTGACTTTCAGCTTCGAATTGGTGCGCACGTTTTAATGTTTGCTCGAAATCGTCCTCTGGTTTTGATTCTTGGACATTCATGCGTTGTTGTTCTTTTGCGGCCACATCGGCAAATAATCGCTCAGCCAATACCTGATGATGAGAATCATCAAATTTAGTTTGAGTCTCTTGGTTTATAATATCGTGAGTAGAATGATTGGCTAATACTGGTTCTGTACCTACAGTAGCAGAAGTCTGAGCATTGGTTTTTAATGGTGTTTCAGTCATCGAAATTTGTTCAGTACGATCATACGCTGACTCTTGTTGAGGTACATTCTTATAAAATAGATCCTGCAAATATGCGGGTGTTTTCTTTAGAGTAATCCATGTTTTATCCCATTGGATTCCAAAGGCTAAAGTTAACAATAAAATACTGAATGCGAGTAAAAATAACGTTGCACCATATATTGTCAGCAAGCCAGTTAGACTTTGTCCTAATTCATAACCAATAATTCCACCAGCTGCATTATCTAGAGTGTCCGCAGGAGTATTCCAGTGCAGATAGAACAAACTCGCCACAGATAACACGAGAAAGAATTGTGCAGCATAACGAAACGGACGGTTAAGGAAACTTCTTGGCCACCATACTTGGATTGCTTCAATAAACAAAAAAATCGGGAGCAGCAAACTCGCCCATCCTAAGAATCCAAATAACAAATCTGCGATCCATGCACCTGCAACACCGCTCGCATTGGAAACCTGTTGGGTATCACTAGATATATGCATCCAACCTGGGTCAAATGGAGTATAGGTTACTGTGGCAAGAAATAGATAAATGCCAAAAGAAATCAAAAATAATGTCATTAAAAAGCGTTGTGCATAAACACTTGACACCGCAGTCATATACAGTCCTGTAACCCAATTTCGTTATTTGTTTGTCTATTATTTAAGGTCTAAACAACCCTAATCAATAAGTCTAATATTATGCACGTGTTCTTACAAAAAAGATGCACGATTGTTTACTGTTGTTGTTAACATCCTGATCGGATATAGCGCAATTCGATTGAGTTAATCAATATTATCATCATCGATTTAGCCCACTCCCCTACGGATTCACGTATAATTTTAGCATTTTCAATATAAAAAGGATGTTCTTTAATGAGCGCTCGTCACTCACGGTTAATTATTTTGGGTTCTGGTCCTGCGGGTTACAGTGCAGCAGTTTATGCAGCTCGTGCAAACCTTAAACCAACACTCATTGCTGGCTTACAACTCGGTGGTCAATTAACAACGACAACTGAAGTTGATAACTGGCCTGGTGACCCTGAAGGATTAACTGGTCCTGTACTTATGGAGCGTATGCAAGCCCATGCTGAACGTTTTGGTACAGAAATCGTATATGACCATATCAATGAAGTTGATTTAAAAACACGCCCGTTTGTTTTAAAAGGCGATATGGAAGAATACACCTGTGATGCTCTCATTATTGCAACTGGTGCGACCGCTCAGTATTTAGGTCTTGAATCAGAAGCAGCATTCATGGGACAAGGTGTAAGCGCTTGTGCTACATGTGATGGTTTCTTCTATAAGAACCAAAATGTCATGGTTGTGGGTGGTGGTAACACTGCAGTTGAAGAAGCACTTTATCTTTCAAATATCGCAGCTCATGTCACATTAGTTCACCGTCGTGACAGCTTGCGCTCTGAAAAGATTCTACAAGATCATCTTTTTGCGAAAGAAAAAGAAGGTAAGATCAGCATCATTTGGAACCATCAAGTCGATGAAGTATTGGGTGATAATACTGGTGTAACATCTGTACGTATCAAATCTACCCAAGATTCAAGTACACAAGATGTTCAAGTACAAGGTCTATTTGTTGCGATTGGACACAAACCAAATACAGATATGTTTGAAGGTCAATTGAACTTACGTGATGGTTATATTCAAGTTCAAAGTGGCACTTCGGGTAATGCAACAGCAGCATCAATTGAAGGCGTTTTTGCTGCTGGTGACGTTGCTGATAGTATCTATCGTCAAGCGATTACCTCAGCAGGTTCAGGCTGTATGGCAGCATTAGATGCTGAGAAGTATCTTGATAATTTAAACTAATTTACATTAAGTTTAAAAAGCCACCATTTTTATGGTGGCTTTTTTTGTTAAATGATATATACAATCAAAAACATGGCTTTATTTAACAACAATTATATTTTGGATGAATACATGACAACAACATGGACCAATGGCTACCAAACTGAAGTCAATTACACCTATGGCTATTATCGTGATCTTAGCCCTAACTTCCAAAAATTCTGTTTACTTTTAAATGGGATAGATAGTCCAGATATTCAGACAAATCAAACACATTGTGAACTTGGCTTTGGGCAAGGTGTCAGCATCAACATACATGCAGCAAGTACTGATGCCAATTTTTACGGTACTGACTTTAACCCCGCACATGCAGCTCATGCCAACCAATTAGCACAACATAGCCAAACTAAGCCATATTTTTTGATGATAGCTTTGAAGAATTATTAAATCGAAATGATTTACCCATGTTTGATTCAATTAGCCTACATGGAATATGGAGCTGGATAAGCTATGAAAACCAACACATCATTTTGAAATTCATTCGCAAATATTTAAAACCCAATGGTATTGTCTATATCAGTTATAACTGCGTGACGGGTTGGGCTGCCAATATGCCTATACGCGAGTTATTTCATAGTCATTTTAAATTTAATAGCAAAAGTACAAATCCACTGCAAAAAGTGAATGAAGCATTAAATTTTAGCGAAGAACTACTTAAACAAAATCCAATCTTTGCTCAAAGAAATCCCAATGCTTTGCAAAAAGTAGTCGATCTCAAACAACAAAATCCAAATTACTTAATTCATGAATATTTGAATCAAGATTGGCAATGCTTTTCATTTCAGCAAGTAGTCAGAATCCTAGATGAAATTAAATTATCTTATGCTGGGTCTACAGACTTAGGAACGCATCTAGATAACATTAATTTTTCAGAAGAACATCAGCAATTTCTAAATGCGATTGAACACCCGATTTTCAAAGAACAGTGCCGAGATTATTTTGCCAACACACAATTTAGACGAGATTTATTTATTCGAGGTAAAAATAATTTAACCCCATTACAAGTCCAAGCAAAACTCCGAAAAACAGCATTTGTGCTTCTAACAGCCAAAGAGCAATTACCGAGTAGCATTACAGGACTATTGGGGACATTCAATTTGATAGAGGAAATTTATCAACCAATTGGCAATCGATTTGCTGAAGTTAACTATCAACCGCTCACTATTGCAGATTTGGAAGCTAGTTTTCCCGAGCTTCACTATGCAAAAATCTTAAATGCGCTCGTTATCCTGTGCCATCTTGGACTAGCTCAACCATGTCAAAATAATGAACCATCTCAAAAAATGTTCGAGCATTGCCATAATCTGAATCATTACATTTTAAAACAAGCGAGTTTTCATCAAAACTATGGCGTTTTAATTAGTCCAATCACAGGCATTGGTATACCGACTGAACATTTTCATCAATTATTTTATCGCGCTCATTTTATAGATGGTTTAACGACTGCAACAGATTTTGCTTACTATGTGCAAGATGTCATCCAACAACTTGGATGGTTAGTTTTAGATAAAGATGGTCAAACGGTTTCAGATCAAGTTAAAAGCATTGAAATTATCCAATCTAAAGCCCAAGTATTTTTAGAAAGTAAGAAGTTGGAAATCGCGAAACAATTACGTTTATTTAATTAAATACTGATGATCGAATGGTGAAGTACTAGATTTGCCATTCGACCTTTCTTAGATTAATTTAATCTGAATCCTTTCCATATTCATTTTATTATGCATCAACTTCCACCCTCTCAATATATTTTTCCTGATCCTATTGAAGCAGATCCTGAGGGACATGGTTTCATCTGTATTGGTGCAGATCTTTCACCGTCTACATTATTTGAAGCCTACACACATGGATTATTTCCATGGTTCAACGAAGATGAACCTATCTGTTGGTGGAGTCCTGAACCACGTTGCATTATCGAACCAGAGGCATATAAACCGAGCAAATCCTTACTACGAAATATGAAAAAACATGATTATCGAATTACGATTAATCATGCATTTGAACAAGTCATTCGTGCCTGTTCGTTACCACGAAGTTATGCAAATGAGACATGGATTAGTGAAGATATAATTGAAGGATATTCAGCTCTATTTAAAGCAGGATATGCCTATAGTGTCGAAGTCTGGAATAATGAACAGCTTGTAGGTGGCCTGTATGGTGTCACTATTGGTAAAGGATGTTTTGGTGAGTCGATGTTTAGCACCGAAACAGATGTCTCTAAAATGGCATTCTATACACTGATGTTAATTGGACAGGAAAATCAACTGCCTTGGATCGATTGCCAATTGGTCAACGATCACCTTTTAAGTCTTGGAGCACGTACACTTTCTCGCCAAGCCTATTTAAAATCGTTACAAGATGTAATTATTACCCCCTCTATCAATTGGAAAAGTTATCAAGAACGTGTATTTTCAAGTAAAACAATAGCTCTTTTTTCAAAATTAGACGGTTAATGGATTAACACCTTGGAGGGACAGATTAATGAAATCATACCAACCCAAGTCCCTTTTAAATGACTTACAGTATTACATTACTCCACCACATGACTGTAGTTACCTCGATAACAAATCAGCTCGGATGGTGTTCTTAGATCCAATTCATCGCATTGATGTGGTGACATTATCTGAACTGTCACGTGTTGGTTTTCGTCGCAGTGGTGACTTTGTTTATCGCCCAGAATGTCATTTATGTCGTCAATGTTTGTCGTGTAGAGTCCCTATTCAAGAATTTCAAATGAATAGCAGCCAAAAAAAGGCATGGAAACGCAATCAAGATTTAAGCATGAATATCTTGCCTACCACGCAAGCGACAGAACAACATTATCAGCTTTATGAGAGATATATAAACGAGCGACATTCAGATGGTGATATGTATCCAGCCAATTATGATCAGTTCGAGAAGTTTCTCGTTCACAGTTGCACAGAAAGTTTTTTTATCGAATTATGGAAAGACCAAAAACTAATTGCGGTCTCTACTTGTGATTTGATGGATGATGGTTTATCTGCGGTTTACACATTCTTTGACCCAGATGAACAACGTCGCTCCTTGGGCGTTTATGCCATTCTTAAACAAATTGAATATGTAAAAACTCTAAATCTTGATTATTTGTATCTTGGTTATTGGGTGCCACACTCAGCGAAAATGAACTACAAGTCACAATACACACCACTTGAACTATTACTAGATGGTCAATGGCGTAGACTCAATCGCCCATTATCTGAGAAAGAAATTCATCAACTCGGAAACTCACTCATGAGTACACTACCTTCAGAGTGGGATGATCTAATCATTAAATAATTTAGGATTTAAATAAAGACGCGAAATCATCAGTGCATGTTTTGACCATAATCACAGCATGCTCTTTTGTACCATCCAAATTGGGATAATAATTTTTGCGTAAATCTATTTGATGAAAATCCATTTTTTCATACAAACGAATTGCAGCATGATTGCTTTGACGTACTTCTAAAAAAATTTGGATAGGATTATTTTTTAAAAGTTGAATTGAATAATCTAACAACTCGTATCCAAGACCTTTGCCCTGCTGGCTTGGATGGATCGCCATCAGTAACAAATTAGCTTCATCTAACACAGGCTGTAAAATACAGAATCCTACTATTTGATTTTTAGTTTCATAGACTGTGCATTGGTAAGAAAGCAAAGACTCCTGAAATTGTTTTTTAGACCACGGATGTGTTTGAACTAAACATTCAATCTCAGCAACTTTATCCAAATCCTTTTCTTGCATCAATCGAATCACGTGAACACCTTGTCAAAAACCTAATTGGCAGATTATCGACAATTTAAAACCAAATTTAAATAAAAAAATGGGCAATCTGATTGATTGCCCATTTTATTTAGTGAGGATTAAAACCTAACTCGGCACGCCATTTATTTAATAATTCAGTGGTGTCGTAGTCATTTGGATGGAATTTAGGTCTTAAGAACGCCAGTAAAGTTGGTATTTGACGGGTCATAAAACCTTTATAACCATACATAAATTTCAGCATATATTTCGTGTCACGCCACGTTAGTTTTCCATCAGTTTTGAGTAGTTTTACAGTGAAATAGGATTGGGTAATAAAAATCAGACCCATTGCAATCACAAGTGCTAGTGATCTCATAAAATAAGCTTTAGCACCTTGACCATACATTGCCTCGTACACATCAAAGGCAACAGCTTTATGTTCATTTTCTTCAACAGCATGCCACATCCACAAATGATACATGGTTTCATCCAAGAACATCGATTGGATATCTGGATTACTTAATAATTCCTCAGCAATTGTAGAGGTAAAATGCTCTAAAGCACATGTTCCAGTTAATCCAATCATTTCTTTGTTGAAACCAAAAGGTTTAAGTAATGTAGTAATTACATTAACACCATAATTGATCACTTTGCCTGTTTGCTCTTCCATCTTACGAACATCATAACCATAGGCTTGAGCAGATGCATTGAACGCTAAATGCTCTTTAGAATGCATCGCCTCTTGACCAATAAAAGCACTAATTTCTTTCTGCAAACGAGGGTCAGCTAATTTAGGATCGTTTCTAACCGCACGAGTACTGTTTACAAAAAATTGTTCACCTTCAGGAAATAGCGCTGATAAAGCAGTCATAAAATGCGTGAGTGCAGCATCACCATTTGCCCAATATCGAGGCACATCACCAAACTCAAAATCCATTCGACGTACAGGGAAACTAGCGCCAGCACGATTTGAAATATTGACTTTAGCATTCATACCTTATTCTCCTTAATGATGAATTCATTCTTTGTTTTTATCCATTCTTATTTTATACGCTGTTTATCATGCTTTAATTAAGTGCAGATAAGGTCATAAAAGCATCATCTTAGGACATGTCTTCAAGTTTTTATGAAAATATTTAAAATAGAAAAAGGGCAAATTCATGCCCTTTAAAAATAAACAGTATTGAAGAAAATAAGGCTTACAAACCTAATTTCGCTTTCCAATCTTTTAATAATTGAACTGTATCTAAATCATTCGGATGGAAACGTGGTTTAAAGTACGCCAGCATTTCTCCTGCCATTCCTGCGATAATCCCTTTTGATGGACTATAACCATACTTATAAATCATTCCCAACTCTTTAAGATTTAGCTTTTTATCTTGCTTAAGCAAACGTAAAGTGAAGTATGACTGAAGAATAAAAATTAAAGTCATCGCAAATACGAGCGCTGTTGTACGTAAGCTGTATGCTTTAATTCCTGTGCCAAAAACAGACTCATATACATCATATGCAACTGCTTTATGCTCATTCTCCTCAACCGCATGCCAGAACCACATATAAGACATTGTGTCATCTGTCATCAAATCTTGAATATGCTTATTACGCAATAATTCAGATGCAATCGTCGCTGTAAAATGCTCTAGAGCAGTCGTAGCGGTGAGATCAACCATCTCACGTGTCATACCAAAAGGTTTTACGATTTTCGAAAAATTATTTAAGGCAAATTGAATGTAACGACCTGTAATTTGTTCTAAGGCTCTTACATCATGACCGTATTTTTGAGCAGAAGCATTGAAATTAATATGCTCTTGAGTATGCATTGCTTCTTGACCAATAAACGCACTAATCTCTTTTTGCAGCTCTTCATTCTCTTTAATCGCTGGGTGATAACGCACAGCACGAACTGAATCAATAAATAATTTCTCACCATCTGGAAATAAAGCAGATAATGCAGTCATAAAATGTGTAAGACCTGCTGAGCCACTCATCCAGTATTCAGGTACTTGATCAAAATCAAAATTCATACGACGTACTGGGAAACTTGCACCTGCACGATTTGAAATATTTACTTTAGCATTCATGCCGCCTACTCCTTTTCAGTGAACTTTTTTCTCTGAGCACTTTTGTTCGTTTTCTTAAGTTTTATATTACGTTTTTATATGGATCAATTAAGTGCAGTTTGGGACAGCAAAGTATCAGTTTGGGACACTATTCAATAAAATTGTCAAACAATTGATATAAAAAAACACCCCATAAGGGGTGTTTTTTTGATCACTCTAGGCGATTATGCAGTTACTTTAGCAACAACACCAGCACCTACAGTACGACCACCTTCACGGATCGCAAAACGTAGACCTGGGTCCATTGCGATCGGGTGGATTAACTCTACTGACATTTCTACGTTGTCACCAGGCATTACCATTTCTACGCCATCTTGTAATTTGATCGCGCCAGTTACGTCAGTTGTACGGAAGTAGAACTGTGGACGGTAACCGTTAAGGAATGGAGTATGACGACCACCTTCTTCTTTAGAAAGTACGTATACTTCTGCATCGAATTTAGTGTGCGGCTTGATTGTACCTGGTTTAGCAAGTACTTGACCACGTTGTACGTCTTCACGCTTAGTACCACGAAGTAAGATACCACAGTTCTCACCCGCACGACCTTCGTCAAGAAGTTTACGGAACATTTCAACGCCAGTAACTGTAGTCGTTTGAGTATCACGGATACCAACGATTTCAACAGACTCACCAACTTTGATGATACCAGCTTCTACACGACCAGTTACTACTGTACCACGACCAGAGATAGAGAATACGTCTTCGATCGGCATCAAGAATGCTTTATCGATTGCACGCTCTGGTTCTGGGATGTAAGAGTCAAGTGCTTCTACAAGTGCAAGAACAGAAGCTTCACCGTAAGGACCGTCGTTACCGTTTAATGCTTGAAGAGCTGAACCACGGATGATTGGAGTGTCATCACCTGGGAAGTCATAAGTAGAAAGAAGTTCACGAACTTCCATTTCTACTAATTCAAGTAATTCTTCATCATCAACAAGGTCACACTTGTTTAAGAATACGATGATGTAAGGTACACCGACCTGACGAGAAAGAAGGATGTGTTCACGAGTTTGTGGCATTGGACCATCAGTCGCAGCACATACAAGGATCGCACCGTCCATCTGAGCAGCACCAGTAATCATGTTTTTAACATAATCGGCGTGGCCCGGGCAGTCTACGTGAGCGTAGTGACGGATTGGAGAATCGTATTCTACGTGTGATGTATTAATTGTAATACCACGTGCTTTTTCTTCAGGAGCAGAGTCGATTTGTGAGTAATCTTTCGCTTCACCGCCGTAAGTTTTTGCACAAATTGTTGCAATCGCAGCAGTTAAAGTTGTTTTACCATGGTCAACGTGACCAATTGTACCCACGTTTACGTGTGGTTTATTACGTTCAAACTTGGCTTTAGCCATGATGATCTTCCTTTATAAACTGCTCATGAGGGTCGCTCATGAGCGCTTGGTTTTTAACTAAATTTTAGTTGGGTAATATAGTAATCGAAAGATTACTCGTCGTCACCTTTTTTACCGCCAGCTTGGAACTTAGCGATGATGCCTTCAGCCACGTTACGTGGAGTTTCAGCGTACTTAGCGAATTCCATAGAATAAGTAGCACGACCTTGAGACATAGAACGCATTTGAGTAGCGTAACCAAACATCTCAGCTAATGGAACTTCTGCTTTAATTGCTTTTGTTCCACCAGGAAGATCGTCCATACCTTGAACCATACCACGACGACGGTTTAAGTCACCCATGATATCGCCCATGTAGTCTTCTGGAGTTTCTACTTCAACTTTCATGATAGGTTCAAGAAGAATTGGATCTGCTTTCATGAAACCATCACGGAACGCATAAGAACCAGCCATTTTGAACGACAATTCATCAGAGTCGACATCGTGGTAAGAACCGTCAAAAAGAACAGCTTTAACGCCTACAACTGGGTAACCAGCCAAGACACCATTCTTCATACGCTCTTGAATACCTTTATCAACTGCACCGAAGAATTCTTTTGGTACTACACCACCAACAACTTCTTCAGCGAATTCGTATTCTTTACCAGCAGCTTCAACATCAAGTGGCTCTAAACGAATATATACATGACCGAATTTACCTTTACCACCTGTTTGACGTACGAATTTACCTTCTTGCTCAACAGTTTTCTTAATCGTTTCACGATAAGCAACCATTGGTTTACCGATATTCGCTTCAACACCGAACTCACGTTTCATACGGTCAACGATGATGTCAAGGTGAAGCTCACCCATACCAGCAATAATTGTTTGACCAGATTCTTCGTCAGTACGTACACGGAACGATGGATCTTCTTTCGCCAAACGACCTAAAGCAATTGACATTTTTTCTTGGTCAGCTTTAGTTTTTGGTTCAACAGCCAATGAAATTACTGGCTCAGGGAATTCCATACGCTCAAGTGTAATGATGTTTTTCTCATCACATAATGTATCACCAGTTGTAACGTCTTTAAGACCTACACACGCTGCGATATCACCTGCACGGATTTCATCAAGATCTTGACGCTCATTCGCATGCATTTGCACGATACGACCGATACGTTCACGCTTAGACTTAACTGGGTTATATACTGGGTCACCTTGTTTAAGAACACCAGAATAAACACGTACGAAAGTTAAGTTACCTACGAATTTGTCGTTCATGATTTTGAACGCAAGCGCAGAGAACGGAGCTTCGTCAGATGCTTCACGAGATGCTTTAGTTTCAGCTTTATCGTCAAGGATACCTTCGATTGCTTTAACTTCTGTTGGCGATGGTAAGAATTCAATCACAGCATCCAACATACGTTGAACACCTTTGTTTTTGAACGCTGAACCACAAAGCATCACTTGGATTTCAGATGCTAATGTACGAGCACGTAAACCTGCAACGATGTCTTCTTTAGAAAGATCACCCTCTTCAAGGTACTTGTCCATTAACTCTTCAGAAGCTTCAGCAGCCGCTTCAACCATGTTAGTACGCCATTCGTTAGCAGTATCAACTAGGTCAGCAGGAATCTCACCATATTCAAACTTCATACCTTGAGATGGTTCATCCCAGATAATCGCTTTCATTTCGATAAGGTCTACAACACCTGCAAATGTATCTTCTGCACCGATTGGTACAACGATAGGTACAGGGTTACCGCCTAAACGAGTTTTAACTTGCTCTACAGCACGGAAGAAGTTTGCACCAGTACGGTCCATCTTGTTCACGAATGCTAAACGAGGCACTTTATATTTGTTAGCTTGACGCCATACAGTTTCAGACTGAGGTTGAACACCACCAACAGCACAGTAAACCATGCACGCACCGTCAAGAACACGCATAGAACGCTCAACTTCAATTGTGAAGTCAACGTGTCCCGGTGTATCAATTACGTTGATACGGTGTTGTTCGAATTGGTTGCCCATACCAGACCAGAAACAAGTCGTAGCAGCAGAAGTAATGGTAATACCACGCTCTTGCTCTTGTTCCATCCAGTCCATTGTTGCTGCACCGTCGTGTACTTCACCAATTTTGTGAGATACACCTGTGTAGAACAAGATACGTTCAGTTGTAGTTGTTTTACCTGCGTCAATGTGCGCAGAAATACCAATGTTACGGTAACGAGTAATCGGGGTTTGGCGAGCCATGATGTCTTACATTCCTAAATGTTATCTTTAAAACAGGACGCATCAATTAAATTGATGCGCACGAATATCCAAGCAGGCAACTTAAATACCCGCAAAGCTCCCACTTTGATAAAGAGCAATGTTGAATCGAGCTGCTGTACGCATGAATATTCTCCTGATTAGGGACTGTTTTATCCGTTTAGAAACGGTAGTGAGAGAAGGCTTTGTTGGCTTCAGCCATACGATGCACGTCTTCACGTTTTTTGATCGCTGCACCTTTACCTTCAGCTGCATCAAGCAACTCACCAGCAAGACGTAAAGCCATCGTTTTTTCAGAACGCTTAGCAGCAGCATCTACTAACCAACGCATTGCTAAGGCAGTACGACGGGATGGGCGTACTTCCATAGGTACTTGATAAGTAGCACCACCAACACGGCGTGCTTTTACTTCGACCATAGGACGAACTTTTTCAAGAGTAGTCTCGAAAAATTCAACTGGGTCTACTTTGTTTTTTTCTTGAACACGCTCTAAAGCACCGTAAACGATACCTTCAGCTACAGATTTTTTACCATCTTGCATTACGTGGTTCATGAATTTAGCGATTGTTTGGCTGCTAAATTTTGGATCTGGAAGGATCTCACGAGCAGCGACTACGCGACGTCTTGGCATTTTAATACACCTAATATTATGACACTTCAGGATGATCCAGCAGTTTGTACAAGTGCCATGTACGCTACGCTGGCCTTACTATACGTCGCTTGAATTACAAATCTATGAAGAATTCAAACAAGCGAAACGCTAAAGGGTTGTTTGGGCTGGTTGCCTAGAATTACTTCTTAGGACGTTTAGCACCGTATTTAGAACGTGACTGGTTACGATCTTTCACGCCAGCACAGTCTAAAGAACCACGAACGGTATGGTAACGTACACCTGGTAAGTCTTTAACACGACCACCACGGATTAGAACAACACTGTGCTCTTGTAAGTTATGACCTTCACCACCGATATAGCTTGATACTTCAAAACCAGAAGTTAAGCGAACACGGCAAACCTTACGCATTGCTGAGTTAGGTTTTTTAGGAGTAGTCGTATATACACGTGTACATACACCACGACGTTGTGGACAAGCCTTCAACGCAGGAACTTTTGATTTTTCAATCAAAGTTGTACGACCCTTACGGATCAACTGATTTGTTGTTGCCATTTGGCAATTCTCCCGTTATTAAACAACCTTAAAAAGAAAAGCACCTCTTTTTAAGGGCACACAATTGTAAGTCAAGAAGTAAAAATGGTCAACATTGCAGGCTAAAGCAAGTGTCGACCATTTCTAGATTTTTGTTAACTTTTAGATGCTTTTATACATCACATATATATTAGCTATGCTTTGTTGATGCAGGCTCAATATCTATTGCCTTTTGTTCGGATAACTGTTCCGTCTCATCAGCCAAGGTGTCATCACCATCTGTCGCTTTAATCGCTGGTTTTTGTTGAGAATATTCATGTTCTGTTACATGTTGTTCAGCAAGCTTCTGAATACCCTCTTCAACTTTTTCATCTTTTGTTGAATTTTCTATGAGCTCATCTTTTATCTGAACAGCCACATGAGTGATAACATCATTTTTTAGATTTTCGGCTGGAGCTATTTTACTTGCGACATCAAGTTCTGTTGCCTGTAAAAGTTTCGGACTTGCTTTTCTTAATAATGCTTCAGCTTTGTAATACGCCTCTAATGGAGAAATCTTTTCATTAGGATGCTCATTTATATAGAA
>Ga0209727_1000469_pt1 | contig 44566 bp, 49 predicted proteins | sample RifGroC1_FD_183995 | JGI IMG/M metagenome (GOLD analysis project Ga0209727, IMG submission 183995) | Groundwater microbial communities from Rifle, Colorado, USA - Groundwater C1 (SPAdes) (version 2) | ecosystem: Environmental > Aquatic > Deep subsurface > Groundwater | place: Rifle, Colorado... | reverse complement strand
GTGAACCATGCATGGAGCCAACAGATTATACTTGTTATGTATGTTACTTTAACACCCTTAGTATCAAAGGCTCATGGCCTGGGTGTGAATGGATGTTTGATGAGTATAATACTCTTGGTGATTGCCTTGATGAAAAATAAAGGAGATTGTCATGCACAAGTTAATAAACTGTAGATGCTACAAATGTAACGGACTGGTAGTAATCAGCGTTGGAGAACTAGAACATATGATTCAGAAATTTAAGACTGCTGATTCTCTGACATTTGATATTCATTGCGATGTATGTGCAGTAAGAGAAATGTATCCTAGAGTGCATTCTCAAGTAAAATAAAATTTCCGTTTACAAGTGCTTTTATTTATGGTAGTATGTAATCAACATTAACCCCAAAGGAGGAACTCACAATGTACATCATGAAGGACATGCTTAATCCAAAGGAGAAGATTACCAAGATCATGAGTTATTCTGTTAAGGTAGTACATGAAAGTCTACTGTCTTTTATCAGTAGAAATCTCCGGAAGAAAGGAGTTAAGCAATGAAATGTCCGATATGTGCAGAGTTCGCAGAGAAAGCCCAGACAGGTTCCCTTCCAGCAAGAGAAGTAAAGCTTTTCATGAAGCATCAGATAAATGAAATCCTGGATAAGATCATTGATGAAGAAGATGAAGAGATAAAGAAGAATCTTGGCCAACAAGTAATCGAGTTTGTCTCAAACATTGTCTTCAGTCCCCCTAACGACCAAGATATTGAAATAACCCCTGTTGATATGAGAGAGTTCAAAGAAGTAGTCTTATCTTCACCAAGCCCAACTATCCACTAGGAGAACAGATATGAAAATTTATACTGTTGAAGAGCTGAATAAAATTCTTGAGCTGCATAAGAAATGGAGATTAGGTGAAGAAGGTGGTGAACGTGCTAATCTGAGAGGTGCTTATCTGAGAGGTGCTTATCTGGAAGGTGCTTATCTGAGAGGTGCTAATCTGAGAGGTGCTTATCTGGAAGGTGCTAATCTGAGAGGTGCTAATCTGAGAGATGCTAATCTGAAAGGTGCTTATCTGGAAGGTGCTAATCTGAGAGGTGCTAATCTGGAAGGTGCTTATCTGGAAGGTGCTTATCTGAGAGATGCTAATCTGAAAGGTGCTAATCTGAGAGGTGCTAATCTGAGAGGTGCTAATCTGGAAGGTGCTTATCTGGAAGGTGCTTATCTGAGAGATGCTAATCTGAAAGGTGCTTATCTGGAAGGTGCTTATCTGAGAGATGCTAATCTGAGAGATGCTAATCTGAGAGATGCTAATCTGAGAGATGCTAATCTGAAAGGTGCTTATCTGGAAGGTGCTAAGTATGGTGAAGAAGCGCTTATAAAGTATTTCTGTATAGGTCCTATAGGCTCACGCTCAGACTATCTACAGGTCTTCCATACTGATAAACAAGTTATATTAAGAACTGGATGTTTCACTGGAAATGTAGATGAATTTACAAAAGCAGTTAACAAAACTCACAGGGACAGCAAATTTTTGTCAGAATATCAAGCTGCAGTTACCTTCATATCCACATTGACTAACATATAGGAGAATAGTTATGTTCCTTGTCAAGTACTGGAAAGAAGGAAAGAAGTATAAGATGAAGGTAACTGCAGATCATGAACTTGAAGCCCGATGCAAGGTGTTCTCCAAATATTACGGAAGAGTAAAAGGTTTCACTATAATCTCATGTGATAAGCTTTGAGGAGGTCCAACCATGAATCCTAGTTTAGATCTCAGGGAGCTACTCATACTGAGGTCAAGGGAGATGGACAATGAAGACAGAAGATTCTTGCAAGATAGAAGCCAAGAGTTATCTGAAATTGACTCATACCTTAAGAAGAATGAGGCTACAATCAGAAACAGTCCTTACGTACCACCAAGCTGTTTTTCCTGTAAAAAGAAGATCAGAAGATCGGCTCCGAAGTTTGAGTTTTCAAGGGTAAGAGATGATGGTAAGAAAGTAAAGAGAACATATTGTGAAGATTGTGTTGAGGAGATTCCCTCAGAAATCTATGCAACATTAACTTTCAGGAGGTCATGGTAATGGCAGCTGTCAGACTTAAGAAATGTAATACTTGTCAAACAGAATCAGATGTAACAGAATGGAATGACAATGGTAATAGATGTCCAGAATGTGGAGGAAGGTAATGGAGAACATAAACATCAATGATCTACCTCTACTATGCAGAAATAGAACTACATCTGGACATGAATGTCTTGGTTCTAATTTCAGAATAAGAATAAAGGATGAGACAATGATTCTCAGATGTACGTATTGCAAAGAAGATTGTACGCTTGAGAATCTTAAACAGCAGAATGAGGGGAGGTGATAGTAATGGAAATCAATATGAAGACCAGCATTACCATATCGGATTTCATGACCTCAGATGGTACGTACAAGATTCCCAACTTTGAAGTAGCTTACGCTATCCTTGAGAGATTGGGAAGAAGTATCCATAAGAGGGCAGCTTTCGGTGATCCCACATGCACCAACATCATGAACAACTTTAGGGCTTATCAGTTGCATAAGGACCAGTTTTCATTGCATCTACTTCTAAAGTTCATTGGTGAGTTCCTTGACCAACTGGAACTTGAAGATTCTATCTGGGCAAAGGAGGACAAAGAAAAAATGCAGTGAATTGAAAAGGCTTCTCAAGTAAATTAAATTTTTCAGTTTACAAACCAAAATTAGTATGATATTATTAACCCATAATTTACCAACCACCATGAAGGTGGAAAACAACACACGGAGGATACACCAAATGGCAAAAGACAAAGACAGCAAGAAGAAAGTAGTTGAAGAAGAAGCCCCCAAGAAAAGGGGTAATGCTGAGAACCTCACTCCGAAAGAGAAGGTAAAGATTCCTTCCGATCTTCTGAAGAAAATCAAAGAGAAGAAGCCGGAAATCTACAAGCTGATCAAGGACCTCGAGAAAGCTCGTGAAGAAGGCGATGATACCTCACAACGTAAATGCCGCATGGCTCTTCGCTCTGCTGGTTTCTACCTTTCCAGGCTCGAAGCTGGTGAAGACCCCTTCGTAACTGAGGATGTCAAGAAGTCCTCCAAGAAGGAAGATAAAGAAGATAAGAAGTCTTCCAAGAAATCCAAGAAGGACAAAGAAGAAGAAGTAGAGGAGGAAGAGGAAGAAGAAACTGAAGAAGAGGAAGAGGTTGAGGAAGAAGAGGAAGAAGAGGAAGAGGAAGAAGAGGAAGCCCCCAAGAAGAAAGGTAAGAAGGGCAAGAAGTAATTTTGGTTAGCTCTATCCTGAGCTAGCTTGGTACCCTGGGGGTTGAGCCCTCCTTGCCCCCAGGGTCTTTTTATATAACAGATATACAGTAAAAGGAGCTTAGTTAACATGGCTAAGAAATCAAAGAAGGCGAAGAGAATATCCACCTGCTTCATATGCAACTCACCCAAGAACTCCCACTCAATAGTCTTAACCAGAAACAATGAAAACCCAAAGTATAAATATCCTGATGGCAAGATCAGGAAGGTTCTCCTTAGATGTGAAAGCTGTGCTCCAGGTTCTCCTATATGGATGATTTCAGAAGTAGGTATGAGATCTTCCAATAGAAAGTACTTCGAGTGTTTATATAGTAATGACCCCACCATACTGCTCACCTCCAGTTCAAATAGAAGTAGGAAGTCTGAACCTATAAAAGAAAGGTCAGAGCCTGAACCTACTTCTGATGATTCCAAAGTATCCATTATCTCACAACTGAATAGTGCTAAAGACAAGAAAGCTAAGGCTCGGCTCAGAAGACAACTTAGGAAACAAGGCGTATACGTTTCCAAGATTAAATGAAATAGGAGGTAGTATGGAAACAACAGAAATTGAGTTCAGGAAAGCTGGCTGCGTAATGGTTGACCACAGAAGATTCACGGTGATTCATCAAGGAACTAAAGGTTGTCCCTGTACCAGATGTTCTTACTCTGTAGATTGTAAATCCAAGGAGAAGGTATTCTACAGAGTCAATACCAACAAGCTGGAGAAGAAGTTCAACACTCCAAAGAAAAACAGATGATAGATATTCTGGCATTAGTAGATAGGCCAAAAAGGCCAGCAGGACCGTCCAGTGAGGAAATCTATGATTGCCCATTGTGCGATGATTCTGGAGGTCACTTACGGATAAATAGGAGGAAGAATTTATGGCATTGTTTCAAATGTGGTGATGGAGGATTAGTAGATCCATTACTTAACATTATGAACAAGGACAAGCCCCTTTTCTCCTTTGATACAGATAAAGGAATTAAGGCCCCTATAACTACATTAAGAGTAGAGGACATCATTGAGAAATATGAATTTGATACCATACTTAAGAAAGGATATAGGAACGGAAGTTACAAGCCAGATTTAATTGATTCCTCGATTGTAGAATATTTCTTGGGTAGAGGTTATACTCTTAATCAGTTAATCAGGTATGGACTTTCATCATCACCAGAATATCCTTACTTCGGAAGGGGTATACTTTATTGGAGGAGGTATAAAGATGCTAATCCCACATACTTTGTTGCTCGTGCTGTTATTACTCCTGACCCTAGATATCTTAATCCTACAAACACTAAAGATTTCTTGTGGACCACGTTTTATCTTGATAGCATACCGAGAAAGATGGTTCTGGTTGAAGGTGCTTTGGATGCTATTCATACCTCAGTTGTTTGCCATGCTGGGGGCATTCTTGGTTCTAGCTTATCTGACCTTCAGATAGAATTCATCTGTGACTTAATTGATGGAGGACTTGAGGAGATAGATATTCTTCTGGATAAACCCAAGGCTAGAAAATTCAATGAGAAAGGTAAACCCATAAGAAATGAAACTGATAAGACTTACATAATCTACAATCAGATAAAAGACTTAGGGCTTAAGAGGTGCAGACCTATATTCATGGAACATGCAAGCGATCCAGGCTCAGCTTCTATAGAATATTTAATGCAATTAGTAAGTTAGGGAGGTAACACCATGTCGGTAGAACTTACAACCATCAAGTATCTGCTCACAGAAGATGGTAATAAGTACCTTACGCACCTGAACAAGAACTTCTTCACAAATGAAATAACACGATTCATGTTCTCCTGTATCTCCAACTTAAATGAAACAGCACATAAAGCACTAGCTCTATCTGAACTAAAGATTCTCTTGTACAAAAGGTTTGAAGATGGAGAAGATAAGAAGAAGATTAGAAGATACCTTAGGGTTCTGTCTGATGATTCAATTTCAGTTGACTTCTCGAAGGATATAGTACAAGATATAATCCAGAAGTCACAACTCAAGACATTCATTCAGAACATAATTCCTCAGCTTGATTCCTCTGCTCCACTCAATATAGCACAACTCAAACAAGACTTCAATAGAATAGTAGAGGATACTTCATCATCCAAATATGAACTGCATAGTCTTGAAGATTGTGATAGAAGAGATTGGTCTGAAGGTTCAGCTGTACCAACATTCTCACACAAGCTTAATGAGTTATTGTTAGGGGGACTATTTCCTGGTGAACTTGGTATCATACAAGCTAATCCTGGAATAGGTAAAACTCTTACAGCAATCAACATGGCATTTGCTGCAGCAATCAATGGATTCGTTGTTTGGTTTGTTACGCTTGATGAGATGGGTAAAGATATAGCTACACGAATGGATCTCAAGCTTGCAAGATATAGGGGTAAGAGAGCTTGGGCAAATCGTATCCACATAATAGATTTCTCCGATGGAGCCAGGACAGCAGACTTACAAATACTTCTTGAACAGAATGGTACTCCTGGACTAATCATAACAGATGGTACAGATGATTTCATTGATTCAAACAAAGGTGACGATGGTGAGAGGCAGAGATTAGGTAGAGTATATAAATCCCTCAGAAGATTATCAAGAAGGAAGTCTGGTCCTGTTCCTATGTGGCTCACCACTCAATCAACAGCAGCATCTGAAACCAAACTTAAGAAGGGTATGTTTGATATGGCAGAGAATAAGGTAGCTAAAGCTGGTGAGGCTTCAGTTATCATATCAATCAATCAGACCGAAGAAGAATCAGAACATGATATGGCAAGGCTATTCCTGTCTAAAGCAAGAAGGCCTTGTGGTCCAGGACATAGTGTTACATTGAAATATGATAGGTCAGGACAATCCCTATCAGATGAAGATGCAGATGAGGAAGAGGTAATGGAATCATTAAAGAATGTAAGGAGGGGCAAACGATAAATTAAATTTCCTCTTGTAATCCATCAAGCGCTATTAACAAAAATACAAACAGGAGGACCATAAAGCTTGCATAAAAGGATTTTGTTCCATCGTCCTATAGGAAACCTAGTACGTTGTAAATTTATCCATTACGAAAGGACTACCAAATGAGAATCTATGCTGACATTTACGAAGCTACACGAGAAATTGAAAGAGACCTTGTTGAGATGGGTATTTATTCTCACTCTAAGACAATGCAGAATAAGACAGTAGCAGATGATCTTGGCTTTGCTACCAAGGAGTTGATGGGGTATAGTTACAGTATACCAATTTTCAATATACTACTTCCAGACTTCAATCCAGGTAAGCTTAAGAAGACTTCAGAGTATCTTAACAAGGACTTTGACAAACTCTTTGAGTATTGTATTCAGGAGATAGGAGATAGGATATGCAATGCTCCTAATCCCGGACTATCACATAAGATATTTCCTGAGGTATGGGAAGAGTTCCTAAATGAGCTTGGTAAATTTGATTACACCTACGGAGAACGATATCACATGTTCAATCAATATGGTATGGTCATCGAGGAGCTACAGAATAACCTTGAAAGTAGGAGGGCAGTACTATCTGTCTTTGATATTCAGGAAGATGTACATAACAGAATGAATGGCTTGAGAATTCCTTGCTCGATGTACTATCAGTTTCTTGTAAGGAATGTTAATGGAGTTAATAAACTTTCAGTCATATACAACATGAGATCATGTGACTTCTACTTGCACTGGATAAATGATGTTGTCATGACTATGATGTTAGCTGCTTTGATTGCTAACAGATTACAGATAGAGCTTGGTGACTTCATTCATCAGATCGGCTCATTCCATGCATACAGGAAAGACTATGAGACCAGAGGTGTATTCTAATGAAACGGATAATGAAAGCTGAATCTTTAGATACTTACGAAGATCTGAAGCGACTTAGGTTTCCTCTGTTGGGGTCAGTTAAGATTGATGGATGGAGGTGTTCTATACAGAATGGAATAGCTTTATCCAGCAAGCTTAAGCTGATAAGAAACCTACACGTAAGGAAACTATTATCCCAAACAAAATTTGAGGGACTTGATGGTGAGCTTACAGTAGGCCCAAGGAATGCACACAATGTATATAACAGAACATCAAGTGGTATAGGTTCTGCTGAAGGTGAGCCTAAGTTCTTCTTCCATGTATTCGATATTATGATTGCAGATACTACTTATGATAAGAGGTATGAACTTATAGCCAGGAAATTTCTTGATCATCCTTTCATAAGAGTACTACCTCAACGAATGTTGTACACCATCAATGAGGTTCTGGAATTTGAAGCTGAAGCTTTAAGAAAAGGATATGAAGGTATCATGCTTCGTAATCCACAGGGACTATATAAACATGGAAGGGCTACACTCAAGGAACAATACCTGCTTAAGAGAAAACCATTCAAAGATACAGAAGGTAAGGTGGTAGGATTCTATGAACAGGAAAAGAACTGTAATGAACAGAAGACAGTAGAGACTGGATTGAATAAGAGATCACACTGTAAAGCAGGTATGGTTCCCAAAGGAACTCTTGGTGGATTCTTACTTGAATGTAAGGAATGGCCTGGACAGGTACTCCGATGTGGTACAGGTAAAGGACTTACTGAGAATTTAAGAAAGACTATCTGGAGAGATAGAGATTGTTATCTTGGTAAGCTTATTAAGTTTCGGTATCAGGAAATAGGAACTAAAGATAAGCCAAGGATACCAATCTTCTTGGGATTCAGAGACCCAATTGATATGACTGATTACTAGGAGAACACATGCTAACAATATCTGCATACAATGCTGAGGACTTTTACCTAAAGGCAAATGAAACCTTATTCACAATTGAAGCTGCACCTTGTATATACTACAGGGGATATCAAAAGCTTCATCTTAACTTCATTGGATATCTAAGTCAGCTTGGTAAATTACCTTGGGACTTATCCGACATGGGATATACCAAGACCAAGCTTAACAACCTGATTAAGTTTTATTCTTCAGTGCAGGAAATAGAGAAATATAAAAGGGAACTTAAGAAAGCACAAGGAAAAGATCAAGCCTCCATATACTTCTCAACTGTGGGTGAATACAAGGGAGACAACAAGAAAGATCATTGCATTAGGGGTATTGGTGTAAACCTTATCAAAGGAGAGATAGTTAATGCACATATCTTTTATCGTTCTTCTGAGCTATCTCGTAAGTTTCTCGCTGATCTTATTTTCTTCAGTAGCTATCTGTTTCCTCTCTTGGAAATCAAGAATGATGTTCCCATTACAATTCATTTTACCTGTTGTTATGTTCATGCTAAACAGTTTCCTATGTTCGCTGTACTTGATCAATATCTGGAGTTTATCGAATTCGAAGACAAGAAAATGGAAGCTATGGTCTTCAAGAACCTCAGAGACATAACTACAAATGACAAGGAAGGATTCGGGCTAGTGAAGACCACCAACAAGATATTCAGGAGTAGATATAAACAAGATAAAGAATTGAAAAAGATCATTGATAAAATCATAACAAAGTAGTTTACAAGTGTATTTATATATGATATATTATAACCAAATCGGAGGATGCAATGGAAAGAACTCACCGCATAGATTACTATCTCAAGATGGCTTTGATGGTAGCTGAAAGAAGCACATGCTCAAGGGGGAAAGTAGGAGCTATTCTTACTAACCATAATAGAATAGTTGGTGTTGGATATAATGGTGGACCCAAAGGGACTAAGCATTGTATTGATAAATTAGTTCATACAGCTTGTGGTTGTATAACAGATGAACTTGGACGATGTGCCATATCCATTCATGCTGAGGTAAATGCAATTCTTTCCAGGGAAGGACAACACCAACCAACAGATGAATTAGTTATGTACTGTACTCATCAATCATGCAGACATTGCTACAGGATAATGAAACAATATGGTGTCTCCATAATCTACTACATAAAAGAATATCCTGATGATGTAAGAGACAAGCTTAGAAATGAATGGAATCTTCCAATGAATCAGGTAACTCTATGATGAAAATAAAGATAGGACCTTCTAGAGATGTCCAATACAACAGGCGAGGAAGGTTTGATATTGCTATAAGTAATAATGGGTGGATGTGGACAGTACAATCATTCAAGCCAAGTCAATTAATTATGCTACATAGAGTCTTAACTAAATTCCTCAAGAAGCGAGGATTGATATAATGTTATATAATCCTGACTGCATACTATGCGATAACCATAAGAATTCCAAGAATCCTTGTATGTATGGGCAAGGACCTACGAATCCTAAGCTCATGTTTATAGCTGAGTCTGTGGATAAGATGGAGGATGATTCTGGTAGACTTCTTCAAGGTAAGCCAGGTAAGACCCTCGATATTATTCTAGATCATCTTGAACTTACTCGTGATGATGTATACATAACCAATGCAGTTAAGTGTAGGCCCTTCAACGATGGTAAGCCTACTCAAAAAGAAATTAAGACTTGCAAGCTATATCTTGAAGATGAGATAGAAAGAATCAAGCCTGAAGTAATAATAACTCTTGGAGCTGTACCACTCAAAGCTTTGCTTGGTCTTTCAGGTGTAGATAAGAACAGAAGAAAAGAGTTTGAGTATAAAGGAATCAAGGTCTTTGCTACATACAATCCTTCCATCTGTTTCTATAAAGGTCCAGCCTTTGCTAATGAGATAGCTGATGATATAAAGTTTGCCTTAGGTGATATCACAGAAGAGAATATACCTTTCACTTTCATAAAGAAGATCAAGTGGAGTGAATGGCTTACACCTCTTATGTGTTTAGATATAGAGACTAACGAAGATGACAAAGGAGGATTCTACGATACCTTCGATGATGACTTTGAAATAGAATGTATGTCGGTAACAAATGAAAGGAATGAAGTTGTATACCTTGAAGGACAAGATAACTGTGTAGCCTTTGCCAATCGCTTACTTGAGAAAGGTGAAGGTAAGATTACAGTAGTAGGACATAATAACAAGTATGACTTTAAGGCTTTGAGAAAAGCAGGTCTTGATCAGATCAGATTCATAAACATGAAGATCTTCGATACCCTTACGGCTCTATCACATATTGATGAGAACTATCCTAACAAATCTCTTGAACATTCTTGTCAAATGTGGTGTGGAGTTCCTGCTTGGAAACATCTTTACGATACAGATAGAAAGACTTACAATGCTTTAGACGTAGTTAATAATATGTCTCTGGCTAAAACGATCATACCGGAGCTTAATCGGCAGCAAGTAACTAAGATCTTTATGCAGGATATGGAAACTCTCAAAGCTCTTACAGAGATAGAATTGAACGGAATGAAAGTGCATCAGGTAAGGCTTAAGAATCTGAGTGTAAGATACCTCAAGGAAATAAAAAGACTCGAGAAGATGATACCTGTTGATAATCCTAATTCAGGACAACAGATAGCCGACCTCATATATAATAAGCACAGACTACCTATTCCTGATGAAGCCTATATAGACAAGAAGACTCACAAGACAAAGAAGTCAATTGTTAATGCTAAAGCTAAAAAGAAACCATGGAAGAAGAACTTATCTACAGCTAGAGAAATACTTCTTGAGATATTGAAAGATGTAGAGGATGATGAAACAAGGAATCTTATTGCTACAATAGTACGATACAAATCTCTTGTCAATACAAGGAACACTTTCATAACTGGATGGAGATCAAGGATTAGATCAGATGGTTGTCTACATCAAACTTATACCTTGGCCAAGTCTGAGCTTGGAGATAAAGATTCTGAGGGAGGTACAGTAACTGGTAGGCTTGGGTGTAAAGATCCTAACCTTATGAACATACCTCGTGAGAAACAAACGATGGAAGAAGAAATGGAGGATAATCTGAAGAAGTATGGATTTGAATTCATATCAACTTCTATACCTCATGACTGGAATGTTAAAAGGTGTATTATCTCCAGGTTCAAAGGCGGATTGATAAGACAAGACGATGCTGACCAAGCTGAGATGAGAGGCTTTGCTAATTTCTCAGGAGACCCAATTCTCATAGCCATATTCATGGATGGAATTGATATTCACCAAGGTGCTGCAGCTGAGGCATTCAAGATAAAGCTCGAAGAAGTAACCAAGTTCCAAAGGAAGGCAGCCAAGACATTGAACTTCGGAGTTATATATCTTTCTGGTGTACAAACAATGGCAGTCAAGATGGATGTTACCAGACAGGAGATGCAAGGATTCATGGACAACTATGCCAAGAGATTCAAGGTAGGTTGGAAATGGAGAGATACAGAAGCAGGTAAGATAATCAAGAATGGAAATGCCAGGAACGTATTTGGAAGAATTAGACATCTACCTGGAGCTTCACAAGCTACACCAATGGGTAGAGCTAAGATAAGAGAAGGAGTTAACTTTCTAGTTCAGGGTCCAGTAGCAGAACTAACAAAGTATGTAATGACCAAGATAACATTTGCCCTGATAAAAGGAGGATTCAAATCATGTGTTATTGGTAACATTCACGATGCTATAGTAACAGATATTCATCCAAAAGAAAAGGAGGAGGTATCACAAGTCATTGATAAATTTACAAAGAAAGGACATGTGATTCTGAGTAAGTACCCAGTACCATTTGTATTCACAAGTGAAATAGGTCCCAACCTGATGGAAACAAAAGAGATAGAGGAGGAACAAAACAATGGCTAAAGAGAAAGAGAAAGCTGGTAAGACTGGACGTAGAACAAATCTTGAAGCTGCAGTAGAAGGTCTTTCTGGAATGGAAGGAGGAGCTTGGTTCAAGCCTCAGCAAGGTAAGAATCAGATACGTATCCTTCCTGCTTACCATACCAAAGGTCCTAATGCTGGTATCTTTTTCAATAAGAAGATCATGCATAAGGGCATTCCACTTGACGGAAGAAGCACGGGTCTGGCATGTGTAAAGAGCTTTGATGCTGATGGTGAATGTCCAATCTGTAACTTCATCAATGCTCTAAAAGAAAGCGAGTCTGGGAAAGATCAGAAGATGGCCAAGGTCCTCCGGCCTCAGACAGTATTCTTCGTTAACATACTGAACAGGAAAACCAACAAGCTTCAGAAGTACTCCATGAGTAAGTCGATCATGAAGATCATCCGTGGCTACCTGGTTGATGAAGACTATGGAGATATCACAGACCCAGATGAAGGTTATGATGTTGTCATTGAGAGAGAAGGTGAAGGTCTCTCCACGAAGTATGCAGTAAAGGTTAAACCCAAGACTTCGGAGATTGGATATGAAGACTGGGAAGAAGATATGTTTGACATCTTTGCAGATGGTGAATGTTGCGATAAGCTGAATGAAGCTACTGCTTATGGAAAGATGAAGCAGGCATTCGGTAAGCTCTTCACCAAACTCATTGATCCTCCCAAAGGATTCAAAGAGAATGACGATGACGACGACAACGATGATGACGAGGAAGAAGAAGTAAAAGAAACAAAGAAGTCCAGTAAGAAGAGCAAAGAGGAAGACAAGAAGAAAGATAAAAAGCAGGACAAGAAGAAGCAGAAGGAAGAGGAAGAAGAAACTGAAGAAGAGGTTGATCTTGATGAACTCGATCGAGATGAACTGAAACAATTCATTGCTGATAATGATCTGGAAATCAAAGTCAAGAAGAGTATGTCTGACGATGACCTTCGAGAAGCTATCGAGAAAGCAATGAAAGATGTACCCTGGGAAGAGGAAGATTAATTATCTGCAATCATGGGGGAGTCTCCGGGCTCCCCTATTACTCCGGAGGATATTATGAAGGACATGCCAGTTATCCACGCCTCACGAACAGGTCTTGGTCCAAGAGCTATAGCAATGGAACTCTTGGGATATCAACAAGACCCAATAGATGAAAAGACACAGAAGATATTCGATGATGGAAACAAATTCGAAGAGCCAGCAATCAAACAAGTTCTTCATGATATCAAGTACAACAGACCTCACGAAGCTAAAGAGGATAGGCTTGAGTTTGAAGTTAAGCTTAAGTCAGGAATAAACTTTCTCATCACCTGCAGTAATGACGCAGTACTTCTTGAAGAGTTCGATGATGATGGTGAAGTATATCCTGTTGGTACAGTCATTGAAGTCAAGAACGTAGGTAAGAATTCATTCAGGAAATACTTCTCACAGAAGAGACTTCCTTTGAAATATAAAGCTCAGGTTCAAGCTTACCTCTGGGCCCATAAGAAATCTCATGAAGGTAAGCTCTATGAAGTAACCAATGAATATAACAAGAAAGGTAAAGTATCAAAATCATTTCGGGAGTTAGTAGATCCACTTCCATATGAGAAAGCCTTATTCATAGTAAGATGTAAAGAGACAAGAGAATGTAGGGCATTTCCAGTTAAATGGGATGACAAGGTAATGAAGCAGATGTTACAGGATTGTTCAGAAGCTGTAAAGCATTTCCAGGAAGGTACACTCCCCAGCTGTGATTGCTCTAATCACTTCTGTCGGTTCAAAGTAGCATGCAAGAAAGGAAAGAAAGCTAATCCTGAAGAGCTCTTCAAAGCTTTCTATTTCAATGTAGTAGGAGTAACATTCAGAAAGACAGATCTTAGACAGCTCATTGAGATGGAGGTACCTGAAAAGAATATGGCAGTATCTCTTGTTCCTGAACCTGACAATCCTTTTGATGCTAATGCTATAAAGGTTGTAGTCAATAATCTTCATGTTGGGTTTGTACCCAAAGAGTATCAGGAACATATCAATGAATTGTTAGCTGAGAAATATATTCCACGAGTATTCAACCTTGCAGATAGAGAAGAGAAACCTTTTATTCATATCATTTTATTTGAGAGGAGGTAGTCATGGAATATGAAATTGATTTCTATGCATGTCCCATATGCCAAGAGTTACACCCAGCAGATGAACAGATGACTGATAACTTTATAGACATAGGAGAGTGGTGGGAAGGTAGAATGAAATGATAAAGTCAATCATCCTCCTATTGATAGCAGTCATATTAACTTGGGCTGTTGGGAAATTATTATATTGGCTTTATATTCCATTTTATTATATCCTCCAATTTTTCCGATCGTTCCATAGCATAATGAATAATCCTGTCGGCATAATGGTACCACGAAAGGATTTTAAACCAACGCCACAAAGGAAACCATAGATGGAAATCCAACGTAATCAAAGTGCCAATAAAATGATGGTTAGAAAGTTGATGGAGCTTATGGAATACATTGATGACAAGGACCATGAACAATTCATTAGAGATATGGACTTTATATTGAATGTTGAAGGAGACTCTCTTAATCTTAAGCAAGAAAAGAAACTGGAGTACATGTTCAGAAAATATTGAGGAGGTGATTGATTGAAGACATTGTATCTGCTACAGATTTCTACCTACGCTCCTAAGAAGAAGATAGAAGCTCTCTTTGAGAAGGCTCCTACCAAGCAAGATGTGATGATTCTTCTGAAAGAGATAGAGGAGAAATCAAAATTTCCAGCACTCTTCAAGAAGTTAGGTGATGAAGTATTCAAGCTAAGAACATCTAACCTTATGGAGTATGATGGATTCAGGACTACAAAGACATGCATACCAACAGGAGTAATCGAAGTAAGGCCAATTGAATTAAGGAGAGGAAGCTATGAACATTAACGATGTAGCAGAAGATTTCAAAGTTCCTATCAGTGATCAGGAGAAATTGAGACTCATCTTTGAAAGGCAATTGGAGTTGATTCACAAGTACCACCCAATAGAATCAAGGAATGGATTTCATATTGGGGATGGTATTCCCCTTAACCTGGACAACAAGAGAGACCAACATCGTCTTAAAGATATGTCCTGGAGAGTGGTTGAGGAGATTGCAGAAGCTCTAGATTGCTCTATGGAATATGAACATCATGTTGAAGAATTGATTGATGGTCTTCACTTTCTTGTTGAACTAATGATTCTTTCTGGAATACAACATGATGAAGTTAACATGTATGTAAACAAAAGAAAGGAAGGAGAAAGCATACTGGTTCCCTTCATCCGTGAACTTGGTAATGCTATGAACTGCCTCAAGAATAAGCCTTGGAAGCAGACTCATATGCTTACCGATGCTATTCAATACAGAAAGAGATTGACTAATGCTTGGTATGAGTACATGTCAATCCTTCACACTAATCTTAACAACAGAGAAATCTTTATCCTGTACTTCAAAAAGGCGGCTGTCAATTCCTTCCGGCAAAGGAGCAATTACTAATGAGAAATATATGTATTGATGTAGATAGTTTTATAAGAAATCTTACAGTTTATCCAGATTGTACGTTGAGCAAACATGATCTGATAGCTATAAGAGCTTTATTGTTAGCTTGTCAAATACCGGAACAAATAGCTACAGCTCCTTCCTCCATTCTAATTGAAGCAGAAGATGTAGTCAATGGTAGAGAACAAGCTACCAACAGAAAGTATGGAGCTCCTGAGATTGTCTTTGAAAGATATGCAAAGATATTCGATCTCATAGCTCCTGATGAAGTATTCACATCCCAAGGAAAACTCACAGCACTAGGTGTAGCTTATGTCCTCAAATGCATCAAACTCGGACGGGAAAAGGTAGCACATAAACGAGATAACCTTGTTGATGATTGTGGATATACAGAAATAATAGCAAAGATAAGGAGGCATATTGAAAACAATCAAGCTCAAGTACACCAAGGAGGAATGGCAGGAGTATGCTGCAACACATCCAAAGATATGTCGAATGCGAAGGAAGCCAAAGCTACCCACATTGATTCCCTCAATAAACCATTACTACATGTACAGGGGATTGATAACGAAGAAAAAGAAAGTCCACACTCAGAAGTACCTTGCTCCGGAGTCAGTAGCTTTCTTGGATTTCATGCAGATGCTTTTAAGCTCTTCGAAAATGACGAGCTTGTGTACGACTCAACTCGAGCTCAGAATAAAAATGTATTTCGCGGACAACAGGAGACGGGATGTGGACAATCCGAAGGCTGTAATGGATGCAATGAAGGGATTGATAATAGAAGATGATTCACAGGTCTTCAAGCTGACAGTAGAAAAAGTAATGAATCATCACCGAGACATATGCTACATAACCTTAACTGAAAGGAGTTAACAATGGGTGTCGGTAGGAAAGCATCTAAACCAAATTCTCAAATTCCACTTCCAGATGAATGTATTCTTTATGAACCTTACCAAGTAGTAGCAATGCTTAACATGTGTAAGTTGGCCTTCAATAAACTATTGAGAGGCTATCCCAACGACGGGAAAATGTATCCTAAATATGTATGCATAGGTGCTAAAAGGCAATTCTCCCTAGCCTCTATAAAAGCCTTTATGGCAAAAGGAAATGGTAGGCTAAGGGGTAAGGGTGTGAAAAAGAAAGTTGTAGTGGATGATGACTAACAAAAAATTATCCGGCCTTTGATGTCCCCGGAGGAATAGGACAGACCGGATATTGCATAACAATTGGATTTCATATTGGTCGTATATGGTACGTTGGTTTATTCGAGCTAGGGCTTCCTATTCGTCTAGACCAACGTATTTATTTGACAGATGCCTTTTCTATAGAATTGTTTAACAAGTTACTGGTAGTCCCCATGATACCAACAAGAGGGGCTTGTAATGCTTGTTCCAGGAGAGAAGCTCTACCTCTGTTATCTACCTTTATCTTTACTTCACCCTTCTGAAAATCTAGGTTCCCATCATGCTGAAGTCTAACTATCCATTCCTCTCCTGTAGTTTTGTTTAGAACACTGCTTTCTCTTACTCCCATTGTAGCACATCCAGAAAGTAATAAGCTAAGCAGCAAGAGTCGTATCATCTTCATTCTCCTTGTACATGTTAGCCAGGTAGAGATTCATCGGGTGGTCTTCAAAGTCTATCAAGCTTAAGTCTGAATCATGGAATACTTCTGGCTCATTACTGTCATGTACATAAAATATTCTTGGTACCATTGGGACTGGGTCATCACTATTTATTATCCTTCTGTGCTTGAGCTGAGGCTTCTTACCAAATCTGAATAATGTTCTCAAGCAACCGAAGGTAATAAGTTCACAGCCAATATCTATTGCTAGAGCTTTGGCTAATCCTCCCCCATATGAATGTCCATTTGCTATCACTGGACCTGTTGCTAATTCACCAATGTCCTTCATGAGTTGATCTCTTACCAGCCTGTATCCATCTGCTACGCCACCATGAATCAAGACCCCATTTATCTTCTTGGGTACAACGAATACATCTCTTAACATGTTTCTGAAATTATCTGTACCTCTGAATGTTATTACTGTATGTCCAAGAACTGTGTGGATTCCATAACGTATGTCTTTGATATCTTTAAAGCCAGGACCAGGATTATCTTCGTAGGACAATTTACAAAGAATGGCACAAGCTTTATCGATTGTCATAGATCATCATTCCATAGCTTGATTTCTCTTTCTCTACGATCAATGAGTACTTCACAGATCTCACCCCTAGAATATATCCATCTTCTCAATTGATTAGGTACTTCTTGAAACTGATTGCTGTTTATCTTCTTCAGAAGTGTACTACCTCTGAAAGCCCCTACTCCTGCATTGAATACAAATGATACAAGAGCATCGAATTGGAACTGATAAAGGATTGATTTGGTATACAGATTAACTGCATTCTCTGCATAGTCAAGGTCTTGATCAAGCAGTTGTAATGCCTGTTGTTCTGTTATACCTTTACCGTATCTTACTGATGTACCTTTTATCCAGATCTTACCAGATGTAAGTTCAGATTTTGTAAGTAGATGACCTACTCCTATTGTTGGTAGTCCTGCTGGGTCTTTGTATTCTCTGAGCCTGATACCTTCTTCTTTCTTAATAAACTCCAGTCCTTTAGAACTCACTTTCATCGGCATCGTCATCCTCCTTATCAAAGTTTAGGTGGGGTTGTATACATCCACCTTCTTGCATATGAATTCTATGTGCTTCCCAGAGTCTATCAAGGCTTCTTTCTGCTCTGTTAAGTCTCTTGAATATATTGCCAGTTAACTTTTCAAGGAGTGTCCTGACTTCCCTTACCTCATCTCTGAGACTGATGAAGATATATATCAAGCATCCAAGGAGACCTGAACTTAGGGCAGATATCAATACAACTACAAGTGCAGCATGATCTTTGATTAGGTCCTCCATAGATACATCCTCCTTACCATAAGTTGTCAATTTGCTTGCATAAAAGGATTATAGGACCAACGTACTTATCGTAGGATATCCGAAAGGTCTAAGTACCACATGGGGACTTTACCAGAGGGAAGATTGTTTATATCAAAATTTGGGTCTCTGCTACTAATTGACTTGTTAAAAGCAAATGGGTGATCTTGTGTCAATTCAAATCCAAATCTCTTGGGTAGCTTGTCATAGTATTTTTCATTTACTGAATCTATCATACCGGCAGCATCACCTTTCAGCTTTATAGATTCAGGAGAGTGTAGAAATATTCCAGGTGCTTGATCTTTTACTGCTTGTTGTATTACATTGGTCATGAGGGTGTCTGCCCAATTTGAATATGCATATCCTACAGGACCAAGTGATGATTTGAGGTCAGGGCCATAGGGTACATCATGTTTATCCACAAATGTATCCACTATATATTTCCAGTAGTCCATTCTAGGATTATATTCATTGGGATTAGGTTTAACATTATTACCAATCCTGTTTACAAAATCTAAGGCATCATTATATCCTTTAGATTTTTCCATTAAATAACTAAAACTTCTAGGTCCTAGAGTTGGATCTTTTTCAGCCCAATTTAAAATTTCTTGGGGTGAATATGTCTGTAAACTATCTCTACGCTTAGGCCTCTTCCAGGTGTCAAGGTCAGATTGTATTTCATCTATGAGATAGGAATCTTTGAACTTCCTGTTTGGGTCCTGTAATATATTAGGATCGGTAAGCTTATATCTATAGTCATCGAGCTGATCGCCTCTCATCCACCCTAAATTGTATTTACCAGCACCCCCAATTGATACATCTCCATTATATAATGACTCATAAAGTGAATCTTCAAGCTGACTTAGCTTATCCATAGTTGATTCATAATCTTTTGAGCGTGTAGCTGAAAGGTATTTATTTGTTAATTGTGGTGCATATCTTTCTATTAACTTACCTAATTCATCAGCATAATCTTTTCCATCCAGTTCACCAAGTCTATATTCTATGTCACTAATCATATCTTCTACATCACCTACACCTTTTACTTGGGGATGCATTCCACTGTTAAGGTCATCTAATGCCCCATACATATTAGTCTCACCTGTCTTGGGGTCACTATAGAACACATCAGGCTCATTAATCTTTTTATTTGCATTTAGTAATATAACATCTTGATCACTTCCTGCATTTAAAGTTTGTTGTAATTCTTCAAATTCTTCAGGAAACTTGTTTGTGGATATATTATATCTGTCATCAACTTTGCCCATTGCATTAGCAATAGCTTCATCTTTTATTGTACCCCCTCCAAGAATATCTTTCAATTCACCTTGATACTTATTGAACATCTGTGGGGGTACAGAAGCTTTGACAAGTGAAGGCTTAGCATTAGGTATTTCTGATTTTATCTTTGCTATCCTTCTCAACAGTTCGGCACTAGCTGGTTTGACTATGGGAGATATGTCTTTCAGTGAAGCTATCACCGCAGGATTCATATTCTCAAGTGCAAACTGTAGTAGCTTCTGACTCTCAAGTTCTTCTGGAGTCTCAGCACCGATAGTCCTTGCTGTAAAGTTATTGAACTTGTTAAGTCCTTGGCCAAGAGGAGTATTCCTCATATAGGCTTTAACAGAACCAAGTATATCAGAGAGTTTATCGAAACCTGTTGAATCAAATGGATTTGAATATGATAATCTTCTAGCGTCCAAGAATCACCTCCTATTGAAGCTTAAAGTATTTGCGAAGTATGTTAACTGCTGCAGGCTTAAGTGTACCTTCTCTTTCTGCATTCTTTATTGTGTTATTGATAGCTGCCTTAGTAGCCAATTGCTTCAGTGCTCTGTTATGTCTAAGATCAACTGTTGAAATTGACATACCTCCAAAGAATGAAGATATTCTTTTCTGATATCCTGGGTCAGCTAAGTTACCCTCAGTAGGTACCAGCCTGGATATCTTAGACATAACTGGGGTAATCTGTGTCATGATATTTGATACCCTAGGGTCCATACCAATTACTTCTTCCCCTGTATGTTTATGTTTAATAGTTGGTATGTCAAGTGTCTCCTTAGCTACGTCTGGAAGATTATCGTGTATGACTTGAAGTAGTTCAGGAGCTGCTTTATCTGCTTCATCTTTGTTAGCTGCCATACTGTATAAGTTCTTAGCAATACTAAAGATAGGAGAGAATCCCATTTTATCGCCTTGAAGATCTCCAATGGGTAGATCAAGTCTAGCAATTGTAGGAGCCTTACCTCCAGATACATTTATTGTCAATGGAGTCCTAGAATCTATCGGCATATCCTCAAGAGGAAGCTTATCATTCTTCCCATAAGTATTACCTGTTATCTTACCAACTGTGGCTGCCATTCTTGGAGAAGTTATTACACCTTCTGCCTGTAAGGCTAAGTTCTTTCTCATCCAGGTGTTACCCGTTAGTACTATCTGCCCTTCTTGTCTCATTACCCAAGTTTGGTTTTCTGTATTAGGACACCATACTACACCTGAATAATGTTCGGTGTATATTTCTGAAGCACATACTTTTTTGTATCTACTTCCTCTAACTATCTTTATACCCCTGTTAGTATATGTTGTAGTTTTACCAAGCAGTGTGCATAGTATTTGAAATGCTTCTTTTATCTTCTTGTTCTTCTCATGTTTTTCAGTTTGTGAAAAGAAATAACTATTTCCTGTCTTCTCTGTTGTCTGTGAACCTTCTGCCATATACATAGCTTCATACATAGCCTGACTTGCTGCTTTATCAAGTTTCAATACTATTGACACAGGATCAAAATTCTTGAGGTGTTCATACAAAGGCTTAAGTTTTTCTTTGGTAACCCTATATCTTCTTACCCCATTAACACATTTTCCCTTATTCTCAACAAGCTTTTCAATTTCGTCAAGGAATTTTTCTTTCTGATAGATTCTTGATTCACAATGATTACCTCTGAATCTCCAGGTACCGTCTGTTATTATCCATCCATATAGTGCTGCTTGTTCAGGGGTGAATATACTGCCTACATTTTCTTCACAAGAAGCCGACATTATAAGTCTATGTCCAGCCTTAAGATCTTCAAACTTTACTAGGCTTCTTGTATCTTTATAGACTCTGTGAACAGGCCATTTGTGTTCTGAAGTACATCTAAACTTCTTTGCCCCATTACTTATAACATTGATGTCTTGATTGTATTCAAATGAGGCAAGACCCTGTATCGGCTTCCATTCAAGCAGATCCTTTTCAATATTGTAAGTAAGAATAAGCTCTCCAACCTTAAGATCTTTTCTAAGCTTCCATCCTTCTTTAGTCAGGGCTTCAGAATCATCCGGAACACAATAGAAGGGGATGGTTCTTTTCATTACATTCTGTTCGAATGAAGTAAGTTCAGAATAATCAAACAGGTACTTCTTAGTGTGGAGTGAAGCTTGTATAGGTGTATCACCTTTAGCTAACCTGTCTATGAACATTGCTAGCCTTGCATTATTCTCAACAGATGAACCAACCTTCCTTCCCCCCTCAACTAGTCCAAATCTTGTAGACAAAGGATTGACAAGTTGTTGTACAGAAGCTGGTTTAAGAATTTCTGGACCAAACATATCCTTCATCCAATGTCCGGCTGTTGGTGAATATATACCATGACGTTTGGCTAGATCAAGAATTGTATCATAAGATTTGCCAGCAAACGTACCCTGCTTGCCTGATGCAATATTATAGGCTGTCTTATATCGTGAGAAATCCTCAAGACCTCCTAAGTAGGCATTTGCTACGTTTGAATAGGAGTTTCTGAGGTGGAAGCCAGGAGATGTAACAGTTACTCTACCCTTCCAGAATTGAAGTAGTCTGTCATATAGTCCTATAATACCTTTTGTAGCTTCATCATTTCCAAATACTTTCTCCACTCTATTGAGGTTGTCTGCTATTGATTTGGGTAGTATATATACTGGAACATTCTTTGATAACATGTTACCCATCTTCAAATCATTAACATCTACCTGAATAAGATTTCCCTGACTCTTGAGAATGTTCTTAGGTACATATGCTTCTTTGTGAAAACTCATTGTTCCTCGTGGAGCGAAGATACCGAAGTCAGGACCATAATTAGCCATAGCTTTTTCTGCCTGAATTATGTTATGTACCTTTATTCCAAACTGATTAACAGTCTTGTCAATGAGTTCTCTCTTGCCCATTTCAGTGTAACCAGCACTGCCGTAGAATCTGAGTATGTCATCAATCTTTTCTACAGGTTCCTTTCCAGTAAGCATTGCTTCTTCAAGTGTAGTATACTTTCTCTGTTTAGTGAAGAAAGGACTACCTTCTTTTATACTACCCATAGGTCCTGTACGAATCCATTCTTGTTTGGTCTGTCCAGGATATATATGTGGAACATAGTTTGCATTGGTCGGCTGTGTCTTCAATACACCACTAGCAACTAGTTTATTTGCAAAGTCATCTCTGAATACAGTAAAGTCTTGTGCTGCTTGCTGAACTCTTACCCTACCTTCAGGAGTAAGGCTAGCAAGTGGAGCAGTGTTACCTTCTACAAAATGAGATACAGCTTTTAGTTCATCATCTGAAAGATGTTTGAATTTCTGGTCTGCAAGTTCATACAGCTTCTGTACATTGTAGTTAATCTTATCAAGCTGGTCTTGATGCATGTTGTAGTAATCTTTTGGTAGCCCAAATCCCGGCATCAAAGCTTTGCCTATAACCTGTCCTACTCTTGTCTTTGCTATTGTATTGCCTACATCTGCAAGTGTTGAATTAACTCTGGTGTTTATGAACTTGGGTGTCAAGTCGATGAAATGCGACTTCATTCCCATAGCTTCAGGAGTTCTCAAAGACAACAAAGTTCTTGAGCCAGTAGCTGATTCTTTAGCAAGTATACCAGGACCTAGTGTAGCTATAGGATCTGTTAATATATCCATAGCCAATCCAGTGCTCTGTATAGCTTTCTCCTGATGCCATGCAGGATTAGTTACATCCGACATCATTCTTTTGAACTGATCAACAAAGCTTCTCTTTACATTCGTTCCAGGAATGACATCTGGAATGTTGGGATCAATTGCCATTGGGTTGTATTGCTTTTCCATGCTGTTCTGCAGAAGCTTCTTATATATCTTAGCTTTCAAGTCTTGTGGTTCTTCATAGTCAAGGATATCAACACCAAGCTTAGGCAGGAGATTTTGTTCAAGTATCTTTGCCCAGTTATTACCTTCTTCAGCAGGCATACCAGACATCAACTCTCTTACCTTAGAGCCAGGAAAATCCAAGGCCTTAAACATCTTCTGCAGTAATGAATGAGGCTGATCAGGAGTTTCGGGTTCAACACCTACTGTGCTAAGTATAGCTGTATCTCTGGGAATAGTAAAATTGGTGAAGTTTCCTTGAGTAATGGTTTGTCTTCTGTAAGGAGTATCTTTAACCCCCATAGGAACAAGACCATCAGCTTTATACATAAGCTCAGCAAGTGAAGGTTCTTCACCCTCTACTCCTGAAGGAGTTACAGTCATGACATTACCAGTACCTATACCAAAATCAGCTGCAGATAAAGGCTTAGAAGTAATATGTCCACTGAGAAAATCTTCTTTAGAAAGTGGCATGATTATTCACCCTGGCTGTAAAGATTCCAAATGAATTCACGATCAGGAGGCGTATATTCTCCTAAGAGTTTTGTTACCAACTTCTTTCTTTCTTCATCTGTACCCTTGAAAGCTTTAATTCTTTTTACTACAGCAACTGCTTGGTCTTTGTTAACAGTTATTCCACCCTGCTCTGGAAGCTTAACTCCGTAGAAAGCACTGAAGTCTATATCAGGTAAATCTTCGCCCTCAAGAAGACTAGTCAATACCAGATTTTTAATTGTACTATCTTTCTTCTTCAAGTTCAGCATACCTTTACGAAATTCATCTGTGCTGATAAGATTCTGCTTATGTCTTGTCATGAGATTGTTTTCTGCCTGCTGTTTTAGCTTCAACAGTTTCTCATCATACATTGATTTCTGAGAAAGCTTTTTCATATCCATCTCAATGTCAGCATCTTTGTTAGCAGAAGTACGTAAGCCTCCAGCTACACCAGCTGCTAAATCAAGTTCATCTCCTCCCATATACTCAGAGAACCAGGGAAGTTTTCCTGTACGATATTCATCATATAACATTGATTCTTCGTCTGAAAGATCAAGACCTTGTGACCTCTTCGACATGATACTGCCTATGACATTGTTAGGAGTAGGAAGTTTCTGAGTCTCTTTCTGCTTACTTAACAGCTTTACCAGCTCAAGAGCTTCTGACCCCATAGCAGGCTTGTATTTATATTCTCCTGGATTCACAGATACAGAAGTATCAGGAAGCATACCAGGATTGAATCCTCCAGCTCCATTGAATATCCCCGAGAGAGAAGGAGTCTTTACTGAAGGAGGAGTTATCATTTCTCTGGGCCAATCAAACCCCAAAGTATTCTTAAGGTCTACAGCCTGAGTCTGATCGGGAGCTCCACCAAAGTACATAAGACTCTGTAACAGATTCCCAGATTTAGTAACTGCATCTTGTTTAGAAGCATTGTATCCACCGAGGATATATTTTAAAAGTCCGTCGGAAGTATCCATGATTTTCCTCCATATTAGTCAAATTACGGTTTCATATTGGTCGTATGAATACGTTGATTTTACGAACTAATGAATACACTAATGAGTATATCCAACGTATTAGCCAAAATTAATACCCATCTTATCCTTGAAATAATTTCCATTATAGCCCATCATGTTACCTCCAAGATAGCCCAATGTGTTTGATAGATTCCCCCACATAGCAGCACCTCCTGGGTCTTGAGGATATGGATTGAACTGGGTGGTTTTGGTGGTACCAAGCCCCTGAGCTATATTGAATGTGTCATCGTATCTCTGATTCTCCATATCAACCAGGCTACGATAGCCTGCTGCGGTATTCTTAGCCTTGTCTCTATCTACTTGGAATAGAAGACTTTTTCTTGTAGCAGGATCTATATTCAATCCATTTACGGCTTCTACATTACCACTGTATCCATCGTTTACTCCACCAAGAATATCAGAAAGATACAAATTTCTTTGCTGAGGATTGAACTTTCCATAGCTGGAATATCTCTGCATCAACTCGGGAATAAGTATTTCATTCCATATCTTCTGTTGTTCTGGAGAAAGTGTAGTCTGATTTCCCGTGGGCTGCTTTGCTTTACCTGCAGCTAAAGCTGAGAATAATCCACCAAGAATTGGAACTGCTCCCCAAAGTGCTGTGCTGTCTTCGGCCATTTGTTTTCTCCTTTATCTGTATTTTTCTTCCGGTAGATTTCCTATAACTAGTGCTGGACTATTTATTGTTACATTACCTACAGCTTCTATTTTAGTGCAAAGTCTCTTTCCTTTATAGTATGGGGGAAGTTTAAAGTAATTCCTACCATTGCTCAAAGCTTTAGTATATATCAGAACATCATCAGCATAAAATTTAGCAGTGCATGTTCCTGAAACTATATTGACTGTTGCCATGAATACCCTTCCATATTTATACAGCTGGGGTAATTCATATTCAAATTGTTTTGTCTGATACTCCATATTGAAAGGATAAAGTGTACCAGCTGCATCTTCTATGTATATATCTCCATTGCTGAACCCGAGGTAAATCTTATTGTCTACTGCATCAGCATATGTTAATGTGTTGCCAAATGCTGTTTCTGTTATCAGATTAAGAACAGTGTTAATTATCAAACCAGGATTAGTACAGACTATACGATTTCCTGCCTTGAATAATCTACCGGCTGCTCCTACAAATTTATTCTTTACCTCCATAGCCTTTTCTAAAGCTTGTACAGTATTGAATTCATATATACCTTCTTTACCCAGAAATGTAACTCCTGATTGATCTGGAAATAAAGCATTGTCAGTTACTGGACTATCCTGAATTATTATACTCTTGGGGCTGAATATTCCTTCACTTAATTGTGATATAACATAAATCTTGTTATTAGCCTTTATTGCTATGGCTACATTTCCAAGTGATACTCCACCAAGAATAGCAGATGAATCTCCTACCTCAATCTTGTTTGATAGCCCATCTCCATAAGCTTCGAAGTTATTCTTTTCAGAATAGTAAAGTATATTGTCTTTGTAGCCAAACAGTCTGTTAAGATGTTCGAATAATCCTTTAAGTCCTATCGGCGGTGGGAGTGCTTTGTCAAGTGATGCACTGTATTTAACCCCAAGTTCTGAATCAATCTTGTCATCGATGTAGACTTGTGTTTCATTTGTGAGTTCTACAACCAACCTGTATTCTGTTTGTACTCCACCAACACGATAGATAAGAATCTTTTCTACACTTTCATCAGCAGCTTCTATTGGTATCTTAACCTTCTGATCATTAAGATTAACAGATGGACTGGGCGGTGAAGCTACTGACTCAGTTCCAATTGCATTTTTATATGTTACTATATAGGAATAAGCTTCACCTTTTATTCTTCCAACTCCAGTTGAATTTGATACGTATATGCTGTAAAGATTTATCTGTATGTCAGGAAGAGTCAACATCTGTTTTACGTTTATCCCAGTTTTAGTTGATGCCCTTGCTGAAGCTTTATTTAATGAAAGTACAACAGTCTTTATGCTTGCTTTTTGTTCTGTAGTTAATGATGAGATATCAATAGCATAAAGCTTTTCTTCATTATTTATCATCTCAGCTATTGGTACTCTTATTACTGCATTAAGAGGAAGTGTTGTAAGCTCCTCACCCACTTCGGAATTATAGGGTAGGTAGTCATGTATCCTTGGAAAAGCTCCTGGGAAATGTACCTGATTGTGGGCTGCTCCTTGTTGTGCGGTCCATATATTTTTATCTGGCTGGAATATGGTATGGTTATATGCATCTGTTATAAGCTCAACCACCAATTCATTTACTGCAAAATTTATATTAGAGCTCATGCTTAAATAAAGCTTAGTGATATTAGCCCATGAAATATCCAACGTATCCAATGTTAAGTAGAATAGGGGCAAATGAGAATCAGCTGGAAATGTTACCCATATATTCTTTTCTGTTATAAGCTCAACTGTACTATTACCGTCGTTATACCTATCAACCTCAATATACCTTGGAGAATATGTAGCTGTACCACCAGAATAAGGTTCAGGAGGATATGTATGTACTTTTACATTCTTATTGGCTAACAAACTTCTATAGGGGCTTGAAAATGTAGCTGACCAATATCCTGAAAGATAAACCCTATAGAGTTCTGATTCAGGGTCAACTATATCAGCATTGGGTGTAGGAGGAATACCCATGGGGTCAACACCTAGCTTTGAATAAGTTGTACCATCAGTCTTGTAGTTACCTCCGGAGTTAGAGAATACAAGATATCCTATACCATTTGCATTGGTGAAAGGGTGATAGTAAAGCATACTGGCATTATCAATAACATATACACCAACTCCATCTTTATAGAGATTAACACCACATTGAACATAAAGATGTCCATCCCATTTGTAGAAGGATGTTATAGATGCAGGATATGTAAGCTTAGACCATGGTCCAAGAGGCTTGACTTCATTCAATGACTTGTCTATGCTAAGATTCTTAGCTATAGTACTTTCATTCTCATTAATTGTGTTGGCTGCTTTATATGTATTGAGTGAACCAAATACTATGGGTTTGGGTTCTGATCGCATTATTCACTCCAGTTTATGGATTCAACTTCTTCCTTTGTTTGTGCTGATATTAATGCCCCTTTAATAAGCCTCCATTTTTTATGTATTGAATCTCCCCGTTGTACCATTGCTATCAACATACCACTGAATTGCTGTGGGCTTAGCTTTATTACTGAACCATCTTTACAAGTCCAATCAATTGAGATTCCAGCTATTTGTGAAGCCATTGAAGCAAGTGTTATTCTCTGTATTGATATTGGATCTGAATCAAAAGTTTTTCCAAGATATTCAAATCCATTTCCCTCTTTATTATCTCTTATATCCTTAAGTGTTTTAAGCTTTTGCAATTTAAGTTCATCTAGTGGTACATCAGGAGTTATTATAACTGGCTCGTTATTTATTATGTGTGTAGCGTAGGATGGAGCATTAAGATAAAATTCTTCATCAACACCTACCTGATCTATTATTATTTCTACATTAGTAGTTATATGTCTTAATATCTCCCCTGTAGTTTTTGAATATATAGCTATTTTCACTTTTTAACCTCCAATACAATGATATCCGCCTCTTCAAACCAAAGCATTGTAGTATTTCCATTGTATCCAGAACCTGCCATACCAAATCCTCTAAGCCTTAATTTGAAAGTATGAGAACCAGCAGAAGGAGTATTCATTGTAGTCCTTGTTAATATCTCCCCTGATAGTGTAAGATTCATAGCTCCACCAACTCCGGAGAGATATTTAGAAATCAATACAGTAGAATCAATCATTATATCAACATAAGCCATTCCTGGAGTTACCCCATCTGACACCAGACTACATCCAAATTTAACATTACCAGTTATTATAACAGGAGCACCTGTACAGGTTAGAGTTACAGAAGCAGTTGAATCTCCTGAGAACCAGGTTCTATCCACGTAAGCTATTCCTTGTGTCGTATATCTGCTAGCACTTAAAGCATTTGTTGTGGCATTGTTTTTGATCTGTAATGTATCTACAGTCAAATCCTTTATGTAAGCTCCATCCATTACAACTTTGTTATTGTATATTGCAAAAGGAACTACATCAGAATATCCTGGATTAGCAATGATAAATTTATCTACAAGAAAAGCTGCTGTAGTTTCTACTCCAGTACCAAGGATTTCAAATCCAGTAACTCTTCCATTTACATCCAGCTTAACTCCATACTTAACTTTGATACCATCATATGAACCTTCAAGAGTTTCAATTGAAGATGTATGATTCCCCAAAGTTGTTGTGTGAGTAGATACTGTTTCACTTAAAGCTGTATAATCTTGTTCTGCTTGAGCTGCGTATGTCTGAGCTGTAATAGCAGAGTTAGATGCTGCCACAGCTGAATTGTTTGCATTGGTTGCATAGTTACCTGCATTAGTTTCACTTGTTGCTGCATTTCCAGAAGCTGTTACAGCAGTGGTAGCATAGCCACTTGCTTCACTTGCTTTTGTTGTAGCTGTAGTAGCGTATCCACTTGCTGCTGTTGCATATCCTCCTGCCTCAGTAGCTTTAGCTGACGCTGTATCTGCATGTGTTGAAGCTGCTGAAGCATAAGTTCCTGCCGAAGTATTTGCTGCTTCTGCTGCTGTCTTTGCTACTGATGCTGCTGTGGCTGAAGATTCTGCCTCTCCTGCTTTTGTTGTAGCTATCCCTGCTGAAGTGTTTGCTGCATCAGCTGATAGTCCCGCATTGGTTTCAGAAGTAGCTGCAGATTCTGCATATGTTGCCGCTGATTCAGCTGATAGTCCAGCTGCTATAGCAGATTGTGCGGCAGATACTGTATCACCATACAGGTTATTTATTTCTTCAATGTTATTCTTTATGTTAGCAATTACTGCTTCTGAATCTATTCTGGTTATCAGATCTTGATATATTTCACTGATGAAGAATTCTCTTGATATGGCAGCTACCATCTCAGCAACTAATGTACCATCTGTATCTCCAGATATCTCATCGGTGATAAGGGCCTTGAGTTCTCCAAGCTTAACATATCTCTCATCTTCATCACCTAGTCCATGCATATTATCAAGGACATTATAAAGCTCCTGAATAATATTTGACAAGGAAAGAATAAGTGATTCTTGAGTCCTTGGATCTATGTTAACGCTTTGAAGTCCCATTATCTTCCTCCAGCCAATACATAAGCCGGTTTCATATTCTCAATAACAAGTAATGCTTTTGCTTTGTACTTCTCATATTCATTGTAGTAAAACAAAGCTCTCTTCTTATCTTGTCCATCACCTTCTTTATCAAGAGCTTCGTAAAGTGCGTAGTTAAAGACACCTTCTCTTACGTCAAGAATATTTATTACTTCATCAGCATCAGCTGAAAGCAAAGCAGGATAAGCCCTATATTCAAAGTCAGCTGTATCTCCACTATCTGTAGCAGCTGGTATAGGATCTACCATTATCTTACCTGCACCAAAGTAATCCCAATTGAGTGGAGTACCTGATGCTTTTGAGAATCTGAGTCTGGACTTTTGGGTCAAACAATCAAGGTAGAATTTCGATACCTCAACCAAATCCGATGGTAAATCATATATGGATACACTAGTCTGAAGAGTTAAAAGTCCCTCTGAAATAATAAAATCTCCGTCCTTGCAAAGTAATTTGTATCCTTTGTTTAAATATCCATCTACCTCGTCGAATGTCCAGAAGGTAGGATTACCGACTTCCTCTCTAAGTTTTATAAGGACATCTACTCTCAATTGAGCTAGAGAATTTTTATTTGTTACCTGTTGGGTTGATGGAGTAGCTAATATGCTCATGCCACTGTTACCTCCGTAGTATCAGGTCCAAAGTATCCAATCTTCTTGAATACCAACGTATAGGTACCTGGAATAAGACTCATTGTATTACTCCAAACTCCTCCTGCTACTGTCAATGTTACTCCTTGAATATATTCTGAACTTCTTCTATCTGCATCGTAATCTGATTTAAGATAAGCTGTTACTGTTGCTCCTTGTACTCCGACATCAAGTGAAGTCCTATAAGCAAGAGCATTAGCTCCTTCATAGTTGTGGTCTATAACTACCCTTTCTATTTCTGAACCAGAACCCGAAGCAGAACTACTTGTTGTATCAGTTAAAGCTATGACTGTTGAATCAGTGGAGTCTACAATCTCTACATCAAAAGGTCCTCCGGTAGGAGCTGTGAATTCAACTACATATCCAGAATCTAGTGGAGAGGAGTCAGGATATTCAGTCATGAATTTTTGAGTGTCAGCTGATTCTGCTGCATCCCATTCGCCGGTGATGAAATTATAGTATTCACGAATTGAATTCCTTATTCTTAGAAATATTGTAGCATTTCCAAGTCCTATTGTATAACGATGAGATTTATTCATATATCCTCCTCCACAGTGTTTGAAGTGTCGTTATCCGCCACCATGCGTCCTCGGCGGTGATGGTGGCGGTGTTAATTACAAGTGCAGCTGCCGTCAGCAGCAATAACCGTTGAACAGTAGCCAAGGGTTTTACCGTCAGACTTCCAGCAGATTGCTTTGTTGACTGAACCGCCGCTTTGAATAACAACAGCGCCTGACGATGATATGCGAAGTTTTTCCGTGCGCGTCCCACTCACTCTAGGATAAAAAACAATGGCCCCGGTAGTGTCCGATCCGTCCCTAACCGCGCCAATATCCGCAACAAGTGAATTGGCAGCTCCTGAATCAGTAAACCCAAACGAAATTGATGATCCAAACGTATCCCCGGCATCGGTGGCAGTGTTGGAGTGAATGAAGTTAAACACGCCATTTTGGCCAGTTCCGGCGCTGGTGCGGGTAGCTGACCCCGCTACGCCATTGTTTATAACCTCAAATTTCAATGTTGGGCTGGTTGTGTCGCCTATACGGACGCCTACAGATGTGGCTTTCATGATGCCGGTTGCATCCGGAGATACAGTGAATGCGCCGTCGGTTCCGGTGTCGCTTACGGTGGCTGTCGTATTGCCAACTATAATTTCTGTCGGGGTGGCTGTGCTACTTAAAATATCCTCTACCTGATATGAACCAGTGCTTGAATCGAGAGGTGTCAATGCCGCACTTTTATAAGCGCCAAGAGTCCATGCTGAATTACTATGAACGCCGTTGATATTGAAATAGTCACCCGCTGAAGCACTATCAATGGTCATGTCTGAAGAAGTGTTGTTGACGAGTAAGGTACGGGCGGGTTTAGTTGTGTACGTAGCCCCTGTGCTTATCAACTGAGGTACGGTATGCGTGGCCCCTGCTGTAAAAATAACTACTTTGCCAAAGTCACTAATGCTTGGATTTTGCCCATCACCATAGGAAACTATCGCGCTGTATTGCATTCCGCCAACGCCAGTAAGCCCTGATCCGTCGCCCACAAAGGCAGTTGCTGAAACAGTGCCCGTTACACTGAGCTTGTCTGTGCCGTCAGTGTTTCCGATCAACAGATTCCCGGCAGAAGTAAGGCGCATTTTTTCAGTATATGAAGCATCCCCGTCAGCCGCCCCTGATGAGCTTTCACCCGTTGCGGTCATGAATTGGAGAAAACCGGGATGTGCGTTTGCCCCATTTGGTGCAGCTTCCCCATCAACTCGTACCGCCGCCAAATACCTATGGCCTGCCGGTGCCGTTGCGTCATACCCCATACCTGCGAATAAAGTTACTACGTCATTGGCCTGAATAGACTCAGGAGATGCTATCGTGCCACGTGATCGTCTAAATATAAGACCTGAAGCAGCGCCAGCGTTGAGGCTCGATGCCTTTTCCTGTATCCAGTAGCCATTGGAATCAGTTTTGGTGTGAATCGGGCCTTCAAGTGACGTGGCGTTGATACCAAAATACTTGTTGGTCTTGTCGTAAATAAAGCCAGCCTCGCCCCCAAACGAGCCTCCATCATTAAACTGAACCTGAGTATCACTTCCGCCCGGTGTCCCCGTCCCACCTGTTACTGCCGCACACGCCCCATCCCCACGCACGTACGTTGTATCATTACAGGTTCCGGTGAGCGTTACAGCGGTGAAAGGAATAGCCGCCCCGCCGCCATTTGCATGGTTGTGGTCATTCCCTTGGCTGATCTTGTCGAGAGCGATACCGCTAAAACCGAACTTTGCAGAAGTGCTTTCTGTAATCAGGATGCCGTTGTCAAAGGCAGTTGAGGCGTTGTTCGCCTTGTAGGAAAGAACCGCCTGATCGTCATAAAAGTTCGACATGCTGACCAAATTACCCGCATGGCTTGCGATTATGTCGGCGGGGCTGTGTATCTTCTGCCACGTCAAGCCTTCATCAGCAGATGCCAGCAAAGTTCCGGTAGGGGAGAATGGAGCGTAGATATTGCCGTTGCCGTTTTGAACAAAAGACCACGTATAATCCCAAGGGTTGCCGTTGCCCAACTCTTCCTCATGCACCACAGTAAAGGTACTGTCATCAGTAGTCCTAAGAATACGGCGGGTGCCGCCTGTTGCCGGAGTGCCGCCGTTGCCAGCCGTGGGCCATTCCCCACTGTAGAGCCGATACCCATCACCGGCATAGACGCCGACAAGGGCGGTCAAGACGGCATCACGTGGGTAAGTGGTTGTATTGGTCGTATATGCTGCCGTCCAGTTAGCCCCGCCATCGTTCGATTTGACTGCCGCTATTTCTCCGTTGGAGAGTGGTACTCCCTGTCGTTCTGCCACGTTCACATAAATCACGTTGGGAGTTTGTGTCCGGTCGATAGAAATGCCGTGGGTGTGGTTGCGCTGGTTGGTGACACTGGCGTATGCTGCCGCCGTTATGTCCGTCCATGTTGCGCCATCATCGGTAGACTTAAAAACGCCGGTATTATTGTTGCCGTCCACTTTTGAATAGCGGGTAGCGTACAGGTTGCCGTCACTGTCATAGTCGATTTGTACAATGCCTTGAATAGTAGACACTGCCGGGGTAGTTGAGGGGGAAAGAACTCGCGCAAAAGATGATCCGTTGGTACTACGCCATAAACCACATTCCCCCGTATCCATTGCCGATGCGTTGCCGAACGGCATAACAAACATGGTGCCAGTGTTCGGATTGATCCATGTTCGAATGTATTGCACGGCAGAGGTAAAAGCATTGCCGGTAAGCCCGGTAAGCGTCATTTCGGTGGTTAAGTTCAATTTGCCGGGAGGGGCTTTATAAACCTTCGATGTAGTAGCTACCAAGGCTGTGCCTATATCTCCGGTTGCCGATGATATGTTGCTGAACCATGCTGAAGTAGTGCGGAGTTTAATGTTGCCCATGCCAATATAAGTCACCGGCTGTTTGTCGGCCTGAACCTTTGTTGCATACCCCGCCGCCACCTCATCCTGCGTAACCCTCCCCCCGCCTGCGGAGGTGTAAGTGGCCATATCTGCTTTTGTTTCAAAAGTAGCATTAGCTGTGGACGTAGCCATTCGTGCATTGATGTTTGAATTCTGTGCTGCATCAATTGCTGCTTGTCCAGAAGAATATAATGATTGTTTTTCAATAGATTGATACCTTAAATCGGCGGCACTCTGAGATATACCAGAAGTACTATATCCCTGCTGTTTAAGGTCTTTTATGTCCTGCTTAGCTGAACTTAAGTCTCTGTATCCTTCCTTAGACATAAGTCCATCTTTATTAGCTGTAGCTTTCTTATATACAGGAATAGCTGGACCACCAAATGCCTGAGCAACTAAAAGCACTATGATCGGGCTAATTATAGCCAAAGTAATGTAATACGATTTATTAAGCTTTCTCATTCTTTCTCCCTTCTATAGATACTAAAAAGGGAATATACCCCAATGCTAGAATATATTCCCTTTTATCTTGGGTTGCAGGATATGCTTATTACTTCTTAACGAAGACAGATACTCCGAACTTCGAGGATTTCTTGATCAGCTTGATCATCTCTGCATCATCGGTAGTGTACTCACCTTGCCGGAAGATACAAGGACCAATGTGCAGCCCAAGGTATTTCGTATAGAAAGTGACTTCATCGGACTCGTCTTCCGCCGATTCAGGGCCAGATTTACCGTCTTCAGAAGCATTTTTATCCAACGCCTCTTGTACGACCTTGCGTAAATCCTCATCGGACATCGAAGTCTTTACCTTGACTCCTAAGCCCTTTTCCTTGTTGAGTTCCTTGAGTTCATCTCTTGACATATCTGCTATTGCTTTGCTCATAACATTCCTCCAGAGAAATACTCCTCTTACTTTCCTAAGATTTCAGAGGAGTTCTTTTGTTGTGGTTAGTTACCGTAATAGAGCCAGACTGAAGCTCGGCCGGCTGTCTTTGCCCAAGATGCCCTTACAAAAGGATACATGTCAGACCATTGCAGCCCCCCGTTTGCAGTAAGGGATATTGCCGTGCTGTCCTCTTGAACACAAGTGAACCAGGGGCCGGAAGAAGTAGGACCACACTGAATGAGGGCTGTACCGGAAAGAGAATCCGCTGCCAGGGTGGACATGTTGTATCCATTGACAACAAAGGACTTATGCTTCATGCCTGTAGTGTTAACTACTGCTGAATATGCTGCATTGGTATCGGCTGAGGAATACTTACTGAATAGAGCAACCGATCGCCAGTCTCCTGCTACAGCCGGAGCTGTAAGGGCAAGAGAAAGAATGAAAGCCAAGATATATTTCATTTGCATCACCTCCAAAGTTGATGGGTTATTGATTAAACGTTCTGGAAGTCGGAAATTCCTTCGAAGATTGCATGAACATTCTCATGGTTTACCTCAAGGCCGTGCTCACCAATGAAGAGGTCTTTCTTTTCATCGGCGTCATTTGCCTGGACATTCTCTTTGAAATCCATCTCACGGAAGATACGCTCTTTGATGTAGGGAAGATCAAGAGCAATACCGTAGGTCCTGAGATAGGTGTTACCGGAGAACAGGGGATGACGTTTGAGCAGAAGATCACCATAAGGAGTCATCAGACGTTGGAGGCGTACACCATAAACGGTCTCACCTGCAATCTGATACTGGGTGTTCTGCTGAACCATCTCATGAATGTACCGAATGAAGGTACGGCCGGCCAAGAGGAGTTTTTCCTCATTGCCATAAGCAAAGAGCTGCTCCATCCAGTTGTTCCAGAGGGTCCTGGTCATCATGCCATTGGCATCGAAGCGGTTGGTGGATATGAACTGAGTATCCAGACCACCAGTGAACCGGCGGGGCTTACCATTTGATCCGGTATCTTCAAAGCGACGGCCAAAGAGGTATGCCATTTCAACGTCGATGGAGTACTGACGAAGAGTTTCTTCCTTCATATCTTCGTATTTGTCCCCAGTGCGGGTTTCTTCTTTCGCTGCGGAGTTGGTGATATCGACAGACCGTTTGAAGATCTGAGTGAAGTTGTACTGCTTTCCGGGTCCGGTATAGATGGCCTTACCGGAGGTCGTGCCCTCGGCGTATACTGTACCGATGACGAAGAGGAAGTCTCCTTCAAGAATGGCTGCTGCCGATGAACCAGCTGCTCCACGTACAACTTTAACTGCAGTAGCCGAGGCCGGGTCACCATCAACCAGAAGAACTTCATTGGTACGGGGGTTGAAGAGCTGTTGTCCACCAGCAAACATTGCCGAATTAGCGACGGTAAGATCAACTGCTGCTACGTTGGCCTCGGCTGCGGTAATGGTTGTCTGAAAAGCTACAAGACCTTTTTCCCACCAGTTAAAGGTAGATGACGAAGTGCCTTCGCTGTTGGCCATGGAGAGTAGAGCCGTAAGTGGGGTATCCCCATTGGGGAACAGATAGAGGATAGTCTGTCGCCAGTCCTTGGGGTCTTCATCAGTTTCAAATTCTCCTGTACCGAAGAGACCGAGGGTCGTAACACCGGCTGCCAACATGAGGCCGTCAGTGCTGTAACCAAAAGCGGTAGCTACAGAATATGCTGCCATAATAAGCAGCGCTACCAAGAATGAGGGGAAATACTTTTTCATGTTTTGTTACCTCCTGTGTCGTGCTATCAGACTGTTGATTTGTTTTTGGTTTGCTGGTAATTCTTCATCATTCTTTCTACCATTTGTTTCTGAACCTAAGTTGTTATTTGCTGAAGATGATGTACCAGTCAATTTCTTGATTTCTTCCCTGGTAAGTTCAGCAATCTTGGGCATTAGCTTTGCTGGATGAACGTTAGGATTAGCTCTCTGCACCATGTCAGAAATAACTCCTACCAAGATCTCTTTACCCACCAGATCTTTGTTTGTATCATAGAAGGTCTTCCTGATTTCTGCTCTCTGTTCAGCAACCTTATTTTCTTTATCTAACTCTTCCTTGGTTTTTGAAGTAGCAGTGCTCAAAACCTTCTTGAACAAGTTCTCCAGTGTTCCTTTGGGGTCCTTGAAAAGATTAAGGGCTTCTTCTTCGGTTACAAAAGAATCCTCTTTCTTTCCATCTTCACCATCTTTATTTTGTGGAAGAGCTGACATAACCTGAAAAAGAAGTTGCTCCAGCTCATCAGCTTTAGCTGCTTGAGTTGAAACAGAAGTAAATTGCTTTTGAAGTTCTTTGTAAGCATTAGCAATTTCTTCAGGAGACTTACCTTCCAGTGGATCTTTGTCGTCCGAATTGGAGTTTCCTTCGTCTGCTGGATTGTCTCCGTTACGGCCCTCTGTTCCACCACCATTGCCTCCATCTTCCCCAGGAGTATTCCTTCGAATGCAAAGCTTGTGAGGATTGTGAAATTTAAACATAACATGTTCCTCCGTTCATTTTGTAGTATACCACACTTAAAGTGTGCTTGTAAACAGAAATCTTAAGAATTATTTTGGATTATCTCTTAAATCTACTTCAGATGTTGATTCTACAAATTTTATAAATGTTAAGAGTTCCTCTGCCAGATTATCATACCCTTGTATCTTTCCTAGCTCCTGTAAATCATTTGCACCTCTATACATCTTCTGATTCATTGCCTTCTTTTCTTCTATCAACTCCATAAAGTATTTGACACCAGGATTTTCTAACTCTGCTTTCAACAGAAGTAATTTGTCTATCTTAGCATCTTCTTCCCTTAGATATTGCTCTCTCATAACATTGCTCCTCTAAATTGATCTTCAACTTGATCTTCAACTAAGCTGTTTGGATTCATTCCTCCTCCAAGCATAGAAGAAAGTGGAACCATATTTCCAGCTTGTACTTCTGAATCAATTTGTTCATTTGGCATTACTTGTGGAGGTTGCATTTGGGGTGCTACATTCAAGAATCTCTTTATGTCTTTAGCACCCATGAGGTTGGTTATGTTTTCAAAGATAGCTACAGGGTTGAATACTTGTGTAAGAACAGGAGCTGCTGGACTTGCTATGATCATGTTGAATAACTCTTTCCATGTTTGTGCAAGAGCAAGCCTGTCAGGAGGAAGTGTTCCATCTGCAGGAGGAATATGGAATTCTCCAAGTATCTCTCCAGGACTTACCTGTGCTACTTTTGAAAAATCTCCATTCTCTCCAACAATTTGATATGCTTTTGCTTGGGATAGATATTGCTGGGTGTTTGCTATGAACTGGTAATGCTGGGGTTTAATACCCATTACATGACAAAGCTCAGCAAAGGTTTTCATTCTACCGCCAGCCATAACAGATATGTTCTGAATCTCAGTAGCTGTTCTTCTACCGAAGTTAGGCATACCCATCATGTTGTCGGTAGCTGCCGAAATCCTTTGCATGAAGTCAATAACTACAGAAGCTTTGTTGAGGTGACCTGAAGTGACATCCTGTACCTGAAGCTGATGAACAATACTTCTAACATCTTGACCCATGGCACTAGCTGAAAGACGAAGTACTTTCCCAGGCTCAGGATCTGTCAAATCCTTCATGTTGATTCGTGAGGGATCGACAATGAGCATGTCATTGAGAGACTTCCTAACGTTATCCATGTGGGAGTTGAATAGCCAAGACAAGTGATTCTGTAGTCCTGAAAGAAGTTCGCTCTGACCAAGATTGAAAAGTGAATGTCCATCAGGATTGAATTCAAGGATTGATACAGGCTTCTTACCATGGATGTTTGATATCATATCACCGTAAATAATGACATTATTTGACGTTACTCTGAACTCGCAAAGTGCTGGTGAATTATCTTCAGACAGGCCAAATTCAGAAGGAATGATCTTGACAAACAATCTGTGGACTTGTGTTACACCTTTTCCTCCGACGTTTGTTGTCTTACTTGCTCCCATCACTTCATCACGTTTACTGCTATTGGCTTGTACATTTGACTTCTGCACTTTTTCAGTGTTTACCAGTTCTCCTTTGGTACCCTTGTGTTTGATATCCATAATTGAAGCTGTGTAGGAGTAACCGAAGAAATCACCTCTTTCATAATCAGATAGGGGATACCTGGGGTCGACTATGAGATTGAAGGGATCGATTATATCACAATCATTTCCTTCATATGAGATACCTTCCAGGATTATCTTCCTTGGTGGAAGTTGATTTCCTGTAAGCTTGTTAATCATACCCATAATGCCCATTTGATTTGCATCAGCAATGTATTTGGTATGTTCAGTTTTCCAGTAGTTGAAGGATACACCAACACCGTAGTCCAAAACATCTTGGAACCAAATGTACAGCTTTAACATGTACTTCATCATGGAGCATTGATATTGAAGAATTGATTCCATCTTACGTGCTGCTTCAGAATCATCTCCTCCACCAATGATTGGTATGACAGGCATTCTTGCTGTGAATATTGACATTAGGTAGGAAAGGGTAGTCATATTCATAGCAAATGTGATAGGAACAACAATAGGAGCTACCCCAGGATAACCTGCTTTTCCTGAATTAGCATCCTCAAGTCTTTTCTTATCTACTTCTTTCAGATTAATGTAGGCTTTTCTATTCTTCTCAGCTTCATTCCACTTTGAAGTTCTTGAAGAGATAGCTGATTGTCCAGCCTGTATGTACTGCCTAAGCAAGCTAAGCAACGTCTTGTATTCAGCACTTGATGGGTCTAGTTGATACATAATCCCTCCTTCAATATTGTCTCCAGTTTCCCAGATCTTCATCATATGATTCACGAGCTACATACATCGGCTCCTCAACGATTATCCTTCTCAAATTCTCCATCATGTGATCATCTTTATCTTTAGGCTTTTGCTTAGCATTTCTTTGTTCTGACTTCTGGCTGTAATCATCCCAGACATAACGTTTGAATTCATACCTTGTTCTGATTAAGTGTGGAAAGATAAAGACTTCGTTGTTTTCAAAAGCAGAGTTAACCCTCATGATACCTCGAGTCAAGTCCTTTGAACCCAAAAAGAAATGACCAATTCCCATTCTTAAGAGATCGTTGGTCAATGTTGTTCCTGTACTGGGATTCTGTATCTCTGCTGAGGGATCGATAAACCTCTTTACAACAAAGGGCCGTTTGAATGGAAGGGGTCCTGTAAGCATCCACATTCCATTGACATTCTTGAGTGGTATGATGTCCTGATTGAATACAAGGCGATTACCATCCAAATCAATCTGCCTATCTTCACCATACTGATAAAACTCCTTTTCAAGCATCTGCCTAACCAAACTTTCAGTGGTGCAGCTTTCTTGTGTCCAGAGCTCATCATATACCCATTTCCTTCCCATTGAATCAACTGCAACCCAGAGTACTGCACAAGGTGTTCGAGGGTGAGGGTCAAGTGCCATATACCTGGGCCAGTCTTCAGGAATGTCAAATACTTCCTTAACCAGATGTATAGGCTCTTTATATCTGCCAAAGACTTTACCAGTGAAGGAGATGTATTGGCCGAACATTCGCATTGAACGTTCTTCCTTACTCATCTTACCAGCTTCTTTGCTTACCCTTTCCTGATTAATGTTTGGATTATGTGTAGAGAAGAAACTGAAGAAAGTGATATCAATATCACCATCAGGAACCAAGAGATCGGAATCAGGAGCACCAACCAGAATAGAGGGATCAGATCGACATCCTTCTTCGAGTTCTGTCTCTTCATCATATGCCACCTCACGACCACGTTTTTCGTAAAGCTCGTCATAGGTCCAAGACATTCCCTTGGTTGGTGTCATAGAGAAGATTTCAACACCGTCTACATCGATTACCCTCATCTTACATTCTTTTCTGATTGCTTCAGGAGGTTCCTCATCGTACAGGACTCTATGTCTTGATGTGCCTTGAAACTTCTCGACATCCTGGTCGTAAGACATAAACTCAACTGATGATATGGTACCGTTGATGTTTCTGATGTACATTGTCCTGTTCTTGCTATCCCATCCAGCTATCATTGATTGTGGGAACCAAGCTTTAGGACCGAGGAACATTGGCAGTATAACCTTCTCAATCCCGTTAGGAAAGTCAGTTGATACTACCCTGTGAAATTGGGGGTGGAATAGTTTGGCCTTGGGATATATCCCTTTCAGAGCTTTAGGAACAATGCCTGTTAGAGCTATCAGGGAATCAACTATAGAAGTTGTCGTCTTTCCAGACCTATTACCTCCCCCCACCAGCTGAATGATCGTTGTGCAGAGATGAAACTGGAGAGCGACTTCATGACTTGGTTTGTAGAGATAAAGCCGGCATTCTTCAATTTCTGATTCAGCATCAACATCGTCATTCAATATGTCAAGCAGTTCAAGGATTTCTTCTCTGGACATACTGTCAAAGTCAAGATCACCTTGAGCTACCTTTTCTCTAACCTGCTTCTTTCTTCTGGTAACCTTGATCTTTCTCTTCTTTTCTCCGGCTTTAAAGTCTTCTTCTGCCAGATCATCAAAGACTGCTTTCTCCAATTTAGGATTGAGTCTAGTCATCGTCTGTTGTCTGTAACTCTATCGGAGAGTATTGCCAGTAGACCAGCAAGTTCAAGGTTTGTTACTCCAGCTGCATAGTAGTGGTATCCTACTCCTCCATCACCTTCAGCAGCTTGAAATCCGATTATGATCTTGGAAGGGTTAGCTTCTCCTTTTTCGATGTCTCTTAAACAAGCCAGGAGAGCATCCTTAGGTGTCCATAGTCTGCAATCACTAGCCAGATTGCTTCTCCTTTCGGCTAGTTCATCTGGTTTGTAGGTGGGGGTTTCATTCATTCCTGATCACCGACAATTCCATGCCTTGCAAGCCTGTTCATCAAGATCTCTTTCAATTCTCTTCTCGACATATTGGCTTGTAAGACTTGTGCATTCATTGAAATCTGTTGTGTAGGCTTCGGTAGTGTTCTGTCAAGGATGTCATTTGCATTAGCAAGCCTTAGGTAAGTGGGTTCTGTCAAGTCCTTCATCAGCTTCTTCTTGAAGTCAATGGCAGAAGGTGCTATCTGCATAAGGTCTTTTAACAGGCCAGAAGCTGAAACCCTCCTAGTTTCATCGAGTTCCTTTTCAAATTCCTTCTGTTTGGCAGTGTTTTTTCCCATGTTAGTCCTCGTCTTGTGTTATTAAGGGAGATTATACCACAGAAATTCCAGGCTTGTAAACAAAAATCTTGGAATAAACTGAAGAAACTCTACGATCTTCCTCAGATTACTAGACAAAACAGTGTTCCTATTCAGATACAGGGTGTAATTTTTGTGGAGGTGTCTGCTATCGCATACAACTACTCCCTGTAGCTCTTTCCTATTCAGAAAATGTTTACAGAAGAAATCTACGGATAACAGAAATGAGACAAAGTCTATGGGCTTGGTACTATGGATAGCAGAAACAGGCCAAAGTCTAAACTCTCGGCTAGATCCTAATATCTGACAGGTGGGGTGGGTAGGTGGTGAGTTGTGGGCATAGCACAACATTCTATTTCTCTCACTACCCAGAAAACTACCTTATATAATGGACTCTTAAGACTGAGTAGGTGCACTGAATACAGCATTAGCATTACACTACATGCTTACTCTTTTAGAATGCATTATTAGACTAGCTTATAACAATAGCTTATAACATAATGATACAGCTATCTCACACTGTACATCTCTAAGAAGATATTAGTTAAGTAAGACAGCTATCTACTTGTAATGTTTAGAGTATAACTGAAGAGAGTAGTGATACTTAGAGGAAGCTAGAATTATAATGCTATAGAGATATCCTAAGCATGATACTCAGCCCCAATTGACTCTGTCTCTGACTCAGTATGAGTCTAATAATTTGTTAATGATTACAGGTAGATAAAGAAAATCCACAAAAGAAAAGATTTTTCATTTACAACCAACTTTACCTCTGATAAGATGTTTGCATAGAAGGTAAATAAATAGTAGAAGGAGAAGAAAATGAAAAAGGAATTTACCGAAGAAGAGATGAACACGATTGAAGACTTACTCGACGAACTGGCAAAAGCAAACGCAGAGAAGGACACCAAGACCGCCAAGAAAATCCGGAGGCAGCTCCGGTCCATGAACTACTACATTTCCCAAGGTGGAATGGTGGACGAGAAACCTACTTCCGGTAAAGGCGTAAAGAAAGACAAAACGGAAGAGCCCAAGGCCAAAAAGGAGAAGAAAGAAGAACCTAAGGAAGATGACGAAGCCGAGAAGATCAAAAAGGCCAAGACTCCACGAGACATCTTCGGAGCCGACGTATCCAACTGGAAATCCGAGTTCAGGAGACTCTCCAAGAAGTTCCACCCCGACACTGAGAATGGCAACGAAGAAATTATGAAGATCATCAACAAATTCTGGGATCAGGTAAATAAATCCCGCCGGTAATCAACCAGAATCGGGGAGGTGAAATTCCTCCCTTCTATCTAAGGAGATAGTTATGGATACCTACATTCTGGTAGAGGTAAGAACCAAATCCGGTCAACTTAAGAAGATCAAAACTACATGGTCCTGGTATCTCAATTACGGTTGGCCCTACGTTACTTCCATCCTAACCTTGTAATCTGAAGAACCTAGTATACAATGAGTAGATTTTGATATATTATGTCTATCAAATGGAGGTATGTCATGCAATTAGAGAAGGTTTGGGCCATAAACAAACTGATCAAGAATCTGAATCAAGAATGTCGATACCAACGAATACCCTACCCGATGATCGAAGAACAGAATACCGACATACCTTACATTGCTCTTGATACCTGCAATGGAGAAGCTACTATCTTCCTACCCTGGAACTACACCGACTTTGATTATTGGGTAGTAAGAGAATGGATAATCCACGAATATGCCCACTTGTTATTTCCCAGCTGTAGAAGACATATGCAATGTTCTCATTGTCAAGGATTCTGGATGTATTTTGAATACCTAAAGAACAGAATGTAAAGGAGAAACATCTCATGGTACGATGTAACAGATGCAACCGCATACTCTCCAATTCTCAAAGTATCAAACAGAAGCATGGTCCGGTATGCATAACTCTCGTCATCTTTTCTAAGGTGATGAAGAAACTTGAAGGACGAAGTATACCAATCCATAGGAAACCTTAGGTCGATGTTTTAAAGTGCTTTTATGCAAGCTTTATGCTCTCTAATGGAAAGGAGGATGTCATGGATGATTGGTATTTGGAAACATTTGGATTAGAAGGTGAACCATGCATGGAGCCAACAGATTATACTTGTTATGTATGTTACTTTAACACCCTTAGTATCAAAGGCTCATGGCCTGGGTGTGAATGGATGTTTGATGAGTATAATACTCTTGGTGATTGCCGTAT
>Ga0209727_1000464_pt1 | contig 45036 bp, 70 predicted proteins | sample RifGroC1_FD_183995 | JGI IMG/M metagenome (GOLD analysis project Ga0209727, IMG submission 183995) | Groundwater microbial communities from Rifle, Colorado, USA - Groundwater C1 (SPAdes) (version 2) | ecosystem: Environmental > Aquatic > Deep subsurface > Groundwater | place: Rifle, Colorado... | reverse complement strand
ATAAATATCTCCTATAATAAAATCTACTACGAGATTAGTTTTATTTAATACAGTATGAGGAAATTCACCATCTTTTAAAATATCTAGAATATGACCACTAATAATTAAAGATTCTTCTTCAGTTTGTATTCTGCCAACAGTATCATATGCTCCAAGATTATGGATAAAATAATTCATATTATCATAGGTATTATATGTTTCAGTTATTAAACCTTTAAAACTAGGAGATAGGTCTTTACCATAATATAACGATAGAAGTAAAGGAGAATCTGTAATAATAACTTCTACTTTACCTTTTACTGTAAATAGTTTATGATTTTGTTTACCAAAGATATAAATCTGATCTTCCAATACTTTAAAACTTTCTTCCCAGACTTTACTTTTAGCATATTCAGTAACAAGTTCACATCGAATACCTTGACGCTTTAATTCATAAAATATTCCTGCTGCCGTGGTTGATTTACCTGCTGATGGACTTCCATAGATATTTACAACAATAGTTCTATGCATAATTATTTCACTCCTTAATTTCAATATTACATCCCTACTAATTTAATTTCTCCGCACCTTTTACATGTACGACTTATTACAAAATTATAGTATTCTTTATATGATTTACAAGGTAATGATTTGCACTCTCTTTTAACTGTATTGTTCTGCCATTTGTGATTAAGTAATTTACATAAGATATTCATTTTTATTACTCCTATAAATTTTCACATTTAAAGGGTAATATTTATTTAATTTCTGGTATTTGCTCTTTTATGTATTTATATATTTGCCATATTTGCAATTTTGGAGTTTTAGTGTGGGTATATAATTTTTTCCAATTTGTATTTTTTATTAAATCTATAATAATGTCCCTATACTCTAGATTTCTTATTTTAATATATAGTTCTTGACAATACGTATTTTCTTTTTTTATAACTTCGCCAATATTACCAAATGAACATATTGCAATATCAAAATCATTTATATTTTTTATTCCATTTCTTTCTCTATCATAATTTTCTATTAAAATATCTTTTAATTTATAATTTGGTCTATTATTTAGTTTATTATTTATCGGTCTCTTATAAATATTTAAACAACAGTGGACTTTTATATTGCTGTATAATTTTTCTCCTAAATCTTCGCTATATATTAAATCGAATTCAAATATTCTATAATTATTATTTAATTGACTAATAGGAAGTATAAAACTTATGTAATCACCCAATATTATTGATTTTTTAAAAAATTGTACTGCTAAATTCATGGTTCTTCCATATGGAGGATTACCTATAATACACCTACCCTTTTTATATTCTAAGTTTAGATCAAGGAAATCTTGCTTAATTATTCTATTATCTTCTGGTTCTATATCATAAGCTAAATAAGGTTTATCTAAATAATCCAGAAACACTCCCGAACCAGCACTTGGTTCAATATATTCAATTATGTTTTCATATCCTATAATTTCTTTTGTTTTATTTAAACAATATTTTGCCAAATTGTCGCTTGTGTAGTATTTATCATTGATTATTTTAATAAAATTCAACTCCTAAAATATTATTTATTAATAGAATCAAATACAAGTTTGAATCTATCTAATAAGATTATATTTCAAATAATACTCCATCAAAAACTGTCCACAACTAGCACCTACATCTAAACCTGGAGGTATATAATATTCATATCCAATATTGTATTTGCCTAATATTTTTTTAAACAAATTTAATTTTTTCTTCGAACTTGCATGAAATTCTATTGTTGGTTTTTCGTTGTAAAATAAGAACTTAACTGGAATTCCTCTATATTTTAAAAATTCTCCCAATCTAATTGCATCTTGTTCTGTATCATTTACTCCATCGATCAAAGTATAGTGAATTTCAACTGAATTATTAGTGATTTTCTTATAATATTCTAATGCTACTAATGATGGTAAAATTGATAAAGAATTAGGCATCCAATCTTTTCTTAATGAATCAACAGTATAATGTAATGATAAATGAATTTTTACTGGTAAGTTTTCTTTGTGTATTTCATTAGTTAAATTAAAGAAGTTTATCCATGCAAATTCAGGTAACGAAGTTGCAATAGCAAATCTAATTAACGGAACTTTTGTGTCTTGATATTCATTTCTTAGTAATAACATACTGTCTTTTACTTTCTTATAATTTAGTAGTGGTTCGCCACATCCCATATAAGATATTAGCAATGTTTTAGGAATTAATGATAAGTTTAGATCATTATAGACATTATCTACTACTTCTTTAATTTCTTGTGAAGTGATATTTCTATTAATTAATTTATCAGTAACATCAGTGATATGACAGAATTTGCATTTCATTTTACAAGAAGTTTGAGAAGGAACACAGATAATATCTTTGCCATCATTTTTATTTATGTATGATATTTCTATGATTAGATTGTCTTGTGTCATAAATATATATTTAATTATATTAGATGTTTTAGAATAAATTTTTTCTAATAATTTCAAGTATTATATCACTCCTTTGTGTTTAAATTTATTTCTATCCTAGTATCGCTTATCAATTGTCTATATTTTATCCCTGCCATATTAAGAATAAATCTAGAGGCAATAGTTTGTTCACTATCTTTATATTTATCACTTAGATATACAATTTCTGATATTCCTGATTGAATTATTGATTTGGAACATTCGTTACAAGGAAATAATGTAGCATAGATGGTGCATCCTTGAAGATCATTTTTTCCATACAAGATAGCATTTTGTTCTGCATGAACTACATATAGATATTTACTTTCTAATCCTTCTTTTGGTTCCCAAGGCATTTCTAAATCATTACAATTGTTTGGCATTCCATTATAACCTGTAGATATTATCCTATGATTTTTATCTACTATACAAGCACCAACTTGTGTTCTTGGATCTTTACTTCGTAATGATGATATGTATGCTACAGACATGAAATAATCATCCCAATTTATGATTTGCATTTTGTTGTTGATTCCTTTCTGTAGGAAGGTAGGAGAGATGTATTTCAATCTCTCCATATTAAATTAATTAAATCATTTGTCTTTTAATTTCTGCTTCAATTTGAGGTTCAGGTGCTTGCCATCCTTCTGGTTTAGCAACTTTTCCGTCACTTTCCCTGTAATGTACTGTTCCGTCACTCCATATTTTATTCATATTAGATTGTTGAATAATTTCAAATATAGGTTCAATATCTACGCCCATTTCAACACAACTTCCAAGACAGAAATAGAGTAAGTCTCCCATTGCATCTGCTTGTTCAACTATATCTTTTGCCTCAAGGAATTCTTCAATTTCTTCTCTCATCCAATCTGCTCTAGCATTAGCTCTTTCTGATTTAATCATAGTAGGAGTATTACAAACAGGATGTTTGAATATTTCATGAAATTTTTGCACCATTTTTTGTTGTTTTAACATTTTTTTTATTCCTCCTTAAAATGAGTAGAAAATTCATTAAAATATTTAATTTCTGCTTCAATTCTTGCTTCCTTGGCATCTTCAAAATTATCAAACCTACCTAAATAAATATTCTTTTGATTAACTTTAATAGAAGCCATCCATTTATTTCTACTTTTATCCCAATAAACACCTTTAAACCCAGAAGTATTATGACTGAACATTTCTATATTCATTCCATTTAAGTGATGGTTGCTGAGTCGTAAATTTTCATTAAGATTATTAAGTGTGTTACGATCTCTATGATCTACTTCAGTACCATCTTGAGCGTTTATAATAAATCTATGTAATGAAAATTCTTTATCATTTTCACTTGCATAAACATAACCATTTGGTGATAACCACCATCTATATTTTTTAACTTTTTCTATTTTATCTAAGGAAATTTTTGCATTAGCAATTGGTTCTCCATTTTTGTCATAAAGAATTATTTCTGCATGACTTTCATATAATATAATTTCATTTGGATCTGCTCTAGTTTTTGAAATTTTTCCGTGTTTTTTCATTTGTACAAAATGACGACCACAATATAATTTATCATCCTGAGATAATTTAGAGACTCTATGTGTACTACCACATATATAACATTCTCTCAATATTGATACCTCCTTTCTCTTCTTTATATCATCCACACTTGCTATACCCACAATCTGGATTAGAGCATACACTACATCCCTCTGCTAATTGCATAGGACTATGGCATTCAGGACAATTATTTTCACTAGAAATTTCTTCAATTATACTAATGATTTCTGAAGTAATTTTTGTTTTATTCTTATATTCTTCTTCTAGTGCTTTTGCAATAATATCAGGGCAAGATAAACCATTAATTTTCTTTTCCCCTTTCGTTTTTACCCTTGTGCAAGCTGAACAAGTAATACCCTTTAATTGATCTACAATTTCATCAACTTTAGTTCCTGATCTTAATGCTAAAGAAATAAGTCTATTTAAACCATCAATATTTGACTTACATGTACCATTTTTACTTGTATTTACAAAAGATTCTACAATATTTCCTTCTTTATCTCTATTGATGGTTAAATAGAATGAACCACATGCAGTTGTGTATTTATCAGTTACACCATATGTTTTACCAATAGATGAACGACTTAATGGTTGAATAGAATCAAGATTAATACCGTGACCAACTTCATTACTTCCAATTTGCATTGTCTGATTTTTACGTGAATTATTGCGATAATATGTAACACCTTTAACTCCTAGTTTCCATGCAGTAATCAATAATTCAAACAATTCATCTTTCGTTGCATTTTCAGGAGCATTCACGGTTTTACTTATTGCATTGTCGTAATATTTTTGGAATTGTGCTTGTGTCTTAATATGCCATTCAGGTGAAATATCATTAGCACATCTAAATAAGTCTCTTAATTTTTTTGGTACAGAACTAATTTGTGCTGTTCCTTTTTCATAACATTCTTTCACTATTTCTAGTTCTTTCTTTGCATCTTTTATAATGCTATGTAACATAGTTGCAAATAGTTCACTTGCTTCATATATTTCACCAGTAATAATTCTTCTAAGAATTGCAACACCAAATAATGGTTCCACACCGTAAGCAGTAGTATTCATAATTCCTGCAATTGATCCAGTTGGGGCTTGTGTTGAGATTGTTGCACATCTTGCAGGAGTGTTAGTTAAAGCAAAAATACTTTCATTCCAACTAGGGAAATTACCTTTTTCTAATGCCAGTTCAGTATTATATAGGTTTTCAATCTTTTGCTTAAATCCAAAAACTTTATCAATAAATTTAAGACATTCTTCACTATCATATCTAATACCCATTTTAATTAATAAATTAGCCCATCCTGCCACACCTACACCAATTTTTCTATTTGCTAAAACTTTTTCTTTAAATTCAGGAAGAACATATTCATTAACATCAATAACATCATCTAGAAATCTTATTGCATTTTTTATTACATATTCAAACATAACCCAATCTACATCTTTTGTTTTTTTGTCATATAGATTTTCTAAGTTAATACTTCCCAAGTTGCAAAATTCATATCCTTCAAGGGGTTGTTCTCCACAATTATGGACTATTACATTTTCTACTACTCCCCAATGTGCTAATGGTTCCATAAAATCATAAACTTTTTGTTTCCCTATATTTTGAATAGATACCACTGTTGGGCATTGACCTTCTAATGCTAACAACTTTTTATTTAAAGAATTTTGTGCTTGACATTCATATCCATCATTTAACATAAACACATGGGTTGGAGTACATTTGATTATCTTACCATTGCTCAACTTTAGTTCTACTACTTCTTTTTCTCCATTACACCAAACTTTTTTACTGAATACATTGCCATTTGAATCAATAATGTTAATTTCTTTACCATCTAACTCTTCAAATGTTTGATATCCATCAGAGGTCAATAAATTCATATCACCTGCAAAGCAAGGATTAGTCGTACTCATATAATGCTCATTACTACTATTAAACTTACCATCTTGAAGATTAAAAGGATTATCTCGATTAATAGAATCAGTCCAAAGGCAACCTGGTTCTCCGTTTTCCCATAATCCATCAATAATATCATTGAATAATTCTTTTGCTTTTATAGTTTTATATTTTTTCCCTCCCCAAACTAAATCAATATCTTCATCATTGATAATTTTATTCATTTCTTCATCTGTAATTGTAACAGATATATTCATTGCATTAAGACTACCATCGTCTTTTTTACTATGTATGAAATCACTAAAATCTGGATGCGAGAATCTTAGACTTGCCATATTAGCTGCTCTTCTTGCCTTATCTCCTTGAATAGTTGTATTTGCAACAGTATTAATTAAGTGCATCCAATTAACTACTCCTGCCGAAGTTCCACCTGATGATTTAATGATTTCTCCTTTTGGCCTAATATCAGATAAATCTTGACCCACACCACAACCATATTTTGTGAGCTTTGCATTATGCCACATATGTTTATAGATACCTTCTAAATTATCTGGTATTCTAGGTAATACTGAGCAAGCACTAAGACATTTATTATAACCAGACCCAATAAGAGTAGGTGTATTTGGCATAAATAATTGTTTATCCATTAAATCATAGAATATTTTTTCATATTCTTCTTGTAATTCTGGAGTTTTTTCTGCTTTTGAAATTGTTTTTGCAACACGCATGAACATTTCTTCTGCTGTTTTTTCAATAACCTCACCTGTATTTGTATCTTTAAAGAAATACCTATCTTCTAGTAGTCTTTGTGTATTCTCATTAATTACTGCCAATTATGTATCCTCCAATAAATTTATTTTATAACTAATTTATTACTTAAATAGATTATTTTAATCTATTCTTATTAATCCTCAACAATTTCATATGTCATTTCAAAAATATCTGATTTACAAGGATATCTCTCACCTTTTACCCCAGTGATAATATAATCTCCTTTTGTGATCATATGATTTCCTTCTAGAGTCTTTATGTATGGAATAGCTCTTTCTTCCTTTTGGCATTTATCTCTATACTCTTTCCCATTTCCACAATTGAATTTACATTCTGACTCTTCTCTTTTACCATATGCTAGGCATCTAAACCCATCCTCTAAACCATAACGATAAATTTCTGCATCGATAATTACTGGTTTCTTTTTATACTTCGCCACTATAAAATCACTTCCCTTCATTACAAATCCCAATGCCTATTCTTCTTCAAAATCTCAATAACCTCTCCTGCATATGGCTCATCAATATTTATAACCAAATACTGATTGCTAGGCTTCTTATTAAATTTAACTCTGCTAATTCTAATATTTTTAATAATTCTTGCTAAATCAATACTATCTTGTTCTGATGCATGTTTATATAAGTCATCTTGTTTTATGACTACATATTTGTGAAAGTCTATACCATGTAAAGAAAAATTATTTAAATTATTTATATAGATTATGTATCACCTTCTTTCTTAACTATAAAATGATCTGGTGCTTTCCAATACCATTGATATTGATTAAATTCACCACAAATATTCTTGAATTTCATATAAACTTGCTCTGCATCAGGTGGTGCTAATATTCTCAAACAACTAGAAGATTTTTCACACTCAGTAAATTGACACATTGATATGTTAGCCAAACTTTAATCTTCCATCCTTTCGTTTTTAATTTCTGATTCTTTATCAAATACTTCAATTGTTACCTTTTTATAATAATTCCCTTTGTTAGTGTCTTGATCGACAATAAATGCATAATTAACTTTATCAGTATAGTTTTTCTCATATTCTTCAAAACTACACTGAATCCAATCGCCATCTCTGCCATGTAGAATTTTAATATGTATCACCTCTTTTGATTTAGCAAGAATTTGATTGGTATTATGAATAAGTTGCATGATCAAATTCTTGCTAATAGTTATTATATTTATTTTATGCTTTATGTATGTTAATTATGTCAAAATTAAGAATAATAGAATATAGATATTAACCAATCTTTTTATAATATGTAGTTGTATTGGTTAAATCACTTTTGCTGAACATGAAGTTTGCTTTGTCTTGGGAATTGTATTCTTGAGAAGTGCAAGTAGTCCAAACTCCGTCGATTCGATTGATGATTTTTGTTGGATTCATTTTTGTTTCACCTCCTCTCTATGTTTATATTATAGCATGTGGGGAATTTGATGTCAAGGAATTTTATTTATTGGTTTAAACAATTGTCTGTAACATATCTTTCAAATAAGTTTGTTTCTTCTTAATTTCCCTCGTCTTGATTGCAGTTCTTATTGCTGAATTCTGACCCACTAATACACAATATTTCTTCGCTCTTGTAACACCCGTATACAATAATTCTGTGTTAAGAAGTACGTAAGCAGATGATTCAATACATACTATAGCAGTATGAAAACCAGATCCCATGCTTTTGTGTATTGTTACAGCATAGGCAAGTTCCAATTTCTTAACTCCGGCTCGATCTAAAACTATCTCTCCAATTCCAATAAAATCAACAACACATACTCCATTGTCTATTTCTTTTACTATTCCCATATTTCCATTGAAAATTGGAGTTACTTTACTATCAACATTTATAGATTTGTAATTATTTTTAGTATTAATAACTTTGTCTCCTAATTTAATTTTGTAAGATTTGTCTTTATCAACTTTAACTTCAATAAAAATATCACTATCACTTACGGGATTAATTATTGATTGAATTTTATTATTTAGGCTATATGTTGATAAGTCTCCTCTTGTTCTCATAGGAGACAATACCTGTGTTTCCATAATATCTTGACTTGCTTCGTAGTGTTTTAAGAAATGTTTTATAACTCTATCCGAAGGGGAGTCATCTTCTTTATGGATGTCTAATTCCATATCTTGAAGTTCTCCAAGTATCAAATTACCTTCAAATTTAGGTTTGAGTATTTGTTCTTGTTCAGAAATTTTAATTGAGGTAACAATAATTCCTGACATTTCTGCTTGTCTGTGGATTTTGGTTAAAACTATACTTGGTATTACATTTGAATTTAATATATCTGAAAAAACTTGACAATTCCCTATTGGAGTTAATTGCTTTATATCACCAACTATAATTAATTTTGCTCCATTTGGTATTGCTTTAAGTAAACTTAAAAATATATCACCATTTATCATCGTTGTCTCATCGATTAGCACTACGTCTGTATCCAGTGGATTCTCTTCATTATATGTAAATTCACCATGAGAATACCCTAAAAGTCTATGTATGGTGCTTGCTTTTAAACCTGTTGCTTCTGTAATTCTGACTGATGCTTTTCCTGAGAGGGCTGCTGCCGATATAATATAATCTTTAAAAACTTGAACAATTCCATTTAGAGTAGCAGTCTTACCACAATTACCAGTGATAAAAATACTTCCATTTCTTCTTAAAACCAACATATGAGAAGGAACTGTAAAACAATATTTATATCCATCGATTGTTTTATACCTTTCTATTTTATTTATATTATATTTGTCTTTTGCTTGAATACCAACCGTAATAGCTCTCTGTGATACATGTACATCATAGTCTATAGATTTTCTAGTATATAGTTTTCCACTCGTTAAATAAGATTGCCCTCTTCTGTCTTGAAATCCTAATTTTGCTCTTTTCCCAGTTGCAGAAAAAACGAATTGCACGAAATCGGCAGTAGATTTTACGTTTGCGGAAAAACTTTCTCTATTGTTCCTAATAGAGCCATCCCAATTTAAAACTTCAGACGCAATTATTTTCAATTGTTCATAAGAGCAATTATACCAATATTCTGCGGTGAATTCTTTTTCTAGTCTGGGGGGATTTACATAGAAATCTGAAAACCCCTCTGCTACCGAATCTGCTTCTCTCCATTTCAAATTATTGAGTTTAAATAATTCTATTAATCTTTTCTTTTTCCTATCTTTTCTAACATGAAAGCGACAAGTGAAATTTGAATTCCCTATCATTAATGATCCGTCTGCTATTACAGCAACCATCAATCTAATTTGGTCATCAGTTAAATCAATCCCCTTTCCATCATATTTGAATGTTGTAATAAATCTACCAGAAAAACCATGTTGATTTCCATAGTGCATTTCTATCAAATCACTACATTTCTTTATATTTAAATTATTTTTGGAACTTAAATATACTATATTATGATTATCACAAACACATTGATCAACGCTCCCAGTTTCATTTTTAATATGATTTAAGTATTCTTCTTTTTCTTTTATGTATCTTTCTGGCAATACTAACTCTGCTGTTCCGTCTCTATTATACTGAAGTACATTTTCACCTTCAATATAATCGGAAATCTTCTTCCATCCAACCCCATTAAAATATTCCGTATCACAATCCACACACCCTGCTGATCCAGTTAATGCAACAATATTCTTATCGATAATTAATTTAACTGCTTCAATTTGTTCGGAAGTGTAAGCAAAACCTTGTTCTTCCTCCACACTTTTAATCGTATCTTCCCAGTCTCCAAGTTCAAATTCTTCACTACGTTCTGCATTAAGTAATCTAATTAATTCATTGTGAATATTCATTTCCAAATCATAATATCTCTTCAATCCAATAAGTTGACCATCGTTAGATACATTAATTTCATTATTATCAATTAATTGTTTAGCCACATCATTTATAATATTTTGTTCAATAAATCCAATTTGATCAAAAACGATATTCATTAACTCACTAAAATGTAAGTAACTCCTCCCCATTTCTCCATTCTCAGATAATGTGTTTATAATACATGCTTTAACCCGTCTTGAGTCGTTTCCTACCATCCCCATTTTCTGTGCAATCTCATCGGCCTTTTTAAAACCTAGTCCACTAACCTCAACTAATCTATATGGATTATTTTTAACAATATCAACCACTGTGTCAGGAGATTTATAAAAATCCAATAACTTATTTATTAGATTAGCACTCAAGTTGGCATTGCTCAATTCTGTATAAATTTGAGAATAGTCTTTACAATCTTCAAATTCTTCAATTATTCTCATCGCGGTAGCATGACCTATTCCATTAATTGACGTAAGTGCAGAAATGTCTTTATCTTCTAATAAGGTAATTACATCATCATATTTTTCAAATAATTTATATACTATATTTGGATTAATTATGCCTTCTAAAAAATCAATTTGTTGTGACTTATTAGTTAAATCTATTTTTTTATTGATAAAAAGTATTTCGTATGTGTCTCCATACTTTTCATGTCTTTCGATTAACCTACAAGCAACCTTATAAGTTACATAACTTTCTAACTTGCATACTTTTCCTTTTAATTTAATTTTGGATTGCCCCCATAGTTTGGGTAAGCCATCACAATTTTCAAGTTTATTTATTATGTTGGCTACAAAGATGGCATGTTCACCAGAAGCAACCTCATATGAATTTTTAGGAAAGAATATCCTATCTAATTCTATTTCACATTTAATTATTTTATTATCTACCATAATTCCTCCTTAGATTATACACTTACTCTTTCTTCTTGAACTATAATTTCTCCATTGTCCATTAATCTTGTAATTTTCATTATTGTATGTTGAAATACTGAGTTCTTATATTTTCTTGGTTTAAATTGATCTCCCAGTCTGAACCCATAGACCATCATTAGTGTTCCTCTCTTGAACCAAGATTCTTCTATTCTCTTCTTCTTGCCATCTTCTTGCACTTTAGATAATGTACGATTGTAGTGATTGAATGAACCATCGTACATCTTGCAAGTTACAACTCCACTTGGAGTCAATAATTCAACGGTATGTTTTGTTTTATCTCTATCTAATACAGTACCCATTATCAATGATAATTTATATCTATTGAATGGTCTTCCTCTGTAAAACCCTGTTTCATTAGCAACAGGATCTTCAGGCAAATCGTAAAAGTTCTCAATTGTATATCGTTTGGTATTTACTTTAGATAGTTCATGTTCCGTTTTATAGTAACTCATGCTATCCATTTCCCATTTTGCTATACTTCCCTTACAATATTTGTCATAGATTTCTTTATATACTATGGCATTGTATTTATTGACCACTTCTTTGTCTTTTAGGAGCATAGTAATCTTCTCAATTTTCTTATCCAATGCTTTCTTAATTTTACCTTTATGTACTATATACGTTCCAAAATCTATTTGGATATAATCTAAATCTTCTTTCATCTCATTGTATTTATCTAAAAATACATCTAGTATATTGTCATTAATATAAAACCAATCACTTTTTAAACCATCGGGTAATTTGTCTTTAGGAACTAAATTAGGTTTCGTACATATTGCCTTATAAATATTATAATAGACTATTTCATCCTCGTATGTTTTAGAGATTAAACCACTTTCAATTAACATAGGAATGTTTGCTAGAGAAAATGAATTCTTTAATTCTACAATTGAATTAATATATTGATTCATTAAGTTAATTCTATTTCCAAAAGAATCTAAAGCACCACACTTAATTAAGTTTACTACCGCATTTTTTGCTAATTGTGTACCGCATTTTTCAATAAAATCTTCATAAGAATTAAATGGTCTATTGTTTAAAATAGTCTCAATATCTTCAGAACCAACTTCTGACAATGCTCTCAACCCGTATAATATTTTATTTTCATATATCGTAAATGCTTCCTTAGAATAGTTAATATTCGGAGAATCTACAATATCATTCATCTCTGAAACTGCCTTAGCAATCTTTCCATAGTTAGTAGTTTTACCTTCACCAATTGCTCCTGAATTTACAGTCAGGCAAGCACATTTCCAATACATGTGTCCATAAACATGGGCTAAATTCATTTCTTGGACTAAAATCCCAGTATATGGATTTGTATGATTTTTCGAAAAACTGTATCCCAAAGATGGGGTAATTTGTAAATCCCAAACATAATCTAAAAATATTCTTCTAGTTCCATTCTTTAAACCTTCTTCAAAGAAAAGTCTTTTGGAGTCTTCAATTGTTTTCTTACTTTTTTTGCTAATTCCTTTTCTTAATTTATTTGCATGTGTTAGACTAAAATTAACTATTTCTTTATCCATAGTTAATTCCATTACCACTTCTTGAGTGTCAGCAAGTCCGTATAAGGGTAATAAATGAGGTTCTAATATTTTTATTTCTTCTTCACTTAATCCATATTCCCTCATCTCTTGATACCATAAACTAATATTATTTTTGAACCTAACATACTTGTCTAATGGTTGCTCTCCCCCTTTATTAGCCAATCTCATTAAAGAGTTTCCTGTAACTAGTTCTAGAAAGTTTTGTGGGTGTATTTTACTTAATGCTTGTTTGCCAACTGATCCTTCATACTGAAAGGCATTCACAACATCACCATTATACAAAAGTTTCCACATTTCTTTATTTGTATAATCTATAACGTCAGGATGTAAATAGTAATTATAAGTATTTCTCAAACTTCCTTTCCATTCCATTTTTCCCTCTTCTACTAAAACATCCATACAAGTTCTCATACGATCTAATGATTCAATTGTTAGTGCATCAAATTTTAATCCTCCTGTATATTCGCTGTCACCTAAGTTCCAACAAGTAATGTCATCTCCATTGGGTGCTTTCATTAGGGAATTTTGTTCAATAAATCCATTGGGGAATATGATAATACCACTTGCATGAATACTTCTACCAACAATCAATCCTTCTAATTCTAGGGCCGTTTCTCTCAATTGAGGGTAATTCTCTAATAGATTTATTAGTTCTCTGATGGGTTTTCTTTCCTCTTCTTCATTTCCAAATAAACAATCATTTAAACTCCATTGTGCTCCTCTTTCAATTGGAATCATATCAGACATTGCTTGAATTTCATCGTAATTGTAGTTCAATCCTCTACCTGCAGTAAGGATAGCTAATTTTGGTTTCAGTGTTTTAAAAGTAGCTACATTTAAAGTATTTTCATATCCATATTTCTCTTTGATTGCCTTTAGGATATTTCCTCTTTGTGCTGCTTCTGTATCTACATCAATATCCGCAAGTTCTGGCTTACTGCTATGAATATGTCTCCAACTTGGTAAATTAAATGTAATTGGATTCATTTGAGTAATATCAATAAGATAAGCAAGATATAATCCAGTAACACTTCCTCTAGCAATTCCCACCAGACTTAGTTTCCACATTAAATCTACTAAATCTTTTGTTAAGCAATAATAACTACTCAGACGTTGATTAATTTTCTCACTTATTAACCAAAGTTGTTTTAATTCTTCCTCAATTCTATCCATATTTACTTTATCAAACTCTTGATTTTTATTTGTCATTCCTTCTTGAGTCAAGAACAACAAATACTTATCTACCAAATAATCACTATAGTAAAATTTCTTAATGTACTCATATTCGTTTGTGTAATTTTGCATTATATGTTTGTCATCAAAGTCAGGTATTTGAGTTGGAGGAACCACTGGATCTTGTGCTAAATCATAGAACTCAATTTTGTTAGCAATTTCTAAAGTATTGTTTGTCATTGCTTCAAAAGTTTGCTCACTAATATAATCTTTAAAATATCCCCAGACTTCTTCTTTGGTCATTACATAAGTAGATCCATAGAAGTCTGAAACCTCTCTTTCCCCATCTTTAGAGTTCAAAAAGGATTTGTGAATTTGTTTATGATTTATAGACAAATAATGAGAATCTGTAGTATAGATAACTTTAATATTGTATTTTTCTCCTAATTCAATTACAAATTTATTGTAATCAATTTGTTCCTGAGTTGATAGAGATGGTTGAATTTCTAAGTAGAAATCATCATTAAAAACATATTTACAAGCATTTAAAAAGCTATCTATGTCTTCCAATGCTTCCGGTTTGTTGGCCTGAAACTCTTTAAATTTCAAACCAACAAACCCTCCTAAACATGCGGTACTACCAATTACATGACCTTTATATTCAGCCATTACCTCCACTAACTGCTGTGTAGTTAAGGGGGTTCTTTCCATTCTTCCTGTCCTAAATGAGTTCATCCAAGCTAATGTTGACATTTTTCTTAGGGCAAGATGCCCTTCTCTTGACTTCGCGATGAGGATAAAATGAGGGAATTTAGTGACTCCAGAAGTGTAGTTATCTTTAACTTCTTCCAAACTATTGACGAGGTATATTTCATTACCAAGAGCAACTTTAAAGTTAGGATTTGTTTTTTGTAATTCTTTGTTGATTTTAATTGCTTCAATATGAGCTGAAAGACACTCATGATCGGTTATTGCAATTCCTTTTAAACCAATTTTTTCTGCATACTTAATCAAGTTTTTAGTTTTATTGGTACAATCTGGTAGGCGTAAATTCGACATCTCCGTATGTGAATGTGCTGAAAAATACAATTCTTCACCTTCTTAAAATCTAAATTTAACGACGCTTGGAGTATACATAAAATCCTCAATTATAATTTGGGGTGTAATTTTTCCATTGTATTCATTGATACTAAATTTTCCTATGATGGTCACATTTATAGCTTGGTGTTGTTTTATATCATTATATTTATCTTCATTTGTAAAAAATTTCATAAGGGCAATTCCATTATGGTTAATTTTTATGGTGTTTTTATTTTTACCCATTAACTCAATGTCTTTTGAATTTACTATTAGATTCTCTATTGCAAATAAAGGTTCATCTACTGAATTCCCCCATATGTTTTTATGTTTTGCAACTGACTCAATTAGGTTTTTATTTAATGTTTTCTCGTTAAATATTCCATCTACATCATAAATCAGAAAATTGGAGACTTGAATTTTACTTACAACTTCATATAGTTCATTGATTTTACTATTATGTATTGAGATTCCACAAGCGTTTGGGTGTCCTAAAGCATAATTAAACAACCCACTATCAATACACCATTTTCTAACATCTTTTATATCCTTTTTATCATATCCCCTAGCACTTCCTGCAAAATCCTCATCATGAGAACTAAGTAAGAAACATGGTCTTTGGTAGATATTAGTTAGTTTATTTGCTAATAGTCCAGTATAATTTTTTTCTGTCAGTCCTGTGGCATTAATAATTATAATTCCATTATTGAAAAGTTGATATTGGTCTACCTGATTCTTTGCAACTTCAACTGCTTCATCGACAAGTTTTTTCTGTTTTCTTTTGCATTTATTCCCTATTCTCACAACATAGTCTTGTAATGATAGTTCAACTTCCCCTTTTCCTCTAATTTTGTCTACATGTTTTTCATCAATATTAAGAAACGCCTTAAACATTAACTCCTTTTCTTCATATGTTCCATTTCTAATAAGTGCATTGATCATTGGAACAATATAAAAACCAATTCCAATGATACTTACTTCATTCTTCATATCATAAGCTTTTTCTTTAATTAGTGCTGATATGAATTTATTTTTATTTTGTTCTTTCTTAATTAATTCAATTCCTTTTAAAACTAAATATCTACTTTCTAGATTCCTTAAATCACTTACGTCTCCTATCATTCCTATTGTTAGTAAATCAAGATAATCATCCGCATAATTTAGATTTAATTTTTTATCAATATACTTTATAAATTTATATACTACACCAATTCCTGTCATAGCTTTATTTGTTACTTTTTGAGAGAGTTGATTATTTATTACTATTGCATTTTCACTGTATCTTTCACACCCATGATGATCAATAACTAAAATATCAATTCCCTTATTTTTGAAATATTTGTGTTCAGCGTAATCGTTACTAGATGCATCTGGTAAGATAATTAAGTTGCATCCACATTCAATTTTGTGGATTCTATTTAATGTGATTTCATCTAATCCGTGTGCCTTATCATCATGTACAATAAATATAATTGTAGATTTACTATTGAACTTTATAATTAAATGTGTAATATATTGATATATTGCGGAGGCACTTGTATATCCATCTGCATCACAATCCACGACAATTACAATAGCACTATCTTTTTTAATATGATATAGTAAATTTTCGTAACCTAATTCCATATGGTCATATAAGGATTCATCTTCTAAATGGGACACATTTGGATTAAGGAAATCATTTATATTTTCTATATCTCTATTTTTTAAGATTGTTTCTACAATATTACTGAAACCAATTGCACTCCCTTTTAAATTGTATTTAAAACTCATAATTACCTCGCTTTTATTATATATTTATATACAACCCGTATATATCTTTTTGTCCATAAGTCTCAACAATGTTTCTTTATTAATATCTGAGGGAGAAGCTTTAAAAGGTAATAGATTTTCCGTATCCCAAAGGATCGTAACTACACAATAAGGAGCCAGTTTATTAATTATTCTTTCTCTAATGTGTTTTGCCCACTTATTTGCTTCTTCGCTTTCTGCGTTTTGATACTGTTTGTCTAATGCAATAATAACTTCATTAACCTCTAGACTCAATATTAAGTCTCTTTGAAAATTACTAAAACTATTTCCACATAATGCTACTGTGAAGTTTTCTTCTCCAAACATAGTGTCACATTGTAAAACACTTTTTTCACTTTCTACCAACATTATTTTCCGCTTACGTTTAATGGTCTCTTTGTTTATGTTAATGCCGTATAAATTTTGACTTAATGGATGAGAATATATTACTTTTCTTATTTGAAAAGGAGAATATTTACCATATAGTTCAATCTCCTCTTCAATCATTAATCTAGCCCTTACCCCCATAAGCTGATTATTTATATTATAATGTGGCATTATTATTTTTTGTTGTAGTGTGCTATATAATATGCCGTACTTATACATAGATTCAATACTTATTCCTTCATTTATCCAATCCTTCCAATACATTTTTTGAAAAATATTTAAAATACTATTATCGTAAAAATCTTTTTGCTTATTTATATCTCCTTTCTTTTTTCTTTTGATGTTGTTTATAAAACTCCAATCATTTATCATTTCATTTTGTTTTCCAAAACCTTCAGTCAAAGTAGAAAAATTCAATTGAATGCAGATCCAATTGATTGCCTCAATAAAGGAATAATTCTTGTTTCTGCAAACCAATTCTATAATATCAAAACCATCTCCACAATCAGTAAAACAATGGAAAAATTTACTTTCTTTATAGTAATATAATTTGTGTTTTTCTCCATGATGACAAATTGTTTTGAAGATTAATGCCTCATCCGTGTCTATATAATCATCTGAACCCATTCTCCCTGCTAGTTTTATAATATCAAGATCATTAATTTTAGCTTTTAATTCTTGTGCATTTAACATAAACTGCACCTATTCTTCAAGTTTTATTTTATTAAATTCTTCAATGAGTTCTGTTGCACTACCTTCAATTTCGATTTTATCACAATTTCCAACATCATCTAATTGAAATTCTATGATAGTCTTCTTAATGTCAGAAATTAATTCGAAATCTACAGTGGTCACGAAACAGTCAATTTCTCTTACAGTTCCCATATTTATTTTTGTCCAAACAATAATATTTTTCCACTTTCCTCCTCTATTTTTAATTATATAGTACCCCATATTTGGCTCTGTATAAAACCCATTGTCTAATATTGGTTTTAGTTTTTGTAAATCTGCACTACTAGCAGGAAGTGCAAGGATGCCATAATCAGGTTTCTCTAAGATAGCTTTACTTCCTTTTAAGGCATTTCCATCCTTTTCTTCTTTCCAATTGGATGATAATTGTGTTGAACTTCCGAGAAATATTTCATATTTATTTGCTAGTTGTTTTAAAGCTGCAGAAAATAAAAATAAGATTTGGTCTGTTCTTAATTTTACTCCTGTTTTTTGACCGTAGTATGCATACAGACTTGGAGAATCGTTTATGTAATCAAAGAAACAATGGGTAATATTTTTATTAATAATATATTGTTCAATAGTTTCTTCAATAGTCTCAATAGTAAAGTCTGGTTGATATTCACCATAGAGCAAACTTTCTTTGACAATTTTCCCTGCTTCATAGATAATTATTTCTTCTTCTTGAGTAATATCTTTCCATTCTGTCAATCTGTCTTCGTCTATTCCCGAAATATGAGCCAATAAACATGTCTGCAATTCTTCTTTTGACAATTCTGTAGAAATAAATAATACTGGTGATTTTTGTCCTGTAGACAACCAAATGTGTTTATTCCAGTCAAACAATTTATCTGATGAAATATTACACGCTTCTGCCAAGGAGTTTCTAGTTTTTCCCCCACCACTTACTGAACTTCTAATCATACATTTCTTAGGTCTTAGCCCTCTAAAGATGGTGGTCATATATCCACTTTGCATAGGATATCCATAACTTGTATCTTGGTTTTTACAATCTTCAATTATATCCTCAATTCCATCACCTGCATGAAAATTGTAATTATCTCCAAAGTTTGTTTTCCAAAGATTTTTAAACTCATCAAATTTATTTAGGAACTTACCTAATACTTGTTTGCTATCCATTTGATTAAATGATGCTAACTTATATTCGTCGCTTTCGTCGTAAATGAAATTAATATCCATTTTTAGTTTTTCTATAGCCATTCTTAATATAGAAAACTTTCTAACAGTATCATAATACAGCCCAATATTTGAAATCTTGTCAAGAGTTTCTTCAATGGCTTTTTCGATGTATAATGAGCCATCATTATTTGTCCATAGAGCCAAAGCAGAAGGAAATTGGGATAATTCATTTTCTATTTCTAAAGAAGTAATTTTATCTACTGTGGATCGTTTTGCAATATTATAGATAGTTCCATAAACCATTCGATGAAATGTTTCTGAATAATCATTAGGGTTCGTTTCATATTTTTTATCTAAAATTAATCTTGGATTATTACAATAGACTCCTAATAAAAGAAAGATATTTCTTTTATCAACTAGGCCCAATACATCCATTAATCCACCTCCTCAATTAAATCACCAATATTAAATAAGAAACTATCCTTTTTAGCGTATACTTTATCTAAATTTACCTTTACTTCATTTACTGCTCCCTCTTGACTCGCGTTTTGTACACTATTGGTTATTTTCCCTTGTTGTAAAAAATAACTTTTAGATTTTTCATAATTATACTTAACTAATGCAATCCCATATTTAATCTCACTAAAAGATTTACATTCAATTGCTTTAATAAACCACAAACAATAAGTCATTCCACCATATGTATACCCTAATTGATCTTTGTACTCTTTTATTTGTTTCATTATCAAACCCGTAGGTTTTTCTATGTTTAAATACTCACAAATGGTTTTAATTAATAAATTATAATCCTGTGTACTTGTAATGATCTTATCATAACATTCTTTGCAATAAGACTTACCACTATGAATAAACTTCTCTTCTTTAGATATTTCTAATTCACAACTTTTACATTTTGATTTTCTTGCCAGTGTGCTCACCTTCCTTATATTAAGAAGAGGGAAGCTTTTGACACTTCCCTTATTAAATTCTATTCTAGAGTAGTTTATATTTAGTTGCTAACTCTTCTAATTTTATAACCACAACTTTAGCTACGTCAATTTGAGACTCTATTAAACTATCAAACATTTTTGGTGAACCGTCATTGTGAGTCCCTATAGTGGTTTTTAATATGTTGCTTGCCTCCTCTAAATATCCATTTTGTGCCAATAAACCACCCAGTTCACTACCTCTGATTTTAATTGTTTCAAAAGGTTGGTCTTCAGTAATTTCCATAAAAGTTTTTTCTTTAGTTAGATATTCTATATCTATTGACTCAAAACTTTTTTCCATTGCGTTTTTTAGTTCAGATACTTTTATAACATCTGGCAATCCAAAGCTATCTTTCAGCTCTTTGAATATACTTGTTTTCTTAAAAGTAATAATTCTTTCATCTGATGTCTCACTTTCTTTTTTAACTAAACCTACTAAAAAAGCCTCATGAAACATTTGAGCTTTCGTGACATCTTTCAATTTAGTTTCAACGGTAGTTTGTTTAGTAATAATATTTGTATTCGTGTAAGCTTGAGCTATAAAATGAACAGTAACTCCCATATTTCTCAATTCGGTTGTAACTCCCATTATACTATTTAAATATCTTTTCCCTTTACCAAAATTCAAATCTTCTATAATTTCTACTTCTTTATTAGCTGCTGTATACCTACTCGCCATCTCTTCAAATTTATCAGCAGTATCAAACACAACACAAGAAAATTTTTCTCGAATCGCTGGATTTTTAAACTGACTTACAATAGAAAACACTTCTGAGATATCTTTTACTCTTTGAGCCATAATCCCAGGGATTTTCTTATGTCTGTCTTCAAACATAACAAACAAAGGTTTTTTCCCATCTGGACTAATCTCTGTTAGATATTGATTCATACTAAATGTTTTTCCGTCCCCAGTTTCTCCAATCCAAACCATTGGATATTGGGTTAATTCTGTAGTTACCTTATTTTCCTCTAATGTTGCCAAATTAATCATTAATTATTAATCTCCTTTTTAATTCTATTTTATTATTTTTTGGAATAGCCCCACATTAAACAATGGGACTATTCATTTTAAGAATATTACTTTGTTGCAAAAGGATTGAATGGATTCGCTGTTTGGTTTGCTGTAGCCCCACCACTTGCAAAAGGATTACTTACGGAAGGAGTTGAATTTGTATTAGCAACTTTGGCAATTTCATTTTTTATTTTATCCAATTTCAATTTTCGTTTTGCAATGGCCTGTGCATATTCTGCTTCGTCTACTCCGTGTTCAATTGGCATTCCCAATGGATTACCACCTGTAATTTCTTTTCGACTTATTGTGGTGGTGACAACTCTTACATTATCTGCACCAAAAGCCATTTTTTCTACCGTTTCAATTGTTTCTTTAGTATTGACTATCTTACCAACAAGTTTAGCAAACCCACCTTCAAAAAATCCAGCACTCATAAACGGTTGCACAATTTCTTTAGGCACAATCAAATCTACGGGAATTATTGTCCCTTCATAACCCAACACATTAAGAGTAATTTTAACATTTCCTGTAGCTTCATTTTTCTTCATTTCTTCACCAATTTTATGAATGGTACCCTCAAGTTCAAATTTGGATTCCAATGGAGTTGTTTCAAGTTCTTTCTGAGATAATCTATTTGCAAAATTTGCTTTTATATCTGTATAGGTTTTAACCTCTCCATCTTTCCCTTTATAATCATTCACCGTAAGTTGCCCTGAACCTATTTGAACAACATCAGCCTCATTTGGAAATTGTTCCAGAGACTTATATTCATTCATTATAGTTACAATACCTTTAAAGAGAGAATTTTCCCCACTACCATCTTTTTTCATTTTCTTAGAAAAATAATTTATTTCATCTTCACTACCATCTGACGTTCTGAGTATTAAACTTCCTCCGATAGCTTGCTCTTTTTGACCTGTTGCATTACCATCTTTATCTTTAACATCTACTTCTTTAATAGTAAAATCTTTTTTAACGAGAACCCCTACGACAAACGCATTATTCGTTGTTTCTTTTAACATATGTATTAATTCCCTCTTTCAATATTTATTTTATTATTTATTGCACAAGATCTATTAAAATATATTAAAAGAAGGCGGTGGCTTGCTTCTCTTGACAGGTTTCCAACAGTTACCTTTGTTCTTCAACTGATCAATCCTTTCTTTTTAATCAATTATTGTTTCTTTCCTCTTACTAAGTATACCATACCACCCATGTCCATGTCAAATATATTTATTTCTTAATTCAAAATATCCTCAAACCAACCCAAATCCAAATAAAATAGCATTTTTATTCTGCTTCTTTTTTCAACCATTCTAATTCAACAGAAATGGCTTTATCATAATTATTAAAACTATTACCATCTCCTGTGGCGTAGTTTGTTTGAGACCAAGCACTTTCCTGATATGCAGTTTCAGAAACAATATACTTTGCCAACTCACTATCACTCATTGATCTAATTTTATCTCCATTTGTCATTATCGTTTCTCCTCCTTTCTAAATTAGCATGAAACAGTGGTATTATCGGGAATTAATAAAACATGGTCTTGTGATCCACTTACTATTGCAGTGAGGGCATACGTTATATTCACAATGATTTTCTTTGTGTATATTAGGTTCATCGAAATACTTCCTACATATTTCGCATAAATATGGAGTTTTTCTGATCATTATTAATTCACTTCCTTTCATTTAAGTATGAGTTTCATTCTAAGTAATTATTTATTTGCCTTTATCAAAATAATTGCTTAAAGATTCACCATACCATTCCCAATTATCTACTCCTCCATTTTCTAATGCAGTTAATATTTCATCTCTATGTATAAGTTCATCATATTCTTCTTTGGAAATGGTATTTTTAGTATTTTTAACTTTAATATTGTTACCTGTAATTGCATTAATTAATTCAGATACAGAGCTATTGATCTTAGATTTTACTTGGTTTTGAATATTTGAATATAAAACATTGTATAATTTATCAATCGTTTCAGATTTAATTTCATCAATAATATTTTCCTCTGCAAGATTAAATGCATTTGTCATATCTTTGTTAAATGTGGCTTCATATTTCTTTTTATATTCATCTTTAATTTCTGTAATTAGTTTATGATATACCTTTTCCTTAATTTCTGTTTTAATTTCATCTCTGATTTCATATTCATCTTTATATGTAAGAGATATCTTATTTTTTATTTCTGTTTTAACCTGATTAATTGCACTAGAGGTAATATCATCGAAAGTTGTTTCAGACATTTCTTTAATTACCCCTAACTTAATTCCCTCAAAAACCTCTTCAAAATCAAATTCAAATTTAAGTGCTGTACTCATTTTACTAAATCCTCCTTATTTAATAATTTTACACTATTTTGATATTTAACCAATGTTTTGGATGCATTATTATCATCTAAATATACTTCATAAGACTCTTCACACCACATTCCCTCACAAGAAGAATATCCAGAAGGTGTAACACAAGACTTATGTTCTCCATAATCGGTTTGATGACAATAATCACAAATCGTTTCATCATCGCACATTTCTTCAAATGATTTTAGTATCATATTTTTCTCCTTCGAATTTCTTTTTTCATTTCCAAAATTGATACCATTTCTTCTTATCTCTTTTTAAGTCTTTATTACAATTTCTTAATTCCTCTATTTGAATTCTCAATTCTGTTCTTTCCAGTTCTCGTTGCAATTCTTGAATTTGATTATCTATGTCATCTTTAATTTTATTTTTCTCTTGAACATTTTCATCTAATTGTAAAACTTTATCAGTATAATAAACAATATCTCCACAGTCTGTACCTTCTATTAGTTCAACTATATTGCCATTGAATTTCTCTCCAATATTTAACCTATAATTTATATCTTCTGATTCAAAATATGTTTCGTATGTAATTTCTTCGTTAGAAATAATATTTCCCCAATCTAATATTTCTATTTTATATTTTATCATTCTAATTGTGGGATGTTCAAATGGATTGTATGTTGTACAATAAAATGATTGATGCTCATAATTTAGTTTAACATTTTTACCTTTAACAATAGTCTTAATTTTAATCAATCCTTTCGAATCAGTTTTTTCTGGGACTACTTTTTACACTTGATTTAAATTTTATTGTGAATATACTCAATATTGCAGTTAATACAACATATGTCCAAAATCCATTAATATCAAATCCCATTAGATACTTATCAAGCAACAAAAGTTTAATTGGAGTTAATACAATTGCCACAAAAAATAGGATTATTGTAGTTAGACACCCTATTCCCAAAGGAATTGTTAAAACAGATGCCATCATAAGTAAACTAAATAAGTATCCAATAGCAATCATGAGTAAGGTTGTAATAATCATAGTCTTTGTATCAGATATTGATACATACTCTTTAAAATACTCGTTACCAACCCAAAATACTATGAATGTCAACATTGCGTTTAATATGTTTCTCATAATCTTATCTCCTTTTTGTTTTATAATAGTTTAAATGGTTAAATTTAATCTAAGTATTCTTCATAGTCTTCACAACCATCTTCTGCATTTACTGCAACTCCTTCACCTGTGCATTTAACACCACAATATGTATAGCAATTTTCATTAATGTTATTTCTGTGATAAGTATTATTACATGTTCTACATAAACATTGTAGGCAATTATCACCAAAGTCTACATAATACATATTTTCATCATTCCTCCTTTCCCAGAAAAGATTAATTTCGAAGGATATTGTGTTTTCTAAAAGCCTACTGTAGCAACACTTTCAGAAAACACAATATTGTATTTTACTTGATATTTTTAATATTTTCTATCTTAACAACTTAAATCCACCCTTAATTAACCATTCCTTTATTTCTCTTACCTCTTCAATATCTGTGTCTTCTGGAACTAAAATACTATTAATATGTGCATAGGTTGAAGAATCACCACTTCCCATATATTCATCTGATATAATTATGTAAAGCCAAATCTTATCATTAAAAATAATGAAATATTCTTTCGTGCTATCTGGTAAAGGCATATCGAAATCATAAGCATCTTCTTCTAAATCTACTTCATTATTAAGATAATAAATGAAATCTTCAACTTCTTCTGGTTCACTTCTATATGGATCTAAATCACTAAATTCCCTTCTGATTACTTTAAAATAATCAGGCTCTTTTCTTCCTGAATTAGATACAGAAATCATTTTGCCTTCTTTGTCTAACTCCTTATGTTTATACCATACAGCACCTTTGCCATTATATTTAGTTATTTTCATGCTTTGTTTTCCTTCTTTCATTTTCATCTTCTACAATTTTATAAAACTCACTTGCTTTTAATTCAATAAATCCTTCTGGATTTTCAAAATTATACTCACTCTTAAAAGAACAATATACTTTATCTTCAATAGCAAATAATCTACTTTGTGTTTCACCATAAACATTAAAATATAGCATTAACATTGGTTTATGTAATGGTTGTACTCCTTTCTCTTTGAGGATGTCTTTCCACGCTTTGCCTATTTTAGATTTTGCTTTAAATGCTCTTAAACCATTTTCTAGTTCTTTATTAAGCAGTTTACCAAAGTCTTCAATATCTTTTTCAGTTGGGATAATGTAAAAAGTATCTTTAGTTGAAGCATATTCTTTTGTGTTAATTTTATTATTGATTAAAAACTCATGGGAAATTTCCCTCATAACTTTATCACTTGCAATATAATCCATATATTCTTTATGTAATGGTGATTGTTTAGTTACTTCATAATAATTTTCCATTATTCAATCTCCTCTACTTCGACATCATTAATTTGATCTTCGTTCTTAACTATTATATTTATTGATTTATCAAAGTCCTTTGACCACCAAGGAGCTTTGCCATTGACCATTGTGTTTCCATAACCTTCAATAAACCCTTCGCCTGTTCTAGCTCTTACTTGAGCAATATGTTCAGCGTGTTCTTCCAGTGTATGAAAACCATAAAAACAACTTCTAAAATCATCCATCCACTCTTCATTGATGATAGTTTCATCAAACTCAATTATGTATTCATCAATTCTTGTTACTGTAGTTTTAAATCTTTTCATTATTTAACCTCCTTCATATTACTAATTTTACAAATCTCTTTATCCTGAATCCTATAATATATATAAGTTAAATAGGGTTTGCCATTACCCATTTTCCCTGTAAACTCTTTCTTCTTTTCTTCATCTGATAAAGGAGTACCACATAATTCTTTGATGACTTTAATATATTCTTCTTTTTGATTAAAATAAATATGATTTAATTTATGTTTAACTCTTTTATGTTCACCACTCCAACCCCAAGAAATATCACATAAACTACTATAACTATATATCCCACTATCTTCGCATTCACTACTAATCCAGTCATCAAGGGTTACATAAATATTATTATCATTATTCAAATGATAATCAATGCAATATTGTACCAACTTTTTAATAGTTTTATAAGAGTATTTCTTTTTAGACTTATATTTCTCATATAAATTATATATCGGAGTGATAACGATTCTAATAGGAAATAAAATTATATTAATTATTTTGCCTTTTATTTTTTGAATCTGTTTTCTCATTTTATATGTAATAATTATTTTTCACACCTTTCATTCTCCAATCAAACAGATTTTTTAATTGACGGTCAATTTACCGGATATAATACAATTGCATTTACACCATTTTCTACTAAATCTTCTTCTCCATATCCTGCTTCAATATATTCTTTTGTTAATTCTCTAATTCCTACTATTCCTGACCACGTTGATTCTGCTTCATAACTTGCTTCTTCATAACTGGATAATGGAGAATACCTATTACCTTCTGAATCCTTGGACATAATTACAATATCATTATCATCAAATTCCATTAGTATTTCCTTTAATTCTTTAACTGTCATTTTACACTACACCTTTCTTATAATCATTAATAAACTCAATCGCTTCTTCCTCAGTACAATGACATTTGCTATATATGCTCATTAAATTTCTTTTCCAAGATTCATCACTACACATTTCCCATTGATAAGGAGTTTCTTCTAGACAGTAATGACAAGATCCGTTCATTCCATCAACCTTACCAAATTCTTTACAGGAAATATGATTATGGTCTGGTGGATTATATTTGTGATTATAACTGTGAAAACATGTTTCACAAGTTAAACCATAATCATTTGAGGAGCAATTCTTTAAGTCATAATCCACAGGACATTTGAATTTCATGTTTATCTCCTTTCTCATGAAAATTAAGGTGCAATATATTTATATTACAATTATATACTACACCTTAAACAAAATCAAGTAAAATATCAAATCGAAAATACCGTACCTTAAATTAACTCAACAGTAATCCTAATCTGATGAACAAATAAATATTCTAAATAATCACTTCTAAATTTATCATTGTAATCAGATGCTTCATCGATAGAATTAAACTTTTTTGCTCTCATAGGATCTGTGATTAATATTACACTTTTAGTATTTTGATTGACAAATGCCTTGCCATCTTTGTTTCCTAGAACATAAAATGTGTCGATATAACCGTTTAATATTCTTCTCATAATATCACTGTCTCCTTTCATATTGGGATACAGTAAATATTATTTGTAAGTTACATATTAATTATACATAGTTTATAAAACTTCACAAAAAGACTTTAATTCATATAAAGAATAAATTTGAGAATGACACTTGAAATCTTTAGAATTATTATCTGTCAATTCAATTTCTAACATATAACTATCTTTAATAATCTCTGAGTTAGAAGGAATAATTACAGTTTCATCTCCATTTTCAAAATATTGTAGATTATCAAATTCAGGTACTTCAACGTTATAGTCTATTAAAGTTCCTCTGTCTGCCAGTCCCCAACCTCGATAATATATTTCTTTATCCCACATGCTTTCAATATTAATTATTTTTACTTTATTACCTATTTTCATATTATTTCTCCTTCATTATAATGAATTTCCAAACTATAAGCATTTGATACACATTGAACACAATTAGTATGATCTTCACATTTTTGTCTCCAACATTTAATAGGTAAACATTCTTCAATAAATTTATCTACTTCATATTGTTCTCCATAAATACTAATCATTTATTTTAACTCCTTTCATTATCAGTTAAAAGTCAGATTTTATCTGTTAATCATTTAATATCCAATCAGATTTCATAAACCCGTCACTATAAATACTAAATCCGTCCAACCCTTCCCATCGTATAATCCAACTATCTTCTTCTAAAATATCATACACTTGTTCTTCCCACTCATAATCAAAGTCTGCCATTTTTCTTGTTTGATTATGCCATAAACAAGGTTTTGGTTCGTTGTACTCTACTTCATATTCAACAATATTTTCTTTTCCACTATTAATTGTAGTAATATATTGTAACGGTTTTAATTTATAATATTCAATTGCCTCATCTTCCGAATCAAATATTTTAAAATCAAATCCAAAACCATTATCATAACTAAAGAATTCTATAACCCATCCATTTTCCATACCTTTTTCATATTTGGTTGCTTTAATAAAATTAGGTATAGAATGATATGTTTTTGCTTTTTCTTCAAATAATGTAGTCATAATATTTTCTCCTTTCTAATTGTCAATTAAATTATTCACTTCGTTGGTTTATTTATAAGTATCTCTAAATCTTTAGAAAGTTTTTCATAATCATATCCAAAATCATCATAATAAAGATTCAACTTACTCCTCTGTCCTCTAATTGCAAATTCTGGACAATCTTCAGTTGTGGACGCATACTACAAATATCTCCTATGCATTCACGTTTATCTCTTTTACACCAATTCATATTACTCATCCTCATCTTCATACTTACAAAAATCTTCTGCACTTTCAGTAAGTTCTCTAAAGATATCTTCAAAGGGTATTCCCCATCTGAAACAATCTTGTTCATATGGTGCATCGTTTAACATCATTTTTACAAAGTATTCAGCAAATTCTTGTCTTTTACCACGTTTAATTTTTGCAAATGGACTTTCTCCATCTTCACCTATGTTTTCTGGACTATTATGAAATAACCATACTAAATCTTTTAGACTTATTTCCATTTTAAGTTTATCATTAGTAATTTTAAATTTTAGTAAGAAATCATTAAATTCTTTCATTTTCTTTACACATCCTTATTATTTTACCCCTATCTTTCTTCGCATTCGTTTTCGAATGCACAACCATTACATAACCAAACTTTACAGTTTTCACAAAAACAAGATTCTGATGTTAGGGTATTACCACAAATATCACACTGAAAATCATTTGGATCGTTCATTTTGTTTCTCCTTTCTTTTATCAATTAACTGCTCTTTTGATTTTGTTTATTTTTCCCAAGGTTCTGGTTCTGTTTTCTCAAAATCTTTAACTTTCTTTGCTGAAGGAAATATTCCAACTACCTCATTTTTATTTAAAAATAAAGGTTCCGTGCCACCTTCGCACAATTCAAACTCAATAGAATCTATTTCACTTCCTCTAACATTCGCGACTATTTTCATATCTTTACAAATCACTTTCTGCCATGCTCCACTTTTAAACCAAATAATATATTCTTTATTTTCCATTTTATTTATCCTCCTTTTATTTTACTTTAAAATGCAATTTTAAGTTAATTAATAACTTCTATCTTTATTTTCTTTCCGTAAAACCTTCTGCATATCTCATCTATTTCAAGATTACCTACTATGTATTTATTACCCCAATCTGAGTATTTATGATGTAATTCTCCTTCATAGAAAGTGTCTAAGTATGGCAAGATTAGTTTACTTTCAATATAATTATAAAAGGTATCTGAAGCAATGTCTTTTTTATTATCAAAAGTGTAATATGGATCATCATCATTAATTTCATGTCCATTAGGCAAACTACCCTGTAGTCCAATTTGAATTAATTTACTTATCCATCCATCGCAATTATCCACTCTTAACTCTGCATAACTTTTTGTAATATCTAATTTGTATTTTTTCTTTAGATTAAATAAAGCTTCTTGATAATTTAAATCTATGATATCTTGTTCATTTATACATTCTGATTCATGCTTTATGCAATCATATTTTTTCTCAAATTCTTCTTCACATTTTTCGCATTTAAAAACTTCTTTAGGCATTTAATACTTCCTTTCAATTGTTCTTTTTATTCTATTTTGAAACTGCTCTAACTACTCCCCATTTTTCGCCTACTACAATATCTTCATAAGATTTTACTTTAAATACTTTCCAATCATCATCTTGTGTAATTTCTCCATTATGATTTTGATATGAACTTTTTATTCCCATGACGAACGTATCCTCATCATAATTACAATCTTTACTATTTTGACATACATATTCTAAACCACATTGACATGTAATTCTATTGTGCGATTTATCATAATCATCAAGATTAAGCAATAGGACAATGTCTCCTATGTATAAATCATTCCCATCTACATCTGTTAAGCCTGATGGCTTACCAACTTCTCCTTGAAAACACTCACCTGATTTTAAAATCATAGTTATCACTCTTTCTTATTTTATTTTTACTTTCCTATAAACCCATAATTTCGATTGAGTTACTCCATTCTTTCTAATGTAAGAGTTGTATTAAGTCCAGCCATTCTTGGAGAATTAATATTTATGCCATCTTCAACCATGTGTTGCAATCTTAGTTCTGCCCATTTATAATCTTCAGTGTTAATAGCATCATAAAACCCCTGTTCACTGAGATAAATAAATTTCATATCAGTGAATCTATTTAATAAACTAAATGCAATTTTGACTAATTTACTTTCATGTTGATAGATTCTAAGCAAGTCCCATAATTCATATGTAAAAGTATTGTCTTTCATAGATTGCTCCTTTCTACTAAAGTTATATTAATTTTATTTGTCTATTATTGCTTCCAATATTTCTTTTGCATAACCATTATTCCATTGTTCTTTTAAACTTTCTAAAACAATATTGAAAGGTTTATAACTTCCATCTATGTATTTAATCTCGACTTTACACTTTTTGAATTTTTCTTCAATCTCATCCACAATAATTACCTCCACTTCATTTTTGTCATATACACAATCATATTCAATTAGTGATCCATCTCTCATAAACTTTAGAGCATCGTACTTTACATGCCCGTTTCTTATTGATTTGTATAATTTACTAATGTTTTGATAATCTTTATCGCCTTCTGATTCTGCAAATACTTGACCACCATTTCCGTAGCATATCCACCAAGGATATGTCTCACTACCCTCATGTTCTATAAGAACTCCCTGTTCTCCCTCACTATTTTCTAATATCATGAATTCTTCTAATTTAGGTTTTTTCATAATTAATACCTTCTTTCTTATATTTATTTTATAAAATACCGCAAAAGTTAAATTTTAAACCAACATTTTATTAGTACATAAATTTCTTTATTCTTCTAATCTTTTTTGTAATTCAGTCAATTGTTTCTGTAATTCAGTTTTTGACACAATATCTTTATAATATTCACACCTACTTGTAATAACAAATGGTAAACCAAGCATATTTATATCTCTAATCTTATGCTCGACATCAACAGCATAGGGGGCGTAATCTACATAAATCAGTTATATCACATTTTATACAATCCATTTATTACCTCCATAAAATAAATTAATTAATCTTGGATTTGCTTTTATTCATCTTCTTCATTTATATCTAAATAATATTCTGTTTTAACTTCTTTTCTCTGTACGAGTTTTATAATTCTACCTAAATACTTATCATTTATTGTAAAATAGAAATCTTCATAATCTTCTTCAATAGTTATTTCAAAATCCTCCAATTCATAATCATTTGCTTTAATATTCAAAATTACAGATTCTTTCAAGTCCTCAAGAGTTATCCGTCTTTGTTCAATATCATAATATTTTTCATCAATTATCTGCCCAACAATATTTTTATATATGGTATTTTTGATATGTTTCATAACAGTAGAAATATTATTTAAACCAAATGGATGTTCATTTTTAATAAAATCTATTCCTATTTCTTCGTAAGTATCAGATAGAGTAAAAAGATTTGAGAGTTGTTGTAATAATAATTTTCTTTGTGTTAAAAATATCCGCATAGAAAATGTTCCGGAACCACCTCCTCGTTTATATCCTGCGTCACCTAAAAATGGCCTCATAGCACATAATCTATAATGAAAACTCACATCTTCTTCAAAATAATGATCTAAATCAGATTTAAATTCATATAATTGCTGTTTTTCTATTGAGCGAAAATGATTATATATTTCACTAATGAAATTTATGTAATCCATAATATTTAATTCTTCTGATGTATACAATTTACTATCTGGTAAATCCTTTAATTCACTATTATAATCTATAGATATTTCAAGTTCATATCCTTTATCTATAGATTCTTTAATAGTTTTAAGGATATCATTTAATTCTATGTCTTTTTTATTCATTTTAAATCTCCTTTATTAACCTTCGTTTATATAATCCTTCTTTCCTTTAAATCTACTTCCATAACTCCCATAATTTTTCATACATTTCAGGCGTAACTCCCTTGGATTTCAAGTAATAAAAAGCATCTAATATATTTCTATCATTTGGGAGATTAAATGGATATAAAGGTATTTCTTCTAAGTTAATTAGTTCTAATTCATTTTCTTCCCAGAAAGCATTTCCTGATTCCTGAGCTTTATAATCATCGAATCTAATCTCATATGGACAATCAATATCCCCATTTGTTTCTGGAATATAATCAATAAAAATAATCGTACCTATTTTACCAATTAAATAACTTGGTTCAATATCACATATTGTAGCTTCGTCTCTTATATTTTTGACTCTTACCCTATCTTTTTCTTTGAATTTCAATTTAATCATCCACCCTTCAATTATCCAAGGAAATTGGTAATTGATTTTATTATTAATCTTTATGAACGCTTAATAAACCACTTTCACAATCATTATATCTTGGGCAAGAATCTTCTGTACAAACTTCAGAAGCACATTTAACTTGATTATCTTCTATCCATACCCTAACCACATAGAATTTAGATTCTGTACGTGCAAAACTCATTTTTATTTTACTCCTTTCTATTCCTATAAAGTCGATATTTTAACGGTTTTCACAAGCGTACAAACCGCCTATGACTTGATTCTCATTTTGATAATTTGGGTAAAATTATTGTTTTCTTGAATATCTGTTCAAAATTCCATTCATATAGTTTCTATTAAACCACTTATTATATCTCTTAGGTAATTTAGTATATTTACCTTCACAATCCAATTCGTATCCATCATAGGCAACATTACATGAGTCACAATAATATACTGCTCTAACCTCTCCTGTCTTTCCATTTTCAGTTTTAAGACTATTGTCTGTGAATTGAAGTTTGCAACCACATGTACAGTTCATGATTATTTTCCTCCCATTTATTAAATTAAATTGAGCAAGCACCCAGTTTTATTATTAATCACACTGTTTGGGATTCAGTTTTTTATTGTGACTGGATCTGTTTTTCAACCCCACGCTCAATTCATCTTTTCTAATTATTACTTTATATATTGCATGAGAAATTCCTCAGAAACCATTTTTACTCCGTCTTTCTCAGCTTTCACTGCCTTGCCACTCTTAGACATATCGCCACCACAAATTAACATATCCAAACTTTTCTTGTAACCACTTTCTACAATTGCTCCAATTTCTTCAAGTTTGATTTTTAATTCTGCCTTCTTCATTGAAAATACTCCAGATGGGTACACATGAGCACCCTTAAACGGATTATCTGTCACATTTAACACTTCCTTCTTTTCTTCTTTTTTAAACTCAACATAATCCATTAGTTCACTAATCACATTATTATGCTGAGGTTTACTAAAATAATCATGGACTGATTGAGCAGTAATATCTCCAAAGTCAACAATCTTACTAAAATTATAATCACTCTCAACTGCCTCAAACAATTTATTAATGTCATTGTTAAAATGTTGTGTTAGTGTCTTGGCTCCTCCAATGCCCACATTTTTTATACCAAGGGAAAAGAGGAAATTCTCCATTTTAACAGTTTTTGATTTTTCAATGGATTGAATTAATTTATTGTAGCTTTTTGTGCCCCACCCTTCTAATTTAACAATCTTGTTTTTATGTTGTTCAAGTTTATAAATATCAGCAAATGTTTTTAAGAATCCTTTATTGATAAACAGTTCAATTCCTGCATCTGAAAACCCATGAATATTCATACCAATTTTTGAGCAATAGTGAACAAATTTGTTAACTAATTGAGCAGGACAATCTTCGTTATCACAGAATAGAAATCTTGCTTCTTTCGGTGCTCTTATTACAAGTTCCCCTCCACACGATGGACATTTCATATCAATTTTATATGTTCCAGAACGTGTAAGATTATCTTCAACTTGAGGTATAACTCCGTTTGCACGATATACTGTAATTTTATCACCCACACCTAATTGTAATTTTTCAAAAATATCATAGTTGTGTAAACTAGCTCTTGTATTTATTGCTCCATCCAAATCGACTTCTTCATATATAGCTGTTACAGATGCTATTCCAGTTCTTGTTGTATTTAACTCAACATGCTTAAATATTGTCTCAAAACTATCATCATTCCACTTCATCGCATAAAGGTTTTTGGTGTGATGTCCCGTAAAGCCTTGTGCTTTACCATATGCAATATTATCAAATTCAATAATTAAACCGTCCGTAAGATACGGAAGATTTTTTAATCTGCTTTGAAAATTATTAATTTGATGGTCTATAAACTCAGTGATTATCAATTCGTGCTCAACAACTTGGAATCCTAAATCTCTAAGAAATTCAAATTGTAAACACTTTTCTTTAAACTCCTTATCACACTTAACAATTCCAAAACTAATAAAGATTAAATTTCTTTTCTTAGTTATATTGGAGTCAAGTTGCCTTACTGATCCTGATGCCAGATTTCTTGGACTTTCATAAGTCTCTTTCCCTTGAACAATTAATTCCTCATTAATTCTTTCAAAGTCTTTATAAGTTACTAAACCTTCTCCTCTAATTTCTAAATATCCTTTATAATCAATTGTGAGTGGAATATTGGTGAATGTTTTTACAGTATGTGTTACATCTTCACCTTCTGTACCACCACCTCTGGTTACTGCCTGTATAAATTTTCCTTCATTATATCTTAAAACTAGCGTCAATCCATCTAATTTCCAAGACAAAACACAATCTTGATTACTCATAAATTTTATTACATCGTTAATATCTTTAGATTTTTCAGCAGATAACATTGGTTCTGTATGTTGTACTTTTTTTAATGAATCTAAAATTGATCCCTGTACTTTTTGTGTTGGTGATGAGGATAATATGTAGTTTGTTTTCAATTCTAAAGCTGTTAGCTCATCGTACATTGAGTCGTAAATTTTGTCTGACATGATTGGGTTATCTTTGACATAGTAAGCTTCACAAGCCACATTTAGTTCTTTAACAAGTTCTTTAATTCTGTTTATATTTTCCATTAATATATCTCCTTCTTTCTAATAAAATTAGACCTCATTTGCTCCTATACATATAATACCATACAAACAAGGTCGTTGTCAAATAATTTTATTTATTGATTTACAAAATCCATCCTACTCCTCGGTATCCTCTTCATCATCTATCATAGAAGCAATATATTCATCAAAAGCATCAAGAAATTTAAACTCAACATCCGTCAATCCTTCATTATTATCTACTTTGTCATATAACTCATCGGCAATCTCAAATACCATATCCATAAGATTACTGAACGCTTGATAACCCTTATCTTCTTGTAAATTTTCTTTAATAATTTCACTCATGCTCATTTTGTATTACCTCTTTCTTTATTTTATCAAACCAATTCTACACTTACATTTAATATTATTTGTTCGGTCCAATTGTGATCACATTCATGACATGCTAAACCTAAGTTTATTGGGATGTTTATATCTGGATAACTCAAATAATTTTCCCATAGATATGATTCTCCGCATTCAGGGCATGTAACATTTATTTGCAATCCTGAAAGATAGAATCTTTTAACTTCTATCTCGCCTTCAGGTTGACCCAATATTTCTAAAGACATTTATTTTCACTTCCTTTCTGCTTAATTACTTAACAATCTTCTTACTCAAACATTTTCTACCATCCCTAAATCCCATCACAAATCCTAATTTTTATTAACCCATATTCATAAACATCCCTCCTTCTATTATCAGTCCAATACACACTAATAAAATCTCCATCTTTACAATACCTGCTATTCTCAAACTCAGCTATTTGATTCTTGCCCCATAGTAATCCTTCTAATCCACATTTGCCAGTTTCATGATCGGTTAATATGTCCTTTTCTCCTAATATTAATTGTCTAAGATGCTTTTTCTTATTTGCAATCGCTAATAATATTACATATTCATTAGATTTGCTAAATTCATGTTTCCAAAAATATATTCCTATTGTCTGATTGTTTTTAAGTTTGTGCGTTTTGTAAAGACCATAAATATGTTTGTCTCCATCGAATTTTATTCTTTCAAAGTCATCCATATAATCTCCTTTCACTTAGGATAAACTCACAAACTTATTTGATAACTAGACATATTGAAAATCATTTGCAAATCTTTATCTCTTTTATAAATACATTCTTTCTTATAATAGCAATCAAAACAAACCCATGACTTTCCTTCTTTTTTCTCGTAATCTTCGCATATTTGATCTCCATTTGAAGCATCTTGTCTTAATTCCCACATTGGATAATCATATTTATTCATTGTTGTACTCCTTTCGTAACTTGGTATAAATCTTCTCTTCCTAGTATCTCAATGATCAATCGTAATCTTCCCTAACTTAGTGCAATGTTCACATCGACAAATTTTCCATCTATAGTAGTCCTCTGCTCTCATTAAACAATAATAAGGTTCTTTAGAATCATGATTCATATTATTAAACATATGCCCATTTTTATGATTCAATTGTTTCTTCCTATTTACAAAATCTCTAAAACTTTGTCTCGCCTCAGAATCAGTTTCAAATTGATTATAAGTATAATGATTAAACCAATTGCAACACCAAGTTTCATCTTCTACAAATTCATATTCAGCATTCTTAAATACAACTCCATTATGTTTTGCTAATATTCCAAGTTTAAACTCTTGTAATTCATCTTCTAATTGCTCTGCTGATGGATTTTCTTTGTACATAATTGAATATCCTGTGCCATTGTTTTCAAAATCATCTTGATCCCAAGTTGCATAAAATTTGTAGATTGGAAATTTATTTTCCATCATTTAATTACCAACCCCTTCCACATTATAATCTCCATATTCCATAGTCTCATCTGACAAACATTTCTTGGTAACTGGATAACCCAACTCCTTTAATAAATGAATCCAATCTTGATTAGAAATTCTATGTTCTTCACGTACAAAATCTTCACCTAGATTTACTTGCAACACTTCCCAGTCACCAGACTCACAAGTTATTAATTCTATTAGTGGTTTAATACTCATTTATTTATCCTCCATTTCGCTATGGCTTATTAACCTAATAATTCCATTCTTATCATTCTTCTCCTAAAACTTAAAAAATTCCTTATATGAATAGAAAACATACTTATCTGGACTATCTTGGCTATAGCGTTCTGCGTAATGGATTAATATCATTTATTATTCCTCCTTGTTTATTTCTTGAAATAATTTAATTAAATCGTCTCTTAAAGAACAAACATTAATATTGTCTATCAAATTGCCTCCATCAAATCCGTTATAAGTCCCATCCATATATTCCATCAATATTTCTTCAATCTTTTCCTTAATAATATTTGGTGGTTTTATTAACTCTTCATCAGTTTTTATATCCTTTCCATCAATATCTAATTTACAATTTGGACAACAGAAATAACACTCGTTTTTATTGTCTTCAATAGATGTAATATTTTCACTTTCATCATAGTGTTTTATAGTTTCTTTATCCCATGATTTTGCATCTTCATATTTATCGCACTCTGGGCATCTATACTGTTTCACATAACTCATTATCATCTACCTCCATTTAATCTCTAATTTTAAACAAATACACTATCCCATTCCTAATACTCATACCATTCTCTAAAGAATATTGAATTATTGCATCTTCATTTCCCCTCATAAACTCAAATACTTCTTCCTCATCTTCAAACCAATATTCTGCATCTTGCCAATTATAAGGATTTAATTTAATCATTTTCCTTTCCACCATTCTTAGCATGATAAACAATCACTTTGTCTAAAGCGCACTTATAATGATTTAATTCCTTTTCTAATTGCGAAATCTTATCAGGCAAAGAGCATTTTAATTTATTCTGATCTACTGCAAAAACAAAAGCATCGAGTACATTACAAAATCCACAATTATTTGAAAAATATGATAAACCGCAGCTCTCTTTAATACATTTCATTATTTTATCATCTCCATTTTATTATTCCATTCTAAAGTAAGTGTCACAGTATTTGCATACCCAATAAGCAAAATCAACAGTCTTTTCAAATTCAATTATTTTTGAACTGCATAATGGGCAAGTATCACTCCATAGAATATCATGTTGATGTTCATTAAGTTCATATGTTAAGATTAATCTACTCATTTTTATCACTCCATTTCTTTGTATAATAATTTATAACTTGGATATATTAATCTTGTCAACTAAATTCGCTTGTCCTACATTAAACCTTGCCTTCTGGGTGAGGTCTTTTTTAATTAGAAATATTACAATAATCCACTTCTAACTGCATCATCATATCCACTACTAACATATTCTGGTTCTTTTCTAATTACTGTTTTACTTGCACCAAATCCACAATAAGGACAAATATTATTATCAAAAGCATATTTCGATTCTTGATCAATACGCGAACTACATTCTGGACATATTTTAAATTGGACTAACTTAAATTCCTTCATTGTTTTATTTCTCCAATTCTTTATTTCTCTTGTTAATTTCTTCATATCTTTTTATCCTTGCCAAAATATCTTCAGGTAAATATCCTTCTGTTCTAAAATAATTTCCTAGCATATCTTTAGCACATACGTTATCGTAGTTTTTACAAATAATAAGATATTCACAGTCATCATGGATATATTCACAATAATCTCTTTCCATTCTTTCATAGCATTCTTTATTTGGCTTAAAATCAAGAGGTTCTTTCCCTTTACAATTTTCTTAACACCATGTATAGCAAGATGAATTATTATCTAATTTATATGTTGATTTACACGTTCTACATTTACAATCAAGACAATTCTCACTTAAATTTTTCAATTCCATTTTAAACACACTTCCTTCCTTTTGAATGTCCAGTATAACCATTTGGATTCTCTTCAAGCCATCGATACGCAATAAATACATTTACTGATACAATAATTAATACAGCAAACATAGTCGCACACTCCTTATCAAATCACATTAAACACAACTTGCTCATAACCTAAAACTAAAATCAATTCCTCTATCACTTCTTGCAAATTAATCATAGCATCATCAAACAATTTCTTATCTTTTCCAATTGCATTAACAACATTTTGCTGTGCTTGGGCAGATAATATTTGAGTATCACTAGGACTAAATTGATCAAATAGAAACATTGTATTTCCATCTATAATTCTTGAGTTCTGCATATTTTGTTCAATGTAAATAAGTTGAATTCGATTCTTTGGGATGTTTATGTAAACTTTTCCATCTTCTATTTTTAATACTTTTATGTATTCAAGACTATTGATTCCAATTCCAAAATTATATTCAAAGTTCAATGTAATTTCTCTTAATATGAATTTATCAAAGAATTTATCTTTATTAGTTATCTTGCTGAAATAATTATATTTGCCTTTTAATGAAGTGATTTCACCTACTTTTCTCAACTCATTTTGGATTATAGTTGGATTTTGCATCTTTTTTAGTTCTGCTGTTCTATTTTGTTCTTTGGTAAAATCTCTTAGTTGCAATTGTTCATTTGATATAGGTTTTGGTATAGAAAAATTATGATATTTACAGTATATATTTGTTGCAAATAATGCTCCCAATATTGCCAAAGCAATAATTGGCTTTTTCATTCAACTCACTTCCTAAATTTTATTTTATAATTTGATTAATCATTGTTAGGCATAGGCCCACGATGTAACTTAACCCAATCAGGTTTATATCTCTCTAACAATTTAAACATATTGTCTCTACCTACACCATTTGCGGTATGAAGAAATATTTGTTTAGGATAAATACTAGGATCATAATTTCCTAATTCAACGAGCCATTTACATAAGTCATAACCTGTCTCAGCGTCTACCTCGCCAAGATCATGGTCGAGAGATAATGTATTAACATCATTGCTTAATAGTAATAAACGACATTCTAGAGCATTCCTTGCTAAAGTAAAGTATTCAGGGCAAGGTCTAAGATCATCAAGGTATAAGTTAATCATTGGTAGTATTCTCCTTTTGATTTGGCTCATAAAGAACTAGATAATTATTCAAACATTTGTCATTTAACTCAGAATCATATTCACAACAATTTTGTGCGTTTGTGTGCTTACAACCAAAACACCCTTTGGTATTTGTGTTTAATATATTAGGGAAATTATCAATTATTGCTGATTTAATAATTCCCTTTTTAAAAGATTTAGTGCCATTTATAGACTTTTCTAATGTATTCTCTACCCAATCCCTATCTCCTACATATTCGATAATTCTTAACACTCTTAATTTATCTTTATCCATTATCTTGCCAACTCCTTTCTAACAATTTCACTAGCAATTTTACCATCATAAGTACCACCATAAGAATTTTTTAATACAGACATAACTTTTCCCATTTGCACTTCTGAATTAATATCTTTCAATGCTTCAATGATATCTCTAACAACATTTTCTAACTCCTCTCTGCTCATCTTTTGAGGTAAATATTTACTCAAAACTTTAATCTCAGAAATAACATTGCTTGTATCCTTATTATTTTTCAAAAGAATTGTTTGAATCTCATTTGCATTTTTAATAAATTTCTCAATGACTTGCAATACTTCTTGGTCTGTAGATTCTCTATTTCCAAAGTTTTTTCCTACCATGGATGCTTCAGAATACAGAGTTGTTAATAATGTTGCTGTATCAGTTTGTCGTGCCTTACGAGCGATAAGAGCGTCTGATTTAATTTGATTGATTAACATATTTGTTGCCTTCTTTCTTTCTTTATTGAATTAATTATATTATTCCTTAACTACTTCGTATTCACCTTTGTATAACATCAACTCGTCACCCTCGCCATCATCAATATAAATATTACCATTTTCTTGCTCATTAGTTACCTCAAAAATACTTCCGATATGTCTACTAATATCACTTGCACCATCCTCTAATGGAAAATTTTTAATAATTCTTATTTTCATAATATAATTTTCTCCTTTCATCATTTAAATCTAAAATTCGTTGTATTGTTTTTCAAATATGACTATTCCATTTCGGAGCACTTTATTTATAAACCATTTTCCTACATACTGTTTCCAACCTTCTCCATGAACTTCTACACCATCCTTATAGATATTTTCACTTCTAACCTCTCCCTGCTCAACAAAATATTTTCCATTATCATGAGCAAAATAATTGACTATATCACCTATTTTTAATGTTGTTACGTCAAATAATATATCTTCTTTATTTTCCATATAATCCTCTATTTCAATGGATTTGTTATTGTCAATCATTATTTTCACACCAACTTTTTACAAGTCCAATTTTATGAATCGTTGCTAACTTTGCAACATTGATATGTAATGGTTTGCGTACTTCTAAAGCATCAGAAACTTCTTCATATTCTAAAAAATCTTCATCATAAAAATTATTATATGGATCTTCTTCACCATAATCCCATTCATTTGTTTCTTTCCACACTATAAATGCCTTTTGGTGTAGATCGTGATTGTTGTCATATTTTGATATATATGATTTATCAATCATAAAATTTTCAGGAACAATCTTAAATGTTTTAATAAATTTAATTAAGCAATTTTCACACATTTCTGCTTTCCAAGGATTATTATTATCAAATAAACTATCATAACCAAATGAAAAATTAAGTTGCTGAATTGAGTTTATTTTTTCTTGTTCAACTGGTTCCCCACAGCAATTACAAATCACACCAACTACACTATGCTCAATTATTGTAATTTCTTTTCTTTCAGTAATAATCATATTTTTCTTCACTCTCTTCTCTCTTAATTTAGTTTGTCCCTTAAAGTATTTATACGAACTAAGATTGAAAATTCAGTGGGTTAAGAATATTTAATTTTTGTCTTATTTTATGTATTAATAATAAATACTTTTATCCCAAAAGCAATAATATAACATCCCATTATCCTCATAAGAAATTCTAAAATCCCTCTTCTCTAATTTTCTTTTCCTTAGCATCTCCCTTTCTAATGCTTCAGTTTTAGCAATTCTATCTTTAAGATTACGAAATTCTAAACCAATCATTGCATTATAATCATTTTTCACTGGAAAGTCTGTGATACTTGATATAGTTGCCATATTAAATTCCTTCTTTCTAATTTTATTTTTATATTTATATTTAGTAATTTGTTCACATGATATGCTAGTTTTCTAAAATTGTTACTGTAGCATATCCAACACCGAAATCAATCGATTTTTTACTCGGTTTGCTACTATGAAAATCTCCCAGAAACAAATCCACTCTATTCCCAATTATTCCTGAGCCAGTGTCTACTGTTGTGTAATTGCCTGAATATTTCTTATGTTTGGGGTCTATAAATGTCAATCTTACTTCTTTGTTCAATGGAATTACTCTAGGATCAACCGATATAAATCTAGCCCCAGTATTTTCCCATGACTTATTTTTTAAGTTTGTACCATTTTTTGTGATACCAAAACCACTTTCTCCTCTTGATTTTGTGCAAGATTGGATAGATAAATCATAACTAGTCACTTTAAATATGGGTTTATCTTCTTCATTGGTCGCCTCTTTCTTAGTAGGAGTTACTATGTATTGCTTTCTTAGTTCTTTTAATATATTTACATTTGCACCACTTCCTAAATAATTATTGATATGGTTAGTATTATTTATATTTTTATTTACAACATGATTTCCATTTGTACTGCTTACGAGAATAAATACACTAACAAAAGCAGCGAATAATTTAGTGTGTTTTAGTGGATTTTTCCTCATTACTTAACTCGCTTTCTTATTATATTTTATTAATCATATTGTTTTATGTATTATTGAGATATTTGCAACAATACCTCAATATTCAAGCATTTTAAGTTTTCTCCAATTTGTCTATCGCATCCTGCCAACTACCGAATTTATCTATAAATACAATAGCCATTGGAAATTTCATATCTTTATTGCTTGGAATTCTACCTAATTTTTCTTTCTTCTTTTTTAAGATTTTAATAAGTTCTTTTTTAGTATATTCTGCTATAATAACTTTTTCAAGTTTATTAAAAGTCCCAAAGTATTCTTTGATTAATCCTTCAGGATAAATAGCAAATATTTCATCTTTGTCTAATACTCTTTCCTTTTCTGCAAATAATTCCTTTAAGTGAGATATAACTGATTCTTTGGAATTCTTTTCAAAATTAACATCTTTATAAATATCTTCGATTAATCCTGCTTTCATTAAAGATTTTTCCCATGAACCAAATCTACTGCTATAAATAGCACTACTTGGTGTTTTCATATCAACCCCTTTTGGGATTCTATTTAACTCTTTTGATTTTTCTTGAAGAATATAAATCAATTCGTCATCTGAATATTTTCTATGGACAAAATCAGCATATTCATTAGTTTGATATTGTTTGCTTGCCCATTCCTTTAATTCTGGATATACTTCACCTAAACAAATATACATGCTGGAATCATATATATTTTTAAGCATTCCAACTAATTTATATTCCTCAAATACCTCTCTGGTTACTTTTACCTTAATATCATCAATAGACCAATTTAAAATATCCTTGAAAACATATTTTAGAATTTTCTCAGCAGTTTTGGAAGCAGTAACTCCGTCCCAAAATCCACTTGGATATGATCTTAAAGAACCATCTTTTACTAACTGATAAACTTCTATATCATCCATTTCGAATGTATCAGTTGATCTTCCTTTGAATACCATGATTATATTCACATCCCTTATAAATGTTGTTTAACTAGTGTTTTTACCACATTCAATGAATCAATACAAATCTCTTTACTTTTGTCACTCATTAACATGCCGTCTATTTTCACATCTTCTCTTCCTAGTAATACTACCATATTATTGATTAAAATACCAATATCTTCTGAATTTACATCAATGATATTAGATTCAATTGACTCATCTGTTTCAATTTTATCATCTTTTAAAAATTCATCAATTGTAATACCTAAAAATCCACACAATTTCACTAAATAACCTAAATCATTAACTTGTTTAATCTCAGACTTCTTAGATGTTTCATTAATCCAATTCCCTGATATTCCTACAGCTCTGCCAAATTCCTGATAGTCCTTAAAAGCCAATCGTTCTTTATATAATCTAATCTTTTCTCCTACGTTCATATAAATCCTCCTTATTGAAATTTACCGTCAATATATTTTGCTCCATCACTTTTACGAGATAGTTTACTAAATACTGCAACAGTGCTTTTACAAGAAAAAATTAATACATCTGAATCAATCCAAGCATCTATATCATTTTCGATTTTATTAAGAACCCAATCCTCTGGATTATTTTGAATATCAGATAAATACTCAATACCCC
>Ga0209727_1000462_pt1 | contig 45089 bp, 79 predicted proteins | sample RifGroC1_FD_183995 | JGI IMG/M metagenome (GOLD analysis project Ga0209727, IMG submission 183995) | Groundwater microbial communities from Rifle, Colorado, USA - Groundwater C1 (SPAdes) (version 2) | ecosystem: Environmental > Aquatic > Deep subsurface > Groundwater | place: Rifle, Colorado... | reverse complement strand
GGGAATACCGGCAACGGGAATACCGGCGACAGGAATACCGGCGACGGGAATACCGGCTACAGGAATACCGGCTACAGGAATACCGGCTACGGGAATACCGGCTACAGGAATACCGGCGACAGGAATACCGGCTACGGGAATACCGGCGACTTCCACAGTGGAAGCCTCAACTATGGTGAAGCCCCCATTTACCTGTTCAACAAGATAACTAAAGTAAAACGAGATGATATCCCGTGGAATCTAGTATACAGGCTGTCCGATCTGCTTATTTCGGATGAGCCTATTGACCCAACACCGTTTTTATCTATCCCGAATGCCACCGAGAAGGCGATAAAAAAGCTGCATGAATCACATATCGCGGCTAGGAAGGCTAAACCATGAGGTACGTTCCTATCATTTGCATGGCTGTATTCGGTCTGGTGGCAATGGCCTGTTTCATGAAAAGGGGGAAGGGATGGCAAGGCGACGTGATGAATCAGGAGTGCCAAATACCTGCCCGTTCATTGACGAGGCGATAGAAGTACTCAGCAAGTGTGAATGTGAAGACCTTGACCCACATAGCGCGATTCAGGCTCTTGAAAAGGTCCGTAGCTACAATGATGACCTTCGGACGTGGGGCAACGATCAACGGGAATCGGCAGAAGAGTGGGAAGAATCATGGAGAAACGCGGATAAGGAGATTGACGACCTCCGGGCAGAAATAAAAAACCTCCGAGACGAAATAGCATCTTTGGAAAGGGAGTTGTCTGATGCGGTTTGAAATGACTGTGGACTACGAGGACATAACTTTCGGAGTCGAAGCACATTTCACCCCTGGCAGACCGGCGAAGGTTTACGGACCACCGGAAGATTGCTATCCAGAGGAATTTCCCGAAGTGGAATATGAACTGCTATCCTATCCGTCACTTGAGGCGGTGATACTGTCCGTACTCCCTGAAATGGCAGGGGCAGAGCTAAGGGCAGAGGTGGAGAGGCTTAATGATCGCATTTGTGACAAGATTGAAGAGTTGGCAAGAAAGGAGGATTCACTGTAATGGACTTGAACCACTATCAAATGTTAGCCCGTGAGACTGCTCAATACCCATGTATCGGGAACATGATTGTTTATCCGGCTCTTGGCATGGCAGGGGAAGCGGGAGAAGTAGCAGACAAGGTGAAAAAGCTGTTCCGTGACCATTCGGGAGAACTCACTGAGGATATCCGGCTGGAACTGGCAAAAGAGATAGGAGACGTATTGTGGTACGTGGCGAACTTCGCTCATGAACTCGGATACTCTCTTGACCAGATTGCGGGAATCAACATCGACAAACTGCGGAAGCGCAAGGCAGAAGGGAAACTTTGCGGCAACGGGGATAACCGCTAAATACAATGCGAAGAAAAAGGAGGGTAGCGGTGAAGATAACAAAAATAGCTGATAGCCGCATAAATCATGGCACTACGGATGAAATAATCATGACTTGCACCGTAGAACATGAGGTAGCTTTCAAGACCGAAGATGTAATAAAGGTTTTGGAGGCATGTGCAAGCGACTCTATGGCGAAGGTCATCAACCATCTCGGAGAAATATTCAACAAGGACCAATTCGCACAATGTTATTCGGTAAAAGACCTCAACAGTGCAGGGATAGAGTTTATCGATAATATGCACTACTTCATTCATGGCGAGGGCAAAGGCTAAATACAGATAACGGAGGGGGAAGAGGTGATAGAGCCATTCACCATTCAAAGTTGCGAAACACGCAAGGGAACAAAGTACACCGTTAATGAGTGGAAATGCCCTATCTGCAACAAGGAGAAGTCTACCCTGTTTATTGATGACGAATGGTGCCACGGTGATTCAGAAGCGTCATATCATTTCGGCAGTGAGCATAAAAAAGGCTGTATAGATTGCATCATTGCCGTATCAAATAAACCTTAACGGAGGAAGTCATGGCAGATAACAATGAAATGATGGTACAGCAGCCGCAGGGAGGCGCATTAGCGGTAGCTGAGAGTCAACGGGCGATTGCCGAAGTTCAAGCGGCTATGATTTTGGCGCGGCAGTTCCCGCGTGACGAACAAGCGGCCCTTGACCGGATGTTGGTAGCTTTCCAGAGAAAGGGACTCGCTGAACAGGCTCTTTACTCCTACAACCGGGGAGGTTCGGAAGTGACCGGCCCTTCTATCAGAGCCGCCGAAGCCATTGCTCAGAGTTGGGGCAACCTGCAGTTCGGCGTCAGGGAGCTTTCCCAAAGTAACGGAGAAAGTACGGTCGAAGCCTTTTGTTGGGATGTTGAAACCAACGTGCGGCAGGTCAAGGTGTTCCAAGTCCAGCATGTCCGGTCGAAGAAGGAATATGTCAACAACAAGCCTACTGGAAACATGACCAATACAAGGTTGACCGATCCCCGCGACGTTTACGAGATGGTAGCTAATCAGGGGGCGAGGAGACTGAGAGCCTGCATTCTCGGAGTCATTCCCGGTGACATTGTTGAGGCGGTTGTGACACAGACCGATGAAACTTTGAAAGCAAAGGCCGACACTTCTCCCGAAGCCCTGAAGAAACTTGCCGAAGCGTTCCTTGCGTTCAATGTCACTCAGGAAATGATAGAGAAGCGGATTCAGCGCCGGTTGGAGTCCATCACCGCCGCTCAGATAGTCAGTCTCAGGAAGGTTTATAACTCACTGAAGGACGGCATGAGCAAGCCTTCTGACTGGTTCGATGACCTGAAAGAAGCTGACCCGGCACCCAAAGGTAAAGCGGCAACAATCAACGAGCGTGTAGCCGCTGCGACCACCAAGCCCTGCGAACTCTGCCATGAGGTCAACGGACACACTGCATCTTGCCCGGAAGCTACTCCACCGGATGACCTGTTTGGAGGGGAGAAATGATAGTAAACGGCAAAGAGTATCCATTTTGGGGGCAATTTGTAGAGGGGCAGGACAAGTTTGTCGGCGGCATACTCCAAGACCTCGACATGGGGATGTGCATGGAAACGGAGATTACCGGGATAACGCTAGAGCCTAACGGGAAAGATTCCGCTTTCTTCTCCGTTGACGGTAAAGATTTCTCTTGCGGCTTTGATGTTGGATTCGGCGGTATTGGCAGCGGCGACCCCGGATGGTTGACCTTCCACGGTTACGGTGGTCACACATGGCGGATTAAGGGCAAGGGGGAGAAGTAATGGACCTCTTCAGTGACTTGATGAAGTTGGAGGAAATGTCATCTAAACCGGCAAAGGTGGAAATCACTCTTGAATCGGTATCGGCGGCAGGCGGCAGCATGATTGTCAGGGGATTACCTGCGAATGTGTATCACCGGATTCCCGCCATATCTTCTACCCTTCTGAAAGGGTACGCAGCCAATCCGGCAACATGCAGAACTCCTTACGAGCCTAAAGATGACGCCAACGTAGGCACTGCGGCACACGCTTTCTGTTTACAGGGAGAAGCCGCACTATATGAAGAGTGCTTCTTTTTGGGACCGGAAACGATGGGTAAGAGCAAGGGAGCTATGATGGCAAGGGAAGATGCTATTCTCGCCAATCCCGGTAAAACTCCCCTGCCTTACGAGTACGGCGGTGTTCCTATCATGGACTGCCTGAGAAATGTTGACGCGGCTCTTAAGTCTCACCCGACCGTCGGTAACATTCTCCGCAACTCGGAAAAGGAACTTTCACTTTTCTGGATCGACCCGGAAACCGGCGTTTTGTGCAAAGTTCGATTGGACATATGGTGTCCGAAAACGCGGCAGATCTTCGATTTGAAGAAAACCAGCAAGTTTGATGACTTCGGCTACCAGATTCGCAAGCTCGGTTACGGTCTGCAAGCGGCTTTCTACCTCATCGGAGCGCAAGCGTGCGGACTTGACCCGCTAACCTTTGGGCTGATTCCGGTTGAGGCTGAAGACCCGTACCGCGTCGGCATAGGTTACTTGCGGGACAACCCGAATGACACTGAGGGGCTGCTTCTCAATGCACAGGCTGAAGCTCACCGGCTGTTAGGTCTGATAGTAGAGTCTACCTTAACCGGCAACTTTCCAAACTACAAATTGCCGACACATCTTTTCAGTCTCAGCGACATTCAGCCGGAAGACCTCATGAGTACGTGGGATTCGGGGATTTATTACTGATAACGGCCATGCAGGAGGGTATCGAATTGAAGGTAAAATGTAACCTCAGCGGAAATAAGTGCGGCAAATGTCCACACAGGGAGCCACACAAGCCACACAAGCCACGGCAAACGGAGTGGGACGGATTGAAGCCCTGCATAGAAACAGACCATTGTGCAGAGTTAAACGCATATTGCAGATGTGAAGAGATAGGAGGATAACGTTGTTACTAAAGGAGGGGGAAATGAAGTGTACATGGAAAGATTGCATGGAGGAAGCCACAATCCCACAACTTGACAAAGGTGGCAAGCAGTGGGCGAACCTCTGCAATTCTCACCACGTTGAACTTGAAGATGCAATCAGTTCTGGCAACCCTGCATTGCTGCTTTCAAGGTGGATACGCGCAGCAGGGGGAGCTTCAGCAATGGCAAAACGTTTTTAAAGTCTTCACCGCTACACCATTCCATGCAATGAAGGAGGAGCAGTATGAGGTACAACGATGACAAGTCAACCAACGTGGGGATTATCTTTCTACTCTTGGTACTTATGGGAGTAGCGGGGATGGTCTGTGTTCAGGTCGGCATCTACCAGGGCCGGAAGATGGAGAGAAGGGATATCCTTAACCCTCATACCGAATCGCACAAGGAGGCTCTGCTTACCTTAGCGGAACAACTGGAAGAGGTGAACAAGTCGCATAAGGTGGCGGCTCGTTGCCCTACCTGTCATTCGGTGCAGTGATGGAGCTACCCAAATTAGTACCGCGCCCCGATACTTGTACCGAATTATGTTTCTACGGCGAATTTTGCCCTGTGACCTGCCGCAACATCCCAAAGCAGGACTACACTCGGTTAAGGTCACTTTGGCCGCTAGGAGGGAAATAATGGGCAAGAAACTACCATCCACTCCCCGGTCAAGAGTACGCGCCGTTCTTCGCCAATTATGGCTGAGGTCAAGAGAGCGCAATGCAGCAATTAAAAGGGAAGGCGGCTGTTGTGAAGGTTGCGGAGGAAAGCAGAGTACAGCCAAAGGCAAAGAGTTTAAAGTGGAAGTCCATCATTTAAACGGCATTGAGTGGGAGCAAATGATTGACTATGTGTACCGGCACCTTCTCTGTGACCCAAAGCACCTACAAGTCATGTGTCCTGAATGTCATGAAAAAGAACATAAAAACAATTGATATTTTCACCATAACATATTACAATGATTCCGCTCAGTAAAGGATAACAACAATGAATGATAGTAAGCACGAGAATCGGGTAGCTGTGAAGCCCCGGCCTAATCCTGGATTTCCATAGCGCACTCCTTTTTCACGCTCAAAAAAAGGAGTGCGCTATGGAAATCCCTTATGGGTATTGTCATTGTGGTTGTGGTCAAAAGACTAAAATAGCTGATAAAAACCATACAAGAAGTGGTCATGTAAAGGGTGAGCCATTGCGATACGTATTCAACCATCATCCTCACCCTAAAGGGGTCGCAGATTTTTGGCCCAAAGTAGAAATACGATCTGGAAATGATTGCTGGCACTGGAAGGGAGCAAGAAACACTGATGGTTATGGCAACCTGAGAAGAAACAAGAAAAGCTGTAAAGCCCACCGAATAGCATGGGAAATCACAAATGGTCCTGTGCCTAACGGTTTTTACGTGCTGCATAAATGCGATAACCCTCTATGCTGCAACCCTAACCATTTGTTTCTCGGGACGCAAAAGGAAAATGTTGACGATATGACAGCAAAAGGAAGGGGATGGTGGCAAAAGACAGGAGCGGCAGAATGACCCTCTTACCCAAGAAGAAAAGAATTCTCGACCCTGACTATCTCAAGTGGATAAGAACTAAGCCTTGCGCCATTTGCGGTTCAACTCAGAATGTTCAGGCTCACCACGAGAACCGCATAGGTCATTCAACTCTTGGCGGAAAATGTGACGACACCCGATGTATACCAATGTGCTATATCTGCCACCGCATCCGGCATGATAAAGGTAAAGAAATATACGGGCTCCGATGCCCAGAAGCTAGGATACTTCGGTACAACGCTGATTACGTCCGGGCAGGACATCAACTGAAGGAGGGATAAAATGGCTGACAAATTTGAAGCATGGGCAATGGTAGAAGTTATGGGGCATCAGCGTTTAGCTGGCAAGGTATCGGAGCAGGCAATCGGCGGGACAAGCTTTGTGAGGGTGGACGTGCCAGAAGTCTGCGGTTGCCAGTCCTTTACCAAGCTACTCGGAGCCGCTGCAATCTACGCCATTACCATTACCGATGAAGAAACCGCCAGAGCCGCAGCGGGACAACTGCAACAGAAGCCGATGGACGAATGGAGTGCGCGGCGAATGTTGGGGCTACCCGAACCGCAACGGACATTCTTTGACCCGGATAACGAAGATGGCGACGTGCCATACTGAAGGAGGGAGTGTGACACCTGAATACTATTGTCGCTCCGATGCGAGTTATGATCTGATCCCCTGTCCGTTCTGTGGAGAGTCTGAACTGATTAAGCCTACGGTATTGCCTGCGACCCAAGGCCCACCATACGGAGCCATTACGTGTCTAGCATGTGGAGCCGTTGGACCTATTGACAAAAATGGATTAGAGGCGAATCGGAAGTGGAACAAAAGATCATAATAGGAGGCACCATGACCGCAAAAGACCTAGCAGAAGCACATTGGAGTTACGTGAAGTCGCTACTTGAGGCACACGGGGAAGCTGAGGCAACGGTGGAGTTGATAGGGTTTCACTACTGTAGCAGTTTTCTGTATGGGTTCAAGCATGGAGTGGAGTCGGTGCCACAGCTAAAGGATTTTAGCCGGATGTCCGGATTGCTCAGGGAAGCACTCATAGAACTTAACCGCGACCCTAACAACAATATCAGTTTGCGTACTGACATTCGTAACGTTTTAGAAGGTTAAACCTGTTCATTTTTGAGAAGGGGGCTTTGGGACTAAGAGCTAGTCCCAAGGTTTTGCCTCGCTTTTCAGCGATGCTGAACGCGATGTACCGGCAGAACCATTATACAAAAGCAGTGTTTTTTCTGTCAAGAGGGTGTTTGATAAAGTTGCTAACATGCTTAACCTGTTATCTTATCGGAGGTTTTTATGAATTGCCCACTGTCTGCAAAGATGACCCATGACAAGTGTAATCAGATCCGGCGCACCAATCCAACTTGCCTCACCTGTAACGGAGCCTTTACCCACAGTGTAGTCCTTGAGCTTCCTGCTTCAATTTACGAGGTCGTGAAGAAGTGCGCGGACAAGGACGGTATCAGCGTAGCCGAGGGGATAACGGCTTTCATTACCGAGTGCGCGGCTCAAATGGTAGGGAGAGAGAGGGCTTGCACATGACCCTCCGGAACCTCAATTGCTGCGTCTGCCGTACCCTCAAGCCGCTAAAGGGTAGCAGAGTGATATACGCAAAGCATATGCCTCTCGGTCGTGCTTGCCAAGACTGCCGCAGAGCTTACCCAATGGAAGAAATGATAGCGATAACAAGGAGACCCCATGAGACAACAGGGCGCACTAAAGAACATCGGCTGGCAGAAGGTCAACGGGGTGTGGTATCGCAAGGTAGGTAAATCTTCTTGGCTGATGGCTGAGAAGCAGGAGGGGACATTATGCTAAAGCCTACATCATTCACCGATACGCAAGAGTTGGACTGCTGCGCTCCGGCTGACCTGATTTGCAACGACATTACCGTGACCGTAGAAGACGGCGGCGGCGGGAACTATCTCGTCATATCAACTCAGCGGTGGGCGCTGGATGATGAAAAGGACATCGACCGATTTGCAAAAGCACTGAAGAAGTGTCTGAAGGATGCGGAGTAATAACAACCAAAGGAGGTAACACTATGTACAAAGGAAATGGAGAAATGGAAAAAGCAACGATAGCCGCAAGGCCAACGGTAGCGGATGAAATCGGCAGATTTGCGGATGAATTGGCTGAAAGGATTGCCCGTCTTGCTGACAGGATTGAAGGCAAACTCAGCCCTATCACCACGTCATCTTGCCCCTCACCGCCTTTATGCGAAAACGCCAAAGACAACAGGGAGTACCCGCCCTTGTTCAACGAACTCCGTATCAGGTTCACCGATATCAAGTGCGCGTTAAACAGAATCGAGGACACCATCAACCGAGTGGAGTTGTAATTTTTTTTACCCTCCCCCTGCTTGACAGAAAGGTTACGGGAGATATTATAGTAGGTTCACTAAAATCTCTTGCAATCGTAATCTTGCCGTGCGATAATGGCGGCACTGACAACTGAATAGGGAAGGTAACTGTTGTGCGGCAGAGCCTTTTCAAGATATGGGACGGTACGAACTCCGCAAGAGAATCGGCCATGCCCAGAAATAAGACCCCCGGTTGGGACGCGCACACGTTCTGGCCGGGGTCTTTTTTTAACCAAATTGATAGTTTCTATTTTCCGACTGGGGCGAGCAGTCACCAGGAGGTTGTAATGGCAGCGCCAACATCTAAGGGCAGGATGATACGCAAGGATATTAGCCGTTCATTGAAATTTGCTTCACTATCCAAAGATTCAATGGTTCTTTTCACTCTACTTATACCGCATTTTTCCAGCCACGGGAAAATGAATGGTTCCCCTCATTACATCAAAGGGGAAGTGGTCCCACTGATTGATTCTTTTACGATACCCATTATTGAAAAGTGTTTGTCAGAGATTACCGAGAAAACTAGCGTCAAACGTTTCCAACATAATGGCCTATGGTTCATACACAGCCTTAACTGGACAGAACATCAGGAATTACGCAGAGATAGGCTAGGCTTGGATGATATGCCGGACTACTCCGGGACTACTCCTGAACTAGTCCCGCTAGAAGTAGAAGTAGAAGTAGAATATAAAGAGGCTGACCGCCTCAAGTATTTTGCCTTTCTCTTTGAGAACATTTGGAAGCGATACCCCAAGAAATCAGGCAAAGAACCCGCCAAGAAGTATTTCCTGGATGAGGTCAAAACTCTACAGCGGTATGCCGAGATGTGTACGGCAATGAGCAATTACATTGCCATGCTCAAAAGCGAAAGAACTCGAACCATCAAAGACGGTCAAGGTTGGTTCAACCCTTCGTATTGGGTTGACTACATCGACTGGAATCCACCCTCTCTGTTCGCAGAAGAATCAAGGGTTGCCTCGGCAATGAGGGGTGTCAAGTGATAAAACCCGCCCGTTGTTTTATCGGAGAAGTTCTTGACCGTTTCTTTCCTAAGCATGACGTTCGTAAAGGATTTCGGCCACGGTGGGATAAATGCAAAAACATATTTTTTGGCCGAGGGGAAATGTCGGTGTGGACGGGGTTTAACGGTCACGGCAAAAGCCTGTTCCTTAACCAGATGATGCTTGAAGCGATAGAGCAAGGGGAGCAGGTTTGTATCGCCTCTTATGAAATGACCCCTGGGCGGACACTTCACCGATTGATTAAGCAATCTATTGGAGAGGTAGCCCCCGATGAGTTGACTATCACCGAATGCTTAGAGTGGTACGGCAATGAATTGCTGATCCACGGTCACATGGGGCAGATAAAGGCAGACAGGGTGATCCAGCTATTCACGGAACAAGCGGATAAAGGGGTAACTCAATTTGTGGTGGACAGCCTCATGAAGTGCGGCCTTGATGAAGATGATTACAACTCTCAAAAGAGGGTTGCCGATTGGCTCCAAGGGTTTGCTCAGAAATACAACGCGCATGTCCATCTTGTAGCTCACCCGCGCAAAGGGATGGATGAATACCAAATACCGGGGAAGATGGACGTGAGAGGAACCGGCTCTATCACCGACATGGCAGACAATGTATTTACCGTCTGGCGCAATAAGGCTAAGGCGGATGAGCTTGAAAAATGGGAGGCGGGTGAAACCACAAAGAAGTCAATCACGGATATTCACGCCATGTATGATGCTGTGCTGTATTGCTCAAAGTCAAGGGATGAACCGGAAGCTGAAGGCAAGTATGGATTGTATTTCAACAGGGGGACGCTTCAGTATCATGACCAGTTAGGGCAAGAGCCTTGCCACTATTACAACAGGAAGGTGTGGTAATGTTTCAAGGATATTCTCTGAGGGAAATAAAGAAAGCTGCCGAGTCGATGGATTACCCGTACAGACTGGCCCTTTGGAAGCGGAAGAGATATCTTGAGGATGTTTTAGCTGGAGAGTGGGAAGAATACTGGTGGGAGGAAACGACATGCCCTGTGCTGGCACATTACATCTTGGAGCGGATAAGGTTTTGCAAATCAGAGATAGCCAAGATAGACAAAGAACTGTCGGCACTTGAGGCGCGGAAGGACGAAATCACCGACGATATGATACAACGGGCAAGGTCAACTCCGATTGAAACAATCATAGAGTTTAAACGTCGGCTGACTCATTGCATCAACCCCGACCACGCAGATAAGAATCCGTCGATGTACCACGGTACAAAGACTAACTCTGCCATTTGCCCCGCATGTGGTGCAAAGTACGACTCAATAGGGGCATATCAGATTATGTACGGATGTGATTTTAAAACGGCAGTCAAGCGTCTACAGTAACCCATCGACGGCATAGGGCTGTCGGGGGAGATATAACGGGTGTTGAGGTGAGCGGCTAGCCCGCTCCACCGGGAGTTATGACATGGTAACACTTACCCTTTGCGGAGAGATAATCTACATCGGCAACACTCAAAAGTGCCGAACCGCCTTTAACGATATGGACAAGAGGGGGCGAATATGGCTAGAGGAAGAGTTCAGGTTAATCGGATTAGCTGATACGCCGGTAGTCGAGAAAGCTGTCAAGATGAAGATGGAGAACAAGAGGTTGGTATTTACGGAGTCAAATTTTGGTAGGTTGATGGAGGGGGTATGAGCGAGATTAACAAGAGAATTGCATTATGGTTGGGGTGGACGGATGTTTACTTTGGTCACAATGGGGAAATGTACGCCAAGATTGTGCCTGAGTGGACTTCCCGTACCAGCGTAAACGGAAGGTTCCGCGATAGGGACACTGACGCCATCGCCCTCCTACCGGCTCTGGTGGAGAGGGGGTATCACATGCAGTTGTGTAGTGTGGAATACCCCGACGGAACTAAGATGTGGAGGTGCAACCCATATTTGCTGTCAGATATTGATATGTGTTTCGGCCCCACCATTGCCGAAGCTATCACAAGTTGCGTAATCCAGTTGATTGAGAAGGAGGGGAAATGACAAAGGGTGATTTGCATGAGTACGCAGATATCAACCATTCGGAGCGTAACGCACTGAGGGCGGAGATTGACCGCCTCACCGCTGAGAACAACGAATTAAAAAAAGCATTAGAGCAGATATACTCAGGGCGGTATGAGCTGGGGGACGTTTTCGACATAGCCCGTGAAGCACTTAAGGAGGGGAAATGATGAAAAAGAAACACATTGAAGAAGAGTTTGACCGGTTCTTTGAGTTCCCCACCGATGACCGAACCCATGTTACCAGCACATCGGCTAAGCTCTTTGCCCTGCACATTGCAAGGCCGTTGCTCGACGCCATCAAACAGACCTTATCCGAAAACCGTCATCTGGCAGACGGGGATAACTGTACGCTGATTGAACTGAAACGGGTGATAGGGGAGGAGTGATGAGAGAAGAGATTATACTAATGAACATTTTTGAGCGGGAAAACTGGTATGAGAAGGAGATTGACCGGCTGATGGCCGAGAATAACGAACTGCGACAAGTAATGAAAAGGATTGATTCAGTCAACGACCTGATGTTTGACGTTCTTTGCCGCACTGCCCATGCACTCAAAGGCGAACCTAAGCCACTTGAGGAACAGAAACTACACGACCTGCCTGATATAGCGCAAAAGTATAAGACGGCGCTGGAACTGATTGCACAAGATAAAATCGGGTACGGTCACATGGGGTGCGGTGAACCAACAGCCGTTGCTAAAATTGCACAAGAATCATTGGAGAAGCAATGGCCGACCCCGCCCGCTCAGTAAAGAGGACGTTCAAGGAGCACCGGAGGCTAGCACAGGAATCATGCAGAAGCGTCCCATGTTCCCCTGTGGCTCGACTTTTGGCGGGAGATGAGGGTAAGGTATTGCCGCCGTGCTGTATTTTGCGTGTGGGAGCGGGAATTTCAGGGGCGGATTTTATGAAACTGAAACTGACAAAAGGGCTTGGCTTTCCTTGCGACGTGTGGAGCGTAGATGACTGGAGGGATTTTTACGCTGCACTGAAATGGGCCGCAAATCGCATGGTAGCCCGCAGAACCCCTGTAAAGGGGAATACAGAAGAAAAAGGAGCAGCGCAAATGATGAGAGCAAAACTGAAAGTGTCATCGGTGGAGCAGTTTGAAATTGGAGAAAGGCTGAAGTTCAACGCAGTGGCGGCTAGCGGTTATCCGTCCGACGGAACCGACGAAAACAACACCTATGCCAAGTTCACCCCTTTAGCTTCATTGGAAATGTTTGTCAACAATCCAGCGTTGCAGGGGCAGATTAAACCTGGCCAGTCGTTTTACGTGGATTTCACCCTGGCAGAGTAGCCGATAACCGGACGGCTTGTTCCGGTACTGCAAAGGAGGGGAGAATGATTGACTTAGATGCGACCTTTAAGAAGTACAACGATGACTACTCGGAGTTTAAGCGCGTGGAAAACAAACTGCACCCCCGGCCTGACCTTTGCGCCTTTCTGCTGCTGGACAAGCTGCTACCGAATGATGGGCGCGACATGGTTTGCGGGGCTGAACACGACGAGATTTTCCTTGATGTTGACTGTGAGAAGTTGGCGGCAGTGGCGACGGAAGAAGACATTCTGATGCTGACGCGCTGCGGAGTACGCTATGATAGTGGCACGGACAGCCTAGCTATGTTTACATGAAAGAAAGCAGGAAAAAGCCCGCGCTGCCCCAAGGAGGTGGTGAGGCAGCGCGGCATAGCAACTATTTTTTGCCGGTGAACCACGCAACAAGTGCCATGACCATCGCAAGGACAATCCCTGTCCCGTTGCCGGATTGCCCTTGTGTCATCTCGTAAGCTTGGTATCCTGCGGTTGCCACTGCCGGAATAGCTCCTGCTACGGTGGTGATAATGTCTTTCTTCTCTACAAGAAACTCTTTCATGATTGTCTCCTTTTTGTTTATGCCAACAACCGAATGTAGCATTTGGTCAATGCCTGTTGACGGATCTTGTTCCATACCCCGTCACCGGAAACGCTGTCCCGTTCGCCTTTGCCGTTGGTGTTGCCCTCAATTGTCTTGATGAAGTCGCCATGTTGATCTTCGGCAACAATCCCGATATGCGAGAAATCAAAGATAACCAAGTCGCCGGCTTTAGCCTTCTCAGTTTCAGTCAGGACTTTTAGCTTGTTCGCCTTCGCCCACTTCTCCCACCCGAAGGCGGAAGCGTCACGGCAGCGCCATGCAGACAACGAATGGAGTTTTAGCGCATCGGCAACGCCTTCCTCCTGCAACCATTCCCTCAGGCACCATGCCACGAAAGCCGCACACCACGGCCATGCTCCCGGTGCAAGCCAAGTAGCAGACTGATATTCTCGGATACGGTCGCCGCAGTTATTACCGCCGACTTCACGAACACCGACTTCAGCTTGAGCGATATCAACAAACCTTTTCAGCAAGTCACGGTTATTCATTTCCCCTCCTTCCGTGGATGTCTTTCATCACACAGTTGCTTCATTGCCTTTATATCTCCGTTCACACCAGCTAATTCGGTGGCCGTGTTGGTTTTAAGTTCTTCAAGACTTGTCGCCATTCGGCCCATCGTAACTTCCATTGTGGCGATTCTGCCGTCCGTCTTATGCCAAATATAAAGCAGTGTCCCAATTAAAGCCCCTCCGGTAGTGAATACCGTTGCACACAGAAATTTTATCGCGGCAGTTACAACGTCAGGATGTGCGATATAATACGATTCGGGCATGTACTCCCCTCCTTTGGTCACTTGAAGTAAGGGGGCATACACCCCCTTTTGGTCTAGCCCTTACCGCTTTTCGGTTTCTTTATCGGCCTTGGTCGTGGTGCCATCGCTGTCTTTTTCATCTCACCCTCCTTGTTGGTTTCTTCACTTAGGCTTCTCCCGGTTGTGAATCATCCTGTTTGTATCTCCACTGGTTATTGACTCGCTCAAGGACCTTTTCTGCTATTTCTGATGGGACTATACAGCTCGGGTAATTTCTACGCTTTTGCCATTCAATGCTGCGACTGACACCGGCTATACTTTCTACAGCATGGTTAGTTGCCTGCATTGCCTTGAGGAAAGCACGGAGATAGTCTTGCTTTTCTTTTGGAAAACCTCTGACTTTCATCGGATTTGCTAAACATGTTTTGATATCAATATCTAACTGTTTTTCCATATTCATCCCCGTCCTTTCTGTTTAACCGCTGCCGCTATTCCCTGCGCCTTTTCCATCAACGGTTCCATTTCTCCACTTGCCGCCCACATGACATTTCCCTTTTGAGCATGATGGTGCATGGAAGGATAATCGGTAATCACTTCTCCATCTCTGGTCACGCAACAATCGCACGGTCCTGGGGAGGGATAACCGAGGGCTTCGCTGTCGTTGCCGGAAAGTATCTGATTAAGGTGATTTTGGATTTCTGGCGTGTCTTTGGCAAAAACGTACACTGTCCCATTACCGAGGGAGAGAAATGGCTTCTCAGGCTGAATTTCGGCTTTCTGAAACTCTTTTAGCGTCATCTTTACCGCAGGTTTGACAGTTCCGTCGATATCCTGCAATTCCAGCGAGTCTTTGCCCCTCACCGCTGCAGTTTCAAGATCGTCATGGGTAGGTCTGCCAACAAACTTCAGGTCGAACTCTTCCTTTGGAATGTCAGAGTAGAATTTCCGGTGGAGACAGTCGCACAGTTCTGGGGTGTCCATGTCGTCGTATTCGGGATGGGATTTGCGGAATTTCTCAATCATTGCCGAATACCGAGGGGATCAAGTAGAACCGCTTCTTCAAGTTGGCTCATGTCGCGGTCTGCTTGCTCCTGCCCACCCTTCGCCCCTAGAGCAGCCGGTCCCATAACTTGACCCGCTATTTTGCGCCACTGGCTCACAGGAACATTTTTACCTGTCTGTGCTTTGTAGAGCATGACCGCAAGCCTTGACTTGATACGGGGCATTTCAAAGATGCTCATGATCGTATTCGCGGTACTTGCCGGTGAAGGTGCGCCACTCAGGGCAACCCTCAGTCCAAGGCTTGTGATGTCCCGATTGCCAACCCTGCCGACAGCCTTAGCGAGTTCATTTTCAAGAGTCAGGAGGGCGGCTGATTCCTTATTGATTTTGGCAAGGTCGGGGTATAGTCGTTCAAGTTCAATCCTTAACCCTCTGCCGACAGCCTTGTATGCCCGGTTGGTTGCCTTGCTTCGGTCATCGGTGGCGAATGAGGCAATGTCCTGCAAGGTCTCTTTTAGAGTCTGAGCATCTTTTACCCCAATGGTCGGAGTTTGGGAATAACGGGCATACACATCATCGACCGCTTCGGAAAGTTCAGGGTGCTGATTGCGTACCCTGTCAAACCGTTTCTTAATGTTGTCAAGAGGACGCAAAGCCCGGGAGGTATCAATCACATCCCCTGCTGTATCACCTTTGTCAATGATGCTGTTTACCTTCGACTTGTTGCCTGCTACGGTCTGCCACAAGCGGTCATAGCTTTTTTCATTCGGCAGATATCCCCCTTCAATGCCGGTCTGGATAGCATGTCTGCGGTCTACCGGAGAAAGAACTTTTGGGTTATTGCTGAACTTCATCCCTGATTCGTACAGGACTTTAGGAAGTTTGGATGGTAAAGCAGAAATAGCAGACCTTATAGGACGGGAAGCTAAAGCCGCCCCCGGTATCTGAAAAGCAGCCCCTAATGCGGTATCTGTTGCAAACTTTTTCAAAGAGTCTGGCCCTTCTCCTTGTTCCTTACCGAGAGCAAAGTCAGCAAGCCTCTTGCTTCCAGCATAGCCAAGTCCCGCGCCTCCAATCCCGCCAGCAGGACCAGCGACAGCCGTACCCCCTGCTGCTCCCAATCCTGCCCCCACACCCTCTATGCCAGCCCGTGCAACAGCCCTCCCCGCCCCGTACAGACCGTATAAGTTCGGGTTCTTTCTTCCCCATTCGGGAACATCTTCTTGTGGCTGCGGAGTTTCTTTAACCCCCGTTGCTTCTCTCACGCCCTTTAGCTGCTCTTCAGGGGGGAGAGTGGCAAAGTCGGGGTCCATCTCCGCAAAGGCTTTCTGCTGTTCCTCGATGGGGAGTTTCTGAAACTCAGGGTCTTTGGCAATAGCGAAGATATCGGCCATCACTTAATTCCTCTTGATTTCTTGTACTCTTCCCATGTTGGAGCTTTTGGGCTAGAGGGGGTATTTCCTTTCGGGACACCACTTTGCCGTGCGCCGAGAATCTGCTGCTCTTTCTTTTCCAAATACTTGAGCGTGTTTTCCAGCTTCGCACCGAAAGCGGTTTCCCCATTTTTGGTGTTCGGCAGTTCTTTTTCGAGTCGGGCAATCTCAGGAGCCGTCCATGCTGCACCGGAGCGGAGTTTACCCTGAATGTTGAACTGGTTTTGTACCAGAGAGCGGAATATCTGTTCTTCTTTGTCTGCCCCGATATCCGTTGCCCCAGTGACACCACCCGTCACGTTGTCGATCATCCCTACCCATTTACGAGCTTTCTTGTTACCTTGCCATGTGTCCTTGATGGCTTGAACGGTTTCCCTCAGTTGCCGAGTTGTAGACAGATCTTCTTGAATACCCGCAGGAAGTTTTTCAGCCGGTCCACCGGGAATAGGCTCAAGGTTCCCGTCAGAGGTAAATCTGTAGCCTCTCGGTGCAATCCCATATCCGCTTCTAATATTGATGTTGTTTATCGGTGCCTTATCTTCAGCATCCTTCCTGAAATCCCCTAGAAGATTACTCTGTCCGGTGATGGTCTTGTTGCCAAGCTTTCGTATCTCAGAAGGTCCGTAGGTCTGCCGGTATTGGTCCCGCGCTTCGGCAATAGCCTTGCCCACTTCATCCGAATCACCCACGTTGTAAGTCGCTGCCGCCTGCCGGATATCGCTTTCAACTTCGGGCATGGGAGCATAACCGCCCCTCCCTGAAAGTCTTTTCTGTTCGGTCGGTGAAGTGGAAGGTCCGGTAAGCCCTGCTATCGAGGATTGGAAATCAGCGAGACTTTTCGACTGTTGCCCCTTCTGCTCCTGCTCCTGTCGTTCCCTTATCCCGACATTGTAAGCCATCGTGATATCGTTTAAGGCACCTTTGGCAAATCTGGCAAGGTTTGAAGCATCCGAGTCGGGTATCATGGCGAGAGCCCGCCCCGGAGCCATGCCGGGGTTATCCCTCATGACCTGTTGGAACTTTCCGTAAGATTCCCCAAACCCTTGGGAGTCTGCACCGGTGCGGAACTGGTCAAGAAGGGAATCCCCTTGTTTGGTCAGATTCGCCATCGTGTTGGGGTCATTCACCCCGTACTTGTGCGCGGTTTGCTGGATAAACTTCACGTCATCTGGACTTTGCGCCTGCTGATAGTCAGAGAGGACTTCCGTTGCTGCCGCGTTGTTCTGCCGCGCTTCCGAGTCGCCTTTCATGGTTCGGTACAGGTCGTAACCCGCCATGACAGGTCGGATTACTTTCATCGGGTCGAAGTCATAGTATCGGTTCATATCACCTCCTGCGGAAGCGCATCAGCTTGGTAAATTCATCCTCTCTTTGCTGCTGAGGGGGGCGGTTCCCTTGAGGGAGTTCCATCATCTGCGCTCTGCCGGGAGAAGGGGCGGACTTGGAAAAGCTGTCAAGTTTCTTGTAAACGTATCCCGCCGTTTCCGGGTTCTTGCCCCATTCCACTTCATTCCAACTCTTGTTTCCTCCCTGCTGGAAGGGCTTGTAATACTCCGTGTTGAACCGGTCGAAGTTCATGGAGTCAACCGAGTTTACCGAGCCCGCTCCCTCTACACCTCTAGCCGCCTGCACCTGATTGATGCTGTTCAAAGCATTGGGGTCCCATCCCCCCGGCACTGAACCGGCAGAAGAACCGGCGTTCATAACCGCATCCCCGCTGGAAGCTCCCACCTCGCCCAAACTCGCCCCGCTGCCCATTCCTTCGGCTGCGCTCCCTGCGGCACTTCCGGCTGTACTAGCAGCACTCGCCGCTTCCCCCGTCCCTTCGGCTGCACTGGCAAACCCTGTAAACCACTCGCCCATTTACCGCCTCCTGAACTTGTCGAGATAACGAATGTCGTTTACAGCGTCAGAACCTATCCTGTTCTGTTCATCCATCTTCGGTGTGAACTTCTCCCCTATCCCCGGAGCGGAAGCGTTCAGCGAGTAATTTCCCCACGCTGAGGCTAGGTTCTGCTCATGCCCCGGAGTGGAACTTTCCCCGATATACTGATTAATCCCGTTCTGCATGGGACCACCCCATATCTTTGCCGTTTGGGAAAGTTCAAAATCCTGCTGCCCCGTTTTCGGGTTGGTCTGGTAGCCGCCCATTATATGCTCCACCCGCCGCCTGTTGAGGTTGAGATAGTCCCGGCGTTGCCGGTGTAAAGACCGGAGAGCTGTTCAACCGGTTTCCAGTTAGCCGCAAACTGATTCTGATCTTGCGTCAAGTTGAACTGATTCTGTGCCGATGAATTAGCAAGGTTCGCTTGGTTAAAAGCCTGAGCAGCGTTCAAGCCCCAGGCATTTTGAGCATTTGCCGCGTTCATGGAGTTCTGGTTCTGCGTATTGAGAGTCGTGTTGTAAAGATTCGCATTGTTCAGCATATTTTGGTTGTACTGGTCCGAACTCGCCAGATTAAATTGATTCTGGTTTTGCGCGTTTTGCGAATTTAACTGAGCCATAGCCTGATTATAGGCGTTGCCCTGAGATGCGTTGAACTGATTATTTTGCAGCCCTGCCGCCTGCTGTGCAAGGTTGAATTGATTGGTCTGACCCGTAGTGTTTTGATTCCATGAGTTTTGAGTACCGGCGTTAAACTGATTATTCTGTAGAGCATTTCCGGCATTGAACTGTGACATATTGTTGTACTGATTTCCGGCGTTTTGATTGTAGGCATTCACCTGTCCTGCGTTGTATTGCGACATCTGATTTGCGTTCTGAGCGTTGAACTGATTATTTTGCGTTTGCTGGTTGCCGACATTAGTATTGAAGGTGTTTGATGCCAAAGCATTGGCAAGTCCGGTCTGAGTAAGGTTTCCGGCGTTAAATTGGCTTATTGCGGTTTGCTGATTGCCGACGTTCTGATTCCATGCATTTTGCGCCCCGGCATTGAATTGCGAGTTTTGCGTCTGGTTCTGCGCGTTGGCAAGATTCAACGCCGTCTGCTGATTGCCGATGTTCTGGTTGTAGCTATTGGCGGCAAGGGCGTTGGCAAGTCCGGCCTGCGAGAGATTACCCGCATTGAACTGGTTTATCGCAGTCTGCTGGTTGCCTGTATTGGTGTTGTAGGCGTTTGCCATTTGTGCATTGAACTGGTTATTAGCCCCGGTCTGATTACCAATATTCTGGTTGTAGGCGTTTTGGGCTGCAGCGTTAGACATGGAGTTTTGGTTTTGAGCGGAAGCATTGGCAAGTGATACCTGATTCTGCGCCCCGGCATTTTGGAGATTCACGCCCGTTTCCTGATTACCCACGTTTTGATTGTAAGCCGTTTGGTTTCCGGCGTTGAACTGATTCATGTTGTTAGCGTTACCGGCGTTGAATTGACTCCACGCGTTTTGAGCATTGCCGATATTTGTGTTATAGGCGTTTTCCTGCCCTGTGTTGAACTGAGCCAGAGCCGCCTTTTGAGCATCGGTCGAGAGATTGAAACTGTTCTGAGCGTTGGTGTTTTGGAGATTATAATTGTTGAGTCCCGAAGCGTTGAACTGGTTTGCCGAGTTAGCCCCCGCTGCTCTTTGAAGGGCGTAATTGTTCATCGCCTGCTGCTCTTGGGACTGTAAAGAGTACCGTTGGTTGGTAGCGTTTGCAGCGGCATTTGCTATGGTTGCGGCGTACTCACCCTTGAGAGCGTTCTGGTCCCTTTCAGCAAGGCCGCTGCTGTAGATGCCACGAGCAGCAAGTGATTCGTCAAGCCCTGCTACATCCTTGTCTCTTTGGGCCAGAATAGGCGCAAGATACCCCGATGTGAGTTGCTGCTGAAGGGCGTCGTAATCCTGCCCTGTGAGGCTTTTGCCTTGTCCGGAATCGACGTATTGAGATCCTGCAAAGGGTTGGGCTTGATTGTAAAGCGACCATCCAGACTGTGCTTGGCTGGCAGGAGCGTAGTTGGCAAACTCAGCTTGAGCTGTGGCTGCTCGTTCGGCAGGGGCAAAGTTACCCGTATTCGCTTGGGTTGCATTTGCCTGCGTAGCCGAAGACTGAGCTACCGGAGCGTAATTTACGTTAGCCGCTTGAGAAACAGGGGCGTAATCACCTGTTTTGGCGGTGGCCTTTTCTCCATCTACTCTTTCCACTGCGCCATAGTTGCCTAGCGCGGCGTTTGCCGCTTGGCTCTGCGCTGACTGGCCGTAATTCCCGACTGAGGCTGTCGCTGCATCGGCATTCGTCACCTTGCCGTAATCACCCAAAGCTGAGGTTTGGTTTATGCCGGTAGCCGCCTGACCGTAATCAAATCCTTTTGCTGCGACGTTGGCTGATGTTTGCGCGTTACCGTAGGGAGTCATGTTAAGAGACGAAAAGCCTGACTGCTGCGCTGAAGGGTTTGCTTCCGGCTTTACGTAGTTCTGCGCCAGTTGCATATTATAATTGGTCTGATAGTCGTTTTGCAGCGCCGGTGCCAGATAGTCGGGAGACATTATATTGTCAGAACCGACATAGTTCGATGCTTGGTATTGCGGCATGGCGGTCTGAAGTTTGGAGTAATCAACCGACTGAGTTACCTTGCCGGTCTTCGGGTCTGTCTGGGAGTTGAAAATATCGTTCCCGAAAACTCCTTTCAGTGAAGCATTATACGCTGCCGTCTGCTGTTCAGGGGTCAACGGCTTACTGGTTTGACTTGTACTATTTGAGCCCATAAAATCCCCCTTTCTGCGACGGGTAGTTTTTCCAGCCTTTTCCCGAACGGTGCCAGTGGACACCCTTGTTGCCTTTCTTGCGGATTCTTCTTATTAGTTCCGTCATGCCTTCCTTCACTCCACATTCGGGGATATACATAATCTCCCCATTGGTCAGAACGTCCGGTCTTAGGTGGTTTTCAATATCCTTTAAGCCTTCTTTTGTGACCAGCCACCAGCAGACGAAATATCTATCTTTGCTGTAAAGAAACTGTCCCGTAGCGAGACAGGAGATGACGTGTTCCTGAACGTAGCCTTCAATCTCCTTATAAGGACCGCCGCACTCCTGAAGAAAACCCATGACCTCGTTGAACAGTTTCCTCCCGACAGTTTCCCATTCAGGAGGACGGTACATCAGTAAACCACCATCAGAACACCGGTCGAAGTCCTGTACACTTTTCCCACCGCCAATCCACCTGCGAGAGCAGCAGTGTTATTGGCATAGACAGGCAGACTGCCAACCGAAAGGTTTTTGACACCCTCGATAATTTCCAGAATCTGCCGGTCGAGCGGTTGGGGGAAAGATGCAATCTTCTTTATCATTCCGTCCGTCCTTTAGAATGTGTTCAAGTCTTCCAATTTCCCGTAGTACACACCGTTGACTACCGTGAATTTAAGAATGTCTACCCCTGCCGTCGTGAAAGTTGGCTGTACACCCCCCGCCCATTTCGGACTGAATCCAAACTGCACGGTATGCGCTCCGCCGTTTGTGAGTATCAGCCAGAACACCGTGACTCTTGGCGCGGCGGGAGTGTTGGAATCGGTAAATGTAATATTCCCGGTGACTGTCTTTGAAAAGTAAGAGGCCAAGGTGGGGTTGATTGCCGTATCCGAAAGAGCTAGATATTTGTAAAATATCCCTGCATCGAATCTCTGGTATCCAGTGAAAGCATTTGCTGTTGATTGTATGCCGGATACAGCATTAGCTACAAAAGCCGTTGACGCTGCCTTAGTTGAACTGTCGCCTCCCGATGGTGTTGGAATCGTAACAGTGCCTGTGAAGGTCGGGTCTGCGGTCGGAGCCTTACCTGCCATCGCCGTTGTCACAAAGGCTGTGGATGCCGCTTTGGTGCTGTTGTCTCCTGCTGTCGGAGTGGTTATAATCACCGTGCCGGTGAAGGTAGGGCTTGCAATAGGTGCTTTTGCTTCTACCGTGGCATTTAAGGCGTTTACGTAAGTTTCAATTTCGGTAAAGTTGCCGTTCACCTCATCGGCAATCGCATCAGTTCCCGCCGTGAACTCATAGGGTATGATTAAATCAGCCATGTCATAAGCTCCCGATTTCCCGGTACTTGGTTAAATAACCGAGAAATTTCAGTCTGTTGGTTGTCTGCACCTGAAAAGTTATCGCATCCCCCCTCACGGCATGAAGCCATATTTCAGGGGAGAACCGCCCCACCGGACCCCATAGTTTTTCATCCCAATGCTCCCCCCACTTAAAAGACAGCAAAGGAGAACTGACGGTGGAAGTTGAGCCGACTATCCGTCTGAAGTCCACATCCCACGAAATTGCCAGCGTAGACTGGAACTGCGACAGTGCGTCAAAGTCAGGTTTGAACATCCGGTAAAGTTTCGACCTGGCAGTCCCTTGGTTTCTCAGCGCCGTCTTGATCGTGGTTGTGATAGCGGTTCCGTCATCGTCATCTGTATCATCCAGCACATAGACAAACCCGTTGGAATTGTCGCCTATAATGACCCCGTGTGGACCGCCTGCGGCAGTGCTTGAACAGATAGAGCCTATATTCAGACTGGTAAAGCTAGTTATGCACCCATAGTTCTGTTCAATGTTCAAAACGGTATCGCTACCGATACCGACAAGAAGTCGCCGGTCTGCATGGTGGAAAGCACAGACCACCGTCGAAGGGGTCAAGTTTGCCAGCAGGTTGTCATGTGTCGGTGGAAACTTCTGTACTCCTGAAAGGCTGTAGCTGAAAATCCCGTTTCTGGAAATGAACACTCTCGAAGAAGGGTCTGCCGCGTCCGTCGCTACCACCCCAACACCATCAGTAATGGATGAATTGCTTACGCTGAACTCGCTTGACGTAGCCCCATACAGAGCAAATATGGATTGCTGCTTGGCAATTACCATCCCTCCCTCGACAGGCAGAAGGGCGGTTATCTCGTCACCATCGCCGTCACGGACATAGATGATATTCAGAGCGTCCCATGTGGCGTAGGTTTCCAGCCCTGAAAACCTGACCCAGTTGGGATGGGTTATATCGGTGAACCAAAGCCGTGAAGCGTACAAAGCGATAAGTGCAGACTTGGGAGGACTGCCGGCAAGATCGGTGCATGTTGTCCCGTTGTAGGAAAAAGGGTTCTCCGTCCCGTTGGTGAGAATGATAACGTCGCGCCAGACTACTGACCGGAGTTTGCTGTTTGTGGTCAAGCCGGTCTTTATTTCCGTCCATGACGTGATTGCTGTGGTCCCGTCCCACTCTGCCGAATACAAAGATGTGCCGTGCTGCACAATAAGGTAAGTGGTTCCGTCCTCCTGATTGTATTCATGGACGGATACGACCTTGCCCGTACCGAGAGAATCAGTGTTCAGTTTCCGTTTACCAAGTCGGGTTTGTAGAAGGCCTTCGGAAGTGATGATACAGTTGCGGGCAAGACTGACCTGATTCCCCTGTATCCTGTCAGGAACAAGCTGGCGGTTCTCCCCCCCCGTGAAATCGAGGACTTTTTCATACAGCCATGTTGGTTGAATGATTTCCGGCATTTATCCTCTGGAGGTGACGTAGCCGCGTGAGCTTCTTTCCGGCAACGGCTTTCTGAGGTTGTCCATAGCCCTCAACTGTTTCAGTTCCTTTTCCGTAAGACCGAGGGAAGGGAGGATATCGTTGTCCTTATCGTACTCGTAAGCCGCTGAAACCAATGCTCTGACAAAATAAGTCTGGCATTCATAGGGGAAGATTGTTGCCGTGGAAACATCGGTGTAATCAGCGGTCATGGCTGCGGTGTAATTCAGATCAATCGAAGTGACATCATCCAATTCGTGCAGAGTGATTGAAGTAGCTCCAACGGTAAAACCGATTCTTTCCTGAAACACTTCGCTGTCAGACAGAGGTTGAACGAAAAGATAATCCCCGGTGTTCACGGAACGGACACGGCCAAAGTCTGAGGGGAGGGCAAACACTCCGCTTCCTATGGCGATGGTCGCGCTTTTTTTCAGAAACTCCCATTTTCTTGGATAGTTCGCCACTGAGCGCATGACCGAGTTGAGCCACGACAGCAGGCGTGTCCGCATGTCTGTTGAGTTGTCGTGTACCCTTGTGAGGGCTTCGGTCAGGATTGCGGCTGTGTTGCAGTAGTCCATGATTATTCTCCCTACATTCCGAACCATATGGCGTTGCCGGTCGTAACAGCTACCGCCCCGATATCCACGCCCCCTTCCCCTGCGCCCTTGAGTGCTGCGGTTGTCGGAGTGAACCCTTTCCTGATCCACGACAAAATCTTTGAGGTCATGTATGTATTGTCATACGTTGCTGCGCTGCCATACCTGTCCCGTCCGTTCAATTTCACCAGTTCGTTAAAAACTTCAGTCCGGCTGGTTTTGCCGTTGTAGGTGGCGGTCTCGCGGGTCCTGTCCAGGAATGCATAATTGGTACTGAGAATATCGTGGGCCGCCCACCCCTCGCTGGTATCCTTGGTTAATAGCGAGCCGTCGAACGCCCAAACATCTCCTACGGTGTGCCCGGTAGTGGCCCCGAATTTCACCGTGAGGTATGTGGCTGCGGTATCCACAGAGGCGTAGCTGGTAGCGCAGTTTTGATCGACACCATTCCATGTGGCACCCCCATCCTTGGAAAACTGCCATTTGTCGGGAGTGCCGTTAGCGGTGATTTTCACCTGGAAACTCGTGGTGCCGCTGCCGAGGTAGGTGCGGTAGACACTCAGGTCATCCAGTCCTGAACCGGTGAACACGGGAGTACTCATTGCCGGGATGTCAAATATATAGGGCGAATCGGCTGACCGGTAATCGGTGAACGTGCCGCCGCCGAGATTGTAGAAACTGTTGTAATCGCTGTAGTACAAACGTCGCATGTTCGAGTTTTGCTGAAATACTGCGGTCGCGGTGGTAGTGCCGGTTCCAGCAAAAATGTTGCTGGACATTTTCAGGCTGGAATGTTGCGGGTTGTACCCTGTTTCTGTCAACAGACCAAACCCGTAGTCGCCAGATGTACCGTTATCCAGAACAATGGTGTTTTGCTTGAATAAAATGTCTTCTGTCCCTGATGTTCCCAGCTGGCTAAGTGCTGCACCACCCCCAATAAAAAGATTGGTAGTTATCTCTGCTCCCCCTGCTCCCGATATAACCAGGTTATCCGCCCCCACATTTTCACCGTCAAACACGTTATCGGTGATCATGCTGGGAGTTTTCCCAGCAGTGTACTGAATTATTACCCCGTGCCAGTTATCCGATGTGGAAGTGAGCAGATTGTTTTCAAAACCATCCCCCTGGGTAAGTATTACAGTCTCCCCCAGGGCATATGGTGCGTCTTCCCAATATCCTGCAGAGTCGGTAATGGTGGAGGAAAATGAGTTATAGCCGACAGCCTTCCAGTTCAGGAGTGTGGTCCCGGTGATAGTCGTAAAGGCACCAAAAATTAAACTTGGCACAGTCGGGGAGTCGTAATCCCCCGCAAAACTGCAATCTTTGATTTGCCTAGTGGTAGGAGATGCCCCGGAGGATGCCACATAGATGGTTGCTCCGGTATAAATTTTCCGACCGGCCCGGTAGGTAACTAATCCCCGCACGTCGCAGTTGCGAATGTCCATGACGGCCCCGGAGACCTGAGTTGACCCGCCCCAATTCCACGATGCCATCGGCGCGGTGACGCCGTCAAAATAGACATGATCGAACGTGAGACCATCGTAGGCGTGAATGCCATTGGTGTTGGCGCCATCGTCAAAACCCACTATGTTGGTGTACGCCAGACTTACAGTACCCTTGTTGTACGACCCCGTTGTGTATGCCGGATACGATACCCAACTGCCGGTGGTCCCGAAAATCGTCACCGGGGATACGGCTGTGCCTGCTGATGTGAGATTATAGGTGCCGGTGGTGAATGTGGCCGGGTTCATCCTGACACTACTGGAACTCATGTTCAGAAAGGCCCCCGCCTGGAGTGTCACATTGGAATTGACATTGCTGGCGGTGGCTAATGACAGGTCGCCGGTTGCGGTAACGTGCGCGTTGGAGGAATAGACGAGAAAAGCTGTGTTCCCGGCACTGACTGTGCCTACTGTCGTTGCCGGTTGCGTAACTGTCCCGGATATGACTACACGGTCGCCGGTAGTGCTGCGGCTGGTTATGGTCGCGGTATCCCCCACCTGGGGGTAGGTGCTGTTGCAGTCGGTCCAGGTGGCCGCGTCAGTCCATAGTCCCGATTGCGCCGACACGCAGGCATAAGCCCACGCATTGGAAGCAGAAAGGGTAAATATCAGTACTATTGCGATTTGTCTTAGCATCCCCCCTCCTTATTGCATGTTTTGCGATGCAGCACAGTGGGCTATGGTGTCGTACACACGGCAAGCGATATCGTCCACCTGACCCGCGCCGGTCGATTGCACATTCGCGCTGCCCCCCGGCCATTTCACCGGTGTTCCGCCTGTGTACTGCAGCGCGAGGGTGTAAGGGCTTGCGCCCTGTGCCACGCGGAGAAACAGTTTCCGGCTCTTGCCGCTGGCGCTGAGGGCGATGGTGGCGGTGCAGTTACCGCCGAGGGTGAGGGTCTGTTCTTCGCCATTGGCCGGGTCGATAGCGACGGTGGTTGTGCAGGTGCCTGCGTCGTAGACGGTCATTTCAGACGGTGCTTTACTCGACTCTAACTCATTGACCGCGCCTTGCACCGTGACAGATGAAATGTTGCCGAAGGGGGTATTGGTAACTTGCCCGGCAGTTACCGTAGCTGCCCCACTATGCGTTGAGGTGTACGCCCTGAACACAGAATTAGTTACCGGCCCACCTGTACCCGGTACTGCCACGTAGTCCAATTTCCCCGTAAACGGGTTGTAGACCGTATCCGCTGCGTAGGCTATACCTACCAGACAGAGAATGGCTACAAAGGGCAATATGCGCTTTATGTGGCGCTTTACAGGGTCGTATTGGTAGGGATTGTCATGTATCTGAGTCCCTTTGACCGGTTTTTTTATTTCATGGTCATTAAACAAAGGTTCCTCAACAGTGACAATTTTTGTCACAACCTCAGCTTTCTGCTTTCTGTTAAAGAAAAAGCCGATGACAACAATGAGGGCGATAAAGCTAATAAAGAGCGTCATATTCAACGTACTCCAAGGTTGCGCGGTCTGCCCACGTTGTGTTCAAACTGCCTGTACCGGAAGCGTAAAAGGTTATATGTTCGTCAGCCGTGCCAGCATCGGTGTGCTTGGCAATGACATAGAAGCCATCGTGATGGAGGTAGCCGTAATACTTCGGTTCGGAAGCCATGTCAAATCTGACTGCTTCAAAAGCATCGAGGAATCTACTTACTACGTTGCCGTTTCTATCAGTGGGGAGAAGAAAAGGAGCATTCGCCATGTTAAGCCTCTTGAAAGAAGAGGGGGTTGCCCCCCTCTCTCAGTTACCAGTAGTATCCGGCACAGTTGACTTCATTGGCAGTGCTGTAGGATTTGAAAGTGATGGAGGTAGTACCGGTGCCGTTGCCGAACCAGACGGTATCGGATGAGGCGTTGTAGTAGGTCGATACGCTGCCGTTCCTGCCGACTTTCACGACAGCAGCGGTGCCACTGGTTGCGCTGGCGGTGCAGTTGAACTTGAGGCCGGTCTTGCCGGTAGCGCTGACGCTTTGAGTTCCCTGAGTGCCGGGAGTTACCGAGAAGATTCCCGAAAACGCCCCCGCGGGAAGAGGCTTGCTGTTCACGTCAAGGGGGACGGACCCTGCGGCAAAAGCTGTCCCGGCGAAGGCCAGAGACAATGCCAAAAGAAGAAGTTTTTTCATGTCGTTTGCTCCTTGTGACTGCGTTCGTGCGCTTTAAGGCCGAGCATGTTGGCGCAGACCCTTCCGCACACGCTGCACTGTAATTTGTTGGTAGGGGCAGGAGGGGTGATTTCCTCCTGCCGTTGTCTTGCTCGTTTGAAAGCTGCGACTCCCATTGTGTCCCTTTCTTTAGATAGCCGGGCAGACGATGAGCCGGTAGTTGAGCGTCCCGGCGGGGTTAACTTCGGTGTCGGTGTCGGTGTTGACGAACATGACCGCTACGGTGTTGGCGGCTTTGACACGAGCATTGCCGATGCCGAAAGTCACCTGGTCGGTGGCGTAGAAGGAAACGACCATATCGGTGGAGAGAACACCCGTTACAGTCAGGTCGATTTCCGCCATTGCATCGGTGGTGTTGGGGATTTCAGTCGGGTCCAGCGTTCCTTCATAAATATGAAGGGCGCGGGTAGCCGGAATGGATTTGGTTTTGGTAATTGCTGTCATCGTCGTATCTCCTTGTTTTTACGTTAATTTGTCACAACTGCGACGGCCCCGATAAATTTGTGATCATTCGCGACACTCGCCCAGTTGGTTGCCGTGGCGAGAGAGGTGTTGGTCGGGTTGGTGTCGGTAACGTTCCACTTGCACAGTTTGAGGTGAGGAACAAAGTGGATGGAGGTCGAAAGCACGTCCTCAAAAGCCAGGATGTCGCGGTCGGTTTCGGTCATGAGGTCTTTCTGCCGGCCAAAGTACATGCACCCTTTCTTCATGATGTAGGTGGTGTACTTTGTGAAATTCTCGGTGGTGGTGTCGGTCGTGACCTTATCGGTGACGATGATGTTTTTGCCGAGGTAGCGGCCCGATTTCGCCATAGCCGCCGGGTCAAGCTTGGTCGGGTCGTAGTTGTACGGGAACGAAATGAGTTGCGCGTTCAGCAGGTCGGTGAACACCTTGGAGTGCATGATGACCGTATCGAAGTCATTCATTGCGTCCCCAATGAGGTTCATAGTGGTGAGAACTGCGTTGTGCGACATGGTAACGGGAGTGCCGGAAGTCACCGCTACGTCATAGACATGAGGAGAGGTCGCACCGGTGCCGAGAGGCCCGGTCGAAGCAAAGAGTGCGTTGAGAACGGAAAAGCCTGACTGCGCCATTCTCTGCGCCCAATACGAGCCAACCTGCTTGGCGAGAGCTTTCTGTGGATCGTTGCCCGAAACGATAGCGGCGAGGTCCCTTGTACCCCATGCGCGGCCACGGTGACAGACTACGCCAATATCCTTGCCGGTGGTGATCTTGCCGGGAGTCAAGGAAGTCGAATCGCTCAGGACTTCATCGGCTTCGGTTGCGTCGAGTTGGTTGTAGAACGGGACTTCTGCAAAGTGACCGCCTTCACGGATATCCACGTTGTTGTAGTCCCTGACGGCGATGCCTGTTTTCTCAAAATCGAAGTAGTTGGAAATTTCAGCGGATGCCATCGGACCCAGGACTTCCGGTACGATGATGTCAGCAAGTTTGGTGGTTGCCATTAGTTTGTCTCCTTACTTAAAGTGCGTGTCTTTAATACGCTGGAATTGTTTCGGATTTTCCCGTGCGAATTTGTTGATTTCCGTAGAAGGCAGTTTCATCAGGTCATTCCATGATTTCACGTCCTGGCCCCCTACTGTCAGTGTGCCGGATTGGTTGACCATCTTCTGCTTGCCTTCAATCTTTGCCTGTTGGTCGGCTTGAGCCTGTTTGCCTATGTTGGCTTCGGCATAGTCATAGAGCATTTTTACCCCTTCTCCAACCCGTCCGGAGTCAACAAGTTCGTTGAACCGTTGTTGGAGAAAGGGCTTTACTGAAAGCTCTGCCTTTAAAAAATTGACGCCCGCATTCCATGATTCGACAGGTATGTGCAGTTCAGTTCTAAGAGCATCGGAAGCCCTATCGATCTGTCTGACCTTTTCAGCACTTATTTGTTGCTGCTGCTGTTGAGCATTAAGCTTTTGCTGGAATTGTGCGGCAAGCTGCTTTTGTTGGAATACCCAATCTCTTGCACGGGCAATGCGGTCCCTGAGTTCAAGGGCATGGTTAGCTACCTGCCAGTTGGCCGCATATTCTTCTGGCGACATAAGAGACAGGTCTGTTTCTATCCCCTGAACTTCTCTCAACGTGTCAGCTATTTCCCTCTCAGTCCTAAACACTTCAGCGGGTGGCGCGAAGTTGGGCTGCATCTGCTGGTTAGCCTGTGCTGCTTCTTGCAACCGAGCAATTACCCTTTGTTCTGCCTCTGCCGCTGCCTGTGCGCGAACTTCGGCCATGCGCTCTTCAAAGGTCTTCTTATTTCCTTGTCTTTCCTCCGTTACCTCTTCGGTTTCCTGTTCGGTGGTTTCGTCGGCATTGCCTTCCTCTTGACCCGACTCAAGAGCATCCATTTCGGATGTGGTATCAAGTCCATCGGCTACTTCGCCCGGATTGCCCTGTTGACCCGACTCAACAGCTATGTCCTGACCAGTGGAGGCTTCCTGTGCTACTTCCATGATTCACTCACTTTCTGCCCTGACGGGCTTTGTGGTCTTTCAGCCATGACCAAAAGGACCACTTGGGTTTACCTGCGTTTACGTCAAAATCGGCGTTCATGATGGTGTCCAGAAGTCTTGGGGCTTCATCGTGAAAGGCTTCATAGAGGGCTTGGATACGGTTTCTTTCCCCTTCCCCGTAAGCTCGGATCATTTTCTCAGGGAGCTTATTAGAGGCTTCAATGAGCTTGGCAAGAACAAGTTGTACCGCAGGGTCGGCAAGCCCTTTCTTGACAATCTCTTTTTCGGCTAGGAGTTTTTCTTTGACATCGGTCATTGTGCGGCCCTTACTGCTCTGCGAACTCTTACCTAATCCCGTTTAGTCATCGGTATCCACGGCAGTTCCGCAGGATAGAAATAGTTTCCGCAGGTTTTACATCCTGACGGATTCCAGACATCCCTTTTGCACTTGGGGCATTCAATTTGCACTCTGCTGCCCCCCTTGGCTCATTCCCATTGCTGCCGGTCCCGTTGCGTCAACCGTCTGTCCGGTCCTGTCCGGGGTGAACATACCTCCACCGTTCTGCTGCTGTTCGGCAAGTTTCGGAGCGTTTATCTTGGAATCGACGCTCATCTGACCTGTGGCTATCTTTTGGATAAGAGCCATTGCCACTTGAGGCTGCAAGGCCATAAGCTGCATGAGGTCAATACTTACCGTGGCCTTGTATTCAACTTCAGGCTGGGGGGGAGCGGGAGGTTGTGCGGGAGTAAAAGCGCCTGCGTCGTAACCGGTTACAACGTTCAACTGTTGGCCTATCTGGCCAAAGTCGGTGGGGACTCCGTGAGACTTGCGCCAGTCGGCAATTTGAATCAACGTCTGTGCTTTCTGCTGGAGGGGGATTGTTCCTAGACCGGCGTTCACCTGAACGTCAAAGTCGAAGTCGAGTTTCCTGAAGTCTACGTTCATTCCATCAAGAGGTGTCTGAAACGGCTGAGGTCCCATAGGCCCTGCCATCGGAGGGACTTTGGAAGCGGCATACCTCGCCACGTTTTCATCGGTTTCCCATGCAAATTCAAGCTGAGCTAAAAGGTAAAGAAGCTGCTCAAAGAAGGTTTCCTTGTAGATTGTAAGAGCTACGCCGATTTTTCCGTCTGCCGCTGCCTGATTCATCTGTACTGTGCCGAGGGTTGCGTTCTGTCCCTTCTGGACTACCCGTTGCCCCATTGCGTTCACGCCGACAGGAATCAAGCCATTCATTTCGGAAGTGATGGAATCGGTCGCTCTTAAAACGTCCATCGCCCCTTGAGGTACGTCGATGTTGCCGAAATCCTCCCCGAACTTCCCTCGCACGACCGGACGGTTAATAAGGTCATCAATGTCAATGTCGGAGTCGGGGTTAACCCACCGCTTACCTTGAAGGAGTTGTTTGGCGTAATCGTTGAAGTTGTTTCGATGGTCGGTAGCTTCATCTTCCAGCGGAGCGATAATCTTTGGTAAGCCTCGCCCGACATTCTCCCAAAGTTCATCATCTGCGTAACCGATGACCACGGGCAGACAGTTGACCTCATTCCCTTTGAAAAAGACCTCGTTGACCGGCTTGTACTTGGAAACAGGAACCTTCCCCTCAAGAGAAAACTGAACTTTCCAGTCATTTCCCAACCGAGCGAAAAAGGCCCAAACTTGAATGTTGTTTAAATCGGTGAAGTCAACGGTATCGGGATTGGTCGCGGTGGTTCCTATATCGGTGTGGATATCAGTTCCGAGGACTTCATACTGTTTCAACTGAGCGGTGCTGATCTTGTCGAAAACACCGTTCCTTACCTTGTTTTCTATTTCAGCGAGAGGAAGTCTCATTTTAACAAGACACCACTGCCCCATGTTTACATCGAGTAAAGGAGCCTTCGGGTCCCAACAGACATCCCTCCCCGGCATGAGAAGGTCAAGCCACCACGTATCCCTGACGGTGAAATTTTCCTTGACGGTTTCCTTACCAACGAGTTGGGGAGTCATTTTCTTTGCAGACTCATAACCCATCTTGTCAATCGGCATGGGACCGTTTGGAGTTAAAACAAAATACTCATCCCGGTTCTTTTCTTTTTCTTCGTACTTCCACGATGCCATAGCACAGACAATCCCATCGGTGAAGAGGGCTTTCAGTGCTTTCTTGTGCCAGGTGACGAATTTGAAGGTTCTTTTACTGCGACGTTTGACGATTTGGGTAAGCCACTGACAGAGAGCGTCCTTTTCCGGTACGCCCATTTCAACAGCGGTGTAGCCCCACGCCTGCGGGTCAAGATGAAACTCCTGAATGGCGCGGTCTACGGCTTGATCTACTACGGTGGTGGATTTTACTGAGGGGAGGCAGGAAAGGTTACGACTTGCGCGTTCTTCGGCGTCGGCCAACTCCATGCGGTAGCGAGAGCGGTTATCGTCGATAGTCTGCTTGAGTCCGCTGTCAAACCACGAGTTGAACGACTCTTCAAGGTCGCGCTGCTTGGAAAGATCCATATTGCGGGTAGCTCCTGTGTGCCTGTCCCGACTTCTTGTAAGCCTCCCACCCGTTGTGAGGGACTGTGTAGGTTAGTGCTGCTCAGAGTGTATAAAATGTACTCTGTTTCGCACGTAATCATAGCAATTGTAATTTGTCAAGCAATTATTTTCAATTAGCGGAGGAACACCCCCTTGAAATTGACCTTATTTCCATCTTTTTTCCGCTCTCCCTTCCTGAACAGGTGGGCAGGCTTGAACTTCTGTAAAGCTAGAAGGTCGGCACGGTCAGGGGACCAACCGAATTTCTTTCGAATCTCCTTCTTGTCGCCAATCTTCACTTTACCGTTCACCCTTTCCTCTTTGATTGCGCCTAACTGTTCGATTAACTCCGGGTCATCGGGAATGGAGATACACTTATTCACAAAATCCATCTTCAGATTCCAGTACATTTCAGCTCGTTTATTGAAAAACTTGACCTCTTCAGAATCAGATAAAGCAGCGGTAGTCCTTGCATCGGCGGGTCGAGCGTCGATATTCCTATTTTTCAAAGCCTTCGGGAGATACCAACCTAAACCGATATTATCCACAAAGACTACAGTAGCATCTTCCTTCAGAAAGACACTTGAGGACCAATCAGCCAGTTCATCAGGGTCAGAAGTCTTTTTCGCATGGATAGGATTAACTATAGGCCCTTGTCTCGTTCCTGCCGTCGAGTCATCCCCACCACCCCCTGCGTCAACAGCCCCAATAATAGGATCGAACTCCGAAACATCAAACTCCCGATCAACCGCTTCCATGATAAGGTCAAAGGGTATCAAAGCGTCTGAATCCAACAGCGGAGGAAGCCCCAGGACGCCAATTCGATACGGAGCCGAGTCTTCACCCTTCTTCTTCAAACGATCAATCTGCTCACGAGGGACGTTATCCGAATCCATTGCATCCCAATGAATAGCTAACCAATCCTCAGACCGAGCACCGGAATTACCCCTGCCTTTACCATGAGTGTCGATCGCATACCCGTAAGTCCGAGTAGGGTTGAAGATCCCGAAAGCGAGATTCAGCTTACCGGTCAAGGTCCGGTCAATAGGTTTAAAGACGGCATCAGGGATACCGGACCATTCGTCTATGAGAACTAACATGTGATCCGCATGACGCCCAGCCAGAGACTCACCCTGTTCTTCAGGGGTAGCCTTAGTGTTGATCGTCACCAACTCAAGAAAGTGTCTCTTCCCCCAATCTTCTTTAATCGGAAGTTTCGCAAACAGTTTGTCATTCTGAACTTCAAAATTAACTTGCAAATCATTTCGGGATTCGGGATTCTTGGGGTCTAATTTCCTCGCCAGACCCCTAACATTCGCCACCTCAGCCCAATAGACATTCTTCAACTGATGACCCGTATTAGCGGTCGCCATCCCCCTTGCATCACGAAAGCAGCTCATGAAGTGCCACGTGATAATCCCCGCCAGGAAGTCTTTGCCGTTACCATTGGAGGACATAATCGAAAGACCTATCTTCTTCGATAACTCTTCCTGTCGAGGATTCAACTCTCTTCCCGAAGCAAGTCTTAACTTCGCCTCGATCAACTCACCCCACTGCTTTAAAGCATCCTCCTGCTGGTAAGATAACCCCGAAGAAGTCGCAGGACGCCCGGTGTAGACAAAGACCCCATCCCGTATCCTCCCCGCTCTCTCCTGAGCCTTGTATATACTGTCCCCAAACATATCCTTGACCCACTGTAAAGGTCGAATTTTCCAGAGGGTAACGGTGTCGAGGTGCTTCTTTGAATACGCCTCTTGCGCCATACGGCAGCACTCCTTTTTGGCTTACCGATGTTTATTTATAATTTTGCAGTGCTCACTCCCATACCAGTGTTGCAGTCAAATTCTCCCGCCAAGACTACCGCTTCATCTGCACTCTTCCCCAAGTGCATTGCCATCACAGCAAAATCTCTCCCTGAACCAAGAGCATGGGGAGCTTCTACCGGCCACAAGACTAACCTGCTTTCCATTCTAAAAACACCGTCCTTAGTTAGAAGCAAAGCGGCGAAGCTGTCTTTATTGACAGAAGGTTTGTCGCAGGAGTGCATCCCATCATCAATCCACTCCTTGACAGCTATCCCTTCTTCCAAATCCCCTGATATGGCAAGAAAGGCATCACTCCCCTTGTATCTTGTAGAGAATATCTTTGTGACCGGGTAAGCCCAACCTGCCTGTGCCATACGGTCTGCCGCCAACATTCTGCCGTCCCAAGCTACTGTAGTCATAACCCCTCCTCCTAAATATCATCGTAGTCAAGACTCCCCCCCCCGTATCGTTATGAGTAACGTCTAAATACCGGCTTTAGCGTTTTGCCGCTTTTGTAAACATAGACGTATTCCGTGCGAACCAAAGGGTATCCCTTGTCCCTATAATATTTCATGTGCCATGCTTCAATCATTTCACCAGTGAAGCCCCATAGGAATGATGCCCCGCAGATGGCATTAACGACGATAAACAGGATGGTGAAACCTTTGATGATTTTGTTAGTCATGATTTCCCCTCTGTTTTCTTGTAAGGCACCCAATCACTTCCACCGCCTGCCCGCTTAACCTCGTAGTGAGGTATCCCGAAAAGCATCTTGAGACAAGGTACGGCTTCAGGAGGCTTGACCTCTGATAACTGCTTTGCAGTGCCCTTGACAGTCTTTGCTACTTTGGCAGGTTTGACAGGTTCCTCAATAGGCTCACCGTCGAAATCAGCCCTACCGCAAGCAGTGTCAGCCAAATCCCGCAACCATTCCGATACGCTCAATCCCTGATTCTTTGCCTCAGCCTCATACATCTTCTTCCGCTCAGCACCAACCCGAATGTTGATTACCGCCATAAAACACCCCCGTTGTATATACACTTCTACCGCCTGTATATACACACTGTATGTACAAGTCAACTAAAAACGTATATACAAACCAGAAATGTATATACAGCCCCTTTATTTTGGTGCGGGGTGAAAGGGGACCATACACAATTTCACGCCCCATGCTCAAGCCACCCCCACCCCCGATTATGCCCTGGCGATCCGACGACGAGCCGCCCCCACTGCCACCGGACCCTTCAGCTAGCCGAGCAGACGGGCCGCTCAACCTGTGGATAACTTTTGTACTTGACATAATAGATCTTAGCCGACGCTGACATAATTTTGTAGAGCCGCTTCTGTATTGAAGAATAGCCAATTGTGGACAGTTTCAAAAGATTATCTGGGTGGCCGAACACTACATCTAGTGGGTCCCTCAGTCATCCGGCAGGTCTGGAGCCTCGGCTACAATGTGGAAAAACACCGACTGGTTGCTCGTCGATTGCCCCCGTTCCAGGCGCTCTTTGTCGTAGAGAGTGCCTGCAGCGATGATCCTGTCGCGGACGCTGGCCTTTTTAATATCTTCCTCCGTTAACGAAGCGAGGACGGTCTCCTGTAATCCCGCTAGAATATCAGCTCTATTCTTCTTGAACGAATCTATGAGGTTATCATCTATGGCATATCGTTTGAGCATTTGAGATATTGCCGGACGGGATACGTTTACGGATTTCGCTACTTGTGCTCTTGTGGCGCCCAGTTCTAACAGCTTCAATACTTTCTTCACGGGAGTTCTTTTCGAGGCGCAGGAAGGCTTTTTGGTGGGTTTATCGGGCATGTTTGTACCCTTTCCTTTCGTTCATTAGGCGGGACAGTCTTTTTTTACCCTTTTCCTCCATTGTAATCAACACATTTTTACATTCGCCCCCAGGGGGAGCACCAACAAGCTAAAGTTCTTTAGTCTCTACATACTATAGGATTCAATCATCTTTACCGGATCATGTCTTTGTTTTTCTCCCCTCTATACCGGTTTGTTTCTCTCTGTGGTTCATTTTTCATCGGCTGTAAACCCTTGACTAGAGCCATTCCGTAAAATAGTTGTCCCTTATTGCATTTTTTTACACTTTTTTTATAGACAGGAATAATGACCTATGCTATAAGTTAATCATCAACGATTAAGGAGGGGGAAAATATGAAAAATCAGCCTATTCATTATCAGAGATTTTACAATGATGAAGAATCCTATTGTGGCGTAACTCTTCACGGTGGCAGCGGTTCAACTATTCAGCGCAACCATACGATCTTCCGCAATCAAGTCACTTGTAAGCATTGCCAGCGCAAAATCAGGAAAGACGCTTAACACTACCTATAAGGAGGAAGGGACCATGGACAGATACACAGCGGAATACCTCAGAATTTTACCGGAAATGATGGATAACCCCGCAGTTTGGGAAGTCATAGCCGACCGGACGCCGGAGCAGAAAGACGCTTTCTTAAAAGACCGCTTTGATGCAGCATACCAGAAGTGCCTTAAACATCGGCATGACTTTGACGAATGGCACGAAGCGGCAAAGGGATACGGGATAGAACCTCTTTTGGCTCAAACGGTATGGGATTTACGGCCTCCGCTTGTCATTATCAACAATCCGCCTAAACTGTCGCATCCGTGTCACCACGGCCACGCTTGCAGTTGCGGGTATAAACCAACAGACAAATAATATTTGACAGTTCAATCGGAGGGGCTTTCCCGAAGAAAGGATGGTTGAAGCGGTCAATGTCGAGCAGATAGTCTAACCACATAAGGGGGGAGAGAATGAGATTATACAGGGATAATGGAATCATGAGACTCGGGATGGTATCGGTTACACTGTCGTCGTCTGACTGGCAGGCAATATCCGGGCTGATCCAATACGGAACTCACATGACCGTACAACGTGAATATGAGTTTGTCCGGCCCGAATACGACGAGGATGCAGGAATATTCACGGATTACGGGCTGAATGAAACGGCCCGGACGTGGGCAAACGTGTACATGACCTCACTTCTACAGCGCGTCATTCTGGATATTGACTACAGGACAGCACAGCAGGATTTACCGCCTGAAACTACAGAATTTGACGTAGAAGGGATGTTACTCGACATGGCTATCCCGGCATTAGTCCATCTGCTCGTGTGCTGTCTCGACCAAGAACACCAGAAAAACATATGGCTCAGTAAAATACGCGGGGATTACGAATCAGATGGGCATTATGGACGGCAGAGCAGGCAGGAGTACATTGATTCCGAGTTGCAGCGTCACATGGTGGATAGGAAACGAATCAAATACATCATTGATGCTATCAGCGAACCGTATAGCGCCGTTAAAAAGGAATCCAAAACATTGAAGACCCGTCTGGCGGAAGATGTTGAAGCTGGGAACATTTCTGTTGTTGACGGTCGGATTGCATTTAAAAAAGGATAAGGAGGGGGGGGAGATGGAAAAGCATACAGCGGGACCGTGGACAGCCGATTTGAGCACTCGCAAAGCAAGCTACGCAGTAAAGCAGGGAGAGATACACGTTGCATTAGTCAACGGGGGTGCCGGAGGGGATGAGGGACACGCCAACGCCCGCCGGATCGTCGCATGTGTCAACGCATTTTCGGATGGCGTGCCGACTGATGTGATAGAAAACCGCGAGGCATGGCCGATTAATGTACTGGCAATGGCGGCATCGGTGGAGAAGTTTCGGCGGGAAAACGCGGACCTGCTCGAAGCTCTTGAACTGGCCGAGGCAACAATTCAGCGTCTTGCCCCTGACGGGAGCAGAGCCACGCAAGGGACCCTCGACGTTATCCGCGCAGCAATCAAGAAGGCTACTCAAGAAGGCTACTATCTAACACGCGCACAGGGCGCAAGGAGGGGAGAATGAAAGTAGAATTTACACCCGCAGAGGTACAGCCGATTACGAAAGAGAATATCATCGTAGCGGGACAGGTCATCGGCACCGTGGAGTTCAGCAAGGCAGATCCTGCAAACTATCGCATGAAAGACCGCTATCACGCTGCACTCAAGATGGAAATCAGGAACATATACTCCCTTTCCGGTTTCGGTGACACGCGGGAAGCCGCTATAGCCGACGCGCTGAAATCCGGCAAAGAGACTGCAGCCAAGCTCGCCGCCGAGGTCGATTCCCTGGAATTGCAGATCATGGGGATTGATGGAAGCTATGAAAGGGATATGTAATTAATTCAACTAATCAAGGAGGGTTTACAGTGAAATTGGGACTCCAGCACAAACACATTATCCATTTAATCGGGCGGGACCGCGGCCCTGATGGATGGGCTGTTGTCAGTGCTACATTATGGCCGATACTCCACAAGGCAATGCCGCTTGAACTGGTGATGATGGAGAAAACAGAAACTGGCGGAAAGGCCAAACTCACCGACGAAGGGGAAAGCGTCCTCCGAGCGATGACGTGGATTTGATAATTGTCTTAGCTTTTCACCTTCAAAGCCGGTTTTGACTGTCGAGGAGATAGGCAGAAAGGCTTTTTCAGAGTATTCCGAGAAGACAGAGAAGAAAGAGCCGCCAGAAAATGTTTGTAACCCGCTATTTAGAACTTGCCGGATATAACTTTGGTTCGATATAGCATAACGAGTGTACCGGAATTTCATAACAACTGTTCTTTGCATATTTATCTTGTACCATAACTTCTTGTATGCTAGGATATGCCCTAACACGATAGTAAAGGGTATCCAATGGCATACAAACTGTTTGATGAAGATACCGGTGTAATCCTCGAACCACGGCAGAAAAAACTAAAAAGAACGGAGCCTTTTCTTATGGTCACACTCAAAAGCGCAGAAGAAATCTCACAAGTAAAAGAGCTTCACGGTACGGAGCATCGGGTATTGTGGTTTATTCTCAGCCGGATGAATTACGAAAACCGATCTTTCCCGAGTCAGTCAGCAATAGCCGAGGCACTAAAGATGCCGAAATCTCAGGTATCGCTGGCAATCAGGAAGCTTGTTGACTGTAACGCCATATCCAAGATTCATGTGGATGGGGTAAATGGTTTTGAAGTCCACCAGAGCCTTGCAAGCAGAGGAAGCGTCAAGGAGCCAAAATGATGCTCATCCTCGCAGCCATAATCATTACATCCGTTATTCTGGCCGTATGGACGGCGATAAGGATTGCAGTGGAGGATTGATATTAACCGGGGGTCAAAGTGCCGCCAGAAAGGAAATTTCAATGTTATACAAGGCAAACAAGAACAGTCTTGAGGATGAAACGGGCAAACAGATACTTGTCATGCTGCCCACATGCTGCAGCCGGAAACGCGCAATCGAAATCTGTAAGATTACGGCAAACATTCTAAACAATATTGAACGCGGCAAGCAGTCGGCCAGAAAGGGAATTTGACATGATGGACACGCAAACAGCAGTTAATGAGATGGTGACTATACTGGAAAATTACCGCAAGTCTCCCACGTTCGACGCGAGGCTTGACCAGTGGCTTACTGTTTACGCTAATCTTTCAACCGAACCCCCAAGGGAGGCATAATATGGAAAAGATTGACCGGAAATTTCGCATCCTGGCAGTAAACCCCGTTAACGGCAAGGTGTACGACGAAAGCAACGCTCTTTTGCTTTGCGCGAAGGACAAGGCTGTCCCCGCCGCATTGATAGCCTACCGCAATGAGTGTGAGCGTATCGGGGCCAACCTTGAACATATCGAAAGCGTGAACCTTCTTTTAGAGCGGGTTTTCCGGTATCAGGCAACAGTGGAGAAACGAGTGCCGGATACAATAGGTGATGAAATTCCACGCTGTATCAGAGGGGAAGGAGTTTAACATGCCTGACATAGCAATGTGTGCGAATCATGAATGTCCTAGCCGGTTAAGATGCTACAGGTATACCTCTATGCGCTATCATTGGCAGAGTTATACAAATTTCACAGTGCCGGAAGGTCATGACAAATGTGATGCTTTCTGGGAAGGAGTAGACTGACATGCTAATTGCCTACATTTGGATTACAGGGGAGGGAGTATGATTAAGTATGTGACGGAAAGAGTGACTTGGGGAGTCCGCGCAATAATAACCGCCGTGCGATTGGCGAACCTACCATGACACTTGGGACGATGCACACGCGCACTTGCTCAAACATGCAAGCGCAATCAGCAAGGTTTAACCTTGAAAGAGCTAATGGAACCCTTGGCAACGTGAAAGGGATGAAACGGCCGCTACCCAACGCGCATGTTCGAGGTTGGCAGGACAAAGTACAAGTGGACGTACTCACAAGGGCTATTGAGGGAGCTTGACGGGGACTGGATACCCTGCAAATGCAAGCTGAAGGATTTCCTTAACGGGGCAAATGGAACAGTTACAGAGATAACAGGGGGATGAAATGAAAATAACGAGAGTAACAGACGACAGCAAGGCCGCTTTTCGTGGAGAGGTCAAAGAAACTCATCCCGCTTTCGGCTTAATCGGATTATCAAGAGTTTCATGTTCCCCGTCTGCGGTGTTGTTCGGTTCTGCTGTAAAACATGGGCATTACGTTGAACTCACCATCAAGGAAGCTGAACGTCATTCTTCTATCTACCGAGATTTCAACTTTGGGAGAACCGAACTCATCAAGGTTGCTTTTTCTGGCACTCAGTTGGGAGAATTGTTGACCTCCATGAACGTGGGGGATGGAGTGCCTTGCACTATCACGCGGTTCAATGGAGAAAGTAGACCACGCATTGAAGAGTTTTCCACCGTACAAAAGGAATCACAAGACCAGATGGCAGAGAAGCTCAACAACGGGTAGCCGATGACCCGCGTAGCGAAGCGGAGTCGGCGTCTATAGGCGGGTTATACGCCGTCAGGAGGCGATAGTGATGGACCGATTTAAGCATGTTTGCTGGATTCACACGGCATGGACAATTCACAGGTACCTCATGAGCAATGCCGAGGGTCGATGGGATGGCGCTGAAAAGGCGTTGCGTCACCGGGAGCTGTGTCAATTCTATGTTGCTGCGGTACGGGGGCAAGAGCCTGACCGGGTTTCATCCGTTGACAACTCCGACTATGAGGCCGTCCATGAAGGGACGCGGGAACTGACTGACTATCTGGATACGGCAATCGGTTTTCCGATCACTGGTAGGCCGGAATATGACGACCTCGCCCCCCGGTTTTTCGAGAAGTTTCACGCGCTGGCAATGTCGGCGCTAGGCGTATAACCTGTTTAATGACAGCAAAAAGCTGTTGGAACGGGCAAGGGCTATTGTGACCGCTGGCTCACCCAAAAAAGCCGAAAAAGAAGAACTCCTCTCACTGTTGACTCAACTTTCCCACGGCATCGGCGGTAATATCGAATTTGCCGGTAAATGTTTCGATGAAAAGATGGAGAAAATGGTATCTCAGGCAAAGGGAGAGGTCGAAACCTTCATCAACAGCAAGATACACGCAGCAGGGATGGAAGCGTTAGGCGCGAAACCAATTATTGAGATTGAATAAAAGGAGACAACATGAGCAGAACGAAATCCGACAACACGCTAGGGGAGAACATCACCGTAAGGGTCAGCAAGGAAACCGAGAAGTTTCTTCGGGAGCAGGCAGCGGGGAAAACTATCGGAGTCTCTACCCATATCAGGACGATACTGGAAGAGTACCGGCAGGCACAGCAGTGAGCTACCAGGGAGCGAGAAGGGGAGACTACGTGATACCACAGACGACAACAGGGCTAATTGCCGACATGATCCGGCTGGACTCCCGAATTGACAGGGACATTGACCGGATAGAAAGTAAGATTTCAGAGTACGCGGGAGCGGCTTACGTCCTTGCCGTGGTGGTGGGGATGGTCATTTTCATTTAAAAGGGGGAAGGGGTATGGTTAAAAGATATTCAATCCAAGCTAAAGCTGATGGTGGCTATCTCCGTGAAGATGCGTCCGGGGATATAGTCAAATTTTCCGAGGCAAATCAACTGGATTTTATTTTGGATTGGGCCGAAAGAACATTTAAGCAACATCGGATTGAAGGCATGAAAAGTGAAGAGGCCCGTATTGCTTGGGCTATCTTAAATGCTCCACGCTAAAAGGGGGTAGCCATGCAAAAATCCTGCGGTGCCTGTAGCTCATCAGCGTTCGTAAAAGGACATCGCCCCGGCTACTGCTGCCACAAGTCCGTGGACAGGTCAGCCGTTTACCGAAGCACAAAAGGTTGCTCACACTTTACCTTAATCGGGATTGACGCGGAGAGGGTGGGGATGGAGAAGCATCGGGGAAAGATGGTAATCTCTTCTCTGTAAGCATCTTCGATGAACTGACTTTGGGTTTTGTTTTTCACTCTCAAAGGCAAGGTTTTAAGAAGGGCAAATGAACCACTGAAGTAGGCTCAGAAGGCACGCCGCTGGAAGACTTCGCTATCCAACGGCTTACAATTAAGCTTTTACAGCATAAAAATGCACAGAGTCAATATGAAAAATTTTGCGTAGCTGGTTTTTCAAGCCAGTTGCGGAAAGAATTTTCAAACGTCAAAATAATAACTCTTGACAGTAGAATATTCTACACAACGGAAAGGAACGGTCAAAATGGAGCGGTTCAAGGGCAAAATCAAGGCCACTGGCAAGGTTTACCACGTCTGGAAACCAACCGAAATAAATGGTGTTTTCATCCCGATATGTAATCCGGGGATGGATAGGGCAAGGTCTGAAATCCATGAAGTAACGGGCAACGAAAGGCTGTGCGAGGTATGTAAACTTCACGGAGCAGAGAGTCAATTGAGGACTGCCGGTATTGCCACATCGGAAGAGGCTATCTTAGCTGAGATTGACCGGCTCACCGGAATCATCAACACCTTACCCGTCAAACTCGGATTCAGGCTGTCACGCAAGATTGCCGAACTGAAAATGGAGCTTGCCAAGTTCACCGTATAACCTATCTCACAACCTCATGTTTCACCCGCCCCTTGTCGCCAGATCAGGGGCTTTTTTGTGAACAAAATGACCGCTACCACAGATTACGAAAAAAGCAAGGGGGGATACAAAATAAATGTTGACAACGTAACAAAATGAAGAGTATTGTGTGAAACAAGGAGGATAACAGAATGAGTAAAGCATTGGTAAATCTGAAAGCGATACGAGAGCAACGACTGTTGACAATGCAGCAATTATCAGACCTTACCGCAGAAAAAGGACACCGTGTTTGTATGGGAGTTATCTGGAAGGCTGAAAAAGGAAAGAACGTCTCTTTGGCCAGCATCAAGAGGTTAGCTGAAGCGTTGGGAGTTGAGGCGGCAAAACTACTTAAATGAAATGAGGGAGGATAACATGGAAGATTTCTGTGCCCAATGTGAAAAAGGGAAAGGCTGTAAGCCGTGTAGAGCCTGCATTAAAGAGGGCGAAGAGTGCCCTGAGTGCCAATTCAATTTTACTAACTGTAAATGGCTCGAAGGGGGCAAACAATGAGCGAGAACGGTTACAACTGCTCAGACTGCAAAAAGTCAAATATCTGCGACTGCTGCGCCAACTGTAAGCATGTCCACAACGACGAACTCTGCGACCTGTGCATCCATCCTGATAGTCGGTGCAGGTGGGAGCCGGTGCCATGAATAATACAATGATAGGGGGGAATATGAGATCACAGCAAAATTTACTACCGGGACCGATTGACGGCTACAAGATATTCAATGAAGACATGACGTGCAGCCCTAACAAAAACACTTTTCAGTTTCAGATGGGTCGGAACAAGTTACCCAATAGTAACGCGCTGGAACTGTGCAAGAACGGCTTCCACTTTTGCCCTCAACCTTCAGGGGTGTGGGCTTACTACTCAACCGGTAAAGTGTTCAAAGTTCGCGCCTACGATGTTCTTGATACTCCATTTGAACCGGGAGCGGATTTTAAAATGGTCTGCGCTGAGATCGAAATACTTGAAGAAGTGAAGTTCGGCGACAGGAATACCGGCGACGGGAATACCGGCTACAGGAATACCGGCTACAGGAATACCGGCGACGGGAATACCGGCAACGGGAATACCGGCGACAGGAATACCGGCGACGGGAATACCGGCTACAGGAATACCGGCGACAGGAATACCGGCTACGGGAATACCGGCAACGGGAATACCGGCGACGGGAATACCGGCTACAGGAATACCGGCTACAGGAATACCGGCGACGGGAATACCGGCGACAGGAATACCGGCGACGGGAATACCGGCTACAGGAATACCGGCGACAGGAATACCGGCTAC